>Ga0209965_1000335_pt1 | contig 16996 bp, 20 predicted proteins | sample SalPon2_B_H2O_MG_FD_185707 | JGI IMG/M metagenome (GOLD analysis project Ga0209965, IMG submission 185707) | Salt pond water microbial communities from South San Francisco under conditions of wetland restoration - Salt Pond MetaG R2_B_H2O_MG... | ecosystem: Environmental > Aquatic > Non-marine...
GCCAACAGCGAGATCGCCGCCGCCTTCGCTGACGGGCCCGCCTTTATCCCCTATCTCGCGGTCGGCGATCCGAGCTATGAGGCCTCGAAAGCCTACGTCGAAGCCCTCGCCCGCGGCGGCGCGGACGTGATCGAACTCGGGCTCCCGTTTTCGGAGCCGATCGCCGAAGGGCCGACGATTCAGGGCGCGATCGTTCGCGCCTTGGAGGGTGGGATGACACCGGAGCTGTTTTTCGAGTTTGTCGAGGATGTCGACGTTGACGTTCCGCTGGTCTGTATGACCTATTATAATCTGATCTATCAGTATAGCTACGATGGCGACACCGGGCCAGCAGCCTTCGTCGCCCACGCCGCCGAGGCTGGCATCTCGGGGCTTGTCGTTCCCGACCTCCCGGCCGAGGAGGCTGACCCGTTGCGAGCAGCCTGTGACGAACATGGCTTGGATCTTGTTTTCATCGTCGCGCCAACGACAGAGGGTGACCGCCTGCGATCGATGATGGAGCGCGTCTCAGGATACGTTTACGTCCAGGCCCGTCTCGGCACGACCGGCGCGAAAAGCGATGTGTCCGATCAGACCGATCGGAGTCTCCAGCGACTCAGTGAGTGGGACGTGCCGAAAGCCGTCGGCTTCGGGATCTCCAGCGGCGAACAGGCCGAACGCATCGTTGCCAGCGGGGCCGATGGGATCATCGTCGGCTCCGCGTTGGTCGATATCGTTGCCGACGGCGTCGACAACGAGTGGTCGATCGACGAAACGGCCGCGAAGCTGGAGACAAAAGCCGAGGAGTTGGCGACAGGGGCAGCCTGCGGCCACGATGAGACGGCCGCAGTCGAGACGGAGTAGTCTCGGAGTCGCAAGCTACATACCCTCCTACTGTCAGAGGTTCACACAACAGTTATGTCCGCAGGAATCAGCGCGCGGCTTGATCGTATCTCCACCGGGGGCCGGTATCTGATCGTCCCGATGGATCACGGGATCACAATGGGCGCGGTTACCGGCCTCAAGGAGCTTGAGGCGACCGTCGACGGCGTCACCAGCGGCGGTGCAGACGCCGTCCTCACCCAGAAGGGCGTCGCCGACCGCGTCCACGGCAACACCAACGGGAGCGGCTACATCGTCCATGTCAACGGCTCGACGACGATCGGCCCGGACGAAAACGACAAACGCCTCACCTGCACCGTCGAAGAGGCGATCCGCGCGGGGGCTGATGCTGTCTCCTTCCATATCAACGTCGGCTCGAACTACGAACCAAAACAGATCGAAGAACTCGCCGAGATCACCGGTGAGGCCGAGCGGTTTGGTATCCCGGTGTTGGCGATGGCCTACGCGCGCGGCCCCGAGATTCAAGGCGATGAACCCGAGGCACTCGGCCACGCCGTTCGGCTCGCCGAGGAGCTCGGCGCGGATGTCGTCAAAACCGGCTACAGCGGGGATAGCGATAGCTTTGAACACGTCTGTGAGTCGACGAGCCTCCCGATCGTCATCGCTGGTGGCTCGAAAGGCACTGACGCCGAAACTGTCGAGATGGTACGCGGCGCGATGGATGCCGGCGCGGCGGGCGTCTCGATGGGGCGATCGATCTTCCAACACGACACCCCCGAGGCGATCACCCGTGCTGTCTCGGCGGTTGTCCACGACGACCACGACGCCGAGGACGCGCTGAGTGCGGCCGGTCTCACCGTCGAAGCCTAAGTTGGCGGTATCGCCAGGCTGTCAACTGATAACAGCTGCCTAATAGGGGCCCACGAACTGATCGATGCTTCAGCCGCTGAACGGCATTACTTAATTCATGATGAGTTTTAAGTATGCTACACGACTCCGATGAGGTAGTCGATGGTGTACCGATGGCGTGCGCGAAGTGGGGATTTCACCGTCTGGTCGGCCAGCCGTGAGGAGACCGTCGAGCGGGTGAAAACCTACATCGCCAGGCGCAACCAGAATCGCCTCACACAGGAGGGGGTGATGGTCGGCTGGTCGTGTCCCTACTGCGATCGACGCAACTCCGCCCACGACGAGCACGTCGCCTTGGAGACGTTCAAACAGCACCTGTTTTCACACAAGAAACCGCTGTTGGAGTCGGGTGTCCACGTCGCCGACGACATCAACGGAACAGGATCGATTGCGGTGCTGTCGCCCGTCCAATCAACCGGTGCCGACAACGCCAGAGTCCACTTTTTGTCACCAGGTGACGTTGTCGTCATCGTCACCACAACCCCGGCAGCGCGGATCGATCTGCTGCGTTCCAAGCTCAGTGAGTGGCCCGAGTGGACGGTCATCCTCACGACCAAAGAAGATCCACTGGAGGGGCTCAGCGGCGTCCAGCTAATGGATATCCCCGTCGAGATCGTCCATCTCGACAAACAGATGGGGTTGGGGAGTCTCACCGAGACCATCTCACGCGTCCTCGAAGAGCAACAAGAGCCCGGCCGGAAGATCGCCTTCGAGTTCGATATCCTCACCGAGCTCATCCAGAAAGCAAAGCTCCAGCGCATCTTCAAATTCCTGCACCTCCTGACGGCCCGACTGGAGGATGTGACCGCGCTGTCGCATTTCTTCGTCAACCGCGACCGGATGGCCTCCAGTATGAACGTGTTAGATCCTGTGTTCGATATGCAGATCAAAGCTGATGGCGCGCTGTTCCTCCAAGAGTAGGCTAGTCGTCGCGCTTCTGGGCCGTGTAGTCGGCAGGCTCGGTCACCCGGACGTATTCAACGGTTTGCTTCAGTAACTCCTCGGCCTCGCTGTCGGTGATCTGGGTGTGGACGAACTCCGCGCGCTGGCGGGCGGCCTCGCTGGTCTCATAGCTGTCGATGGCGTCTGCAAGCCGCTGTTCAAGATCGATGCCGCCGATCCGGACAAGGCTGGTGGCGGCGATCTGGGCGGTGGTGTCGTCGTTGGCGTCGAGCGCGTCGATGAGGGTCTCGACGGTCTCCTCGCGCGGATGCGGGTTGGCGATGCGACCAAGCAGCCACGCTGTGTTTCGGCGGATCGCCCGCCGGTCGCTCTCCTCGAAAAGCGTCACAAAGATCGGCACGGTGTCGCTGTCGGTGCTGGTCTGTAGCTCCTCGACGATCGTTTCGCGAACCGTGTGGCTTTCCTCGAAGGGGGCCTGATACACCAACTCGACGACGGATTCGGCGGCTGCCTGTTGGACACCGTCATCACTGTCGTCGATCCCGTTGAGCAAGATTGTGAGTACATCGAGTGACCCGAGTGTTCCGAGGCTTTCGATGACCGTCCGCCGGAGTTGCTCGTTGTCAGTTTTTGCGGCGTCGATGAGGGCTTCGATGGCGGCATCGCCGCCGATCTGGGCAAGCGACCGGGCCGCCTTCATCTTGATCTCCTCGTTGTAACTCTCAAGGGCGTCGATGAGCGCGTCGACACAGCGGTGGTCGCCAACCCGGCCGCATTCCTCGATCGCTCTGGCCCGGACGCGGTAGTCGTCGTCCGTACACGCCGAGGCTAGTTTTGGGACGACGGTATGAGTGCCGACATCGCCAAGTCCAGCGACCGCCAGCAGGCGGAGTTCGGGATGGTCGCTGCCGAGCCACTCGACTAACACCAGCGGGTGTGGCGAGTCGGTCGGCGTCGGCTCGGTATCGGAGGCGACCTTTCTGACGAGCGTCTCAATGATGTCCTCGTCGTGAATGTACAGCAGTGTCTCGACAATGCGGGCCCGAACCGTTTCGTCGGTCTCCGCTAAGACGCCGCTGATGAGTTGTTGTTTGATCTCGCCGTTGTCAGCCTGTTTTACCCCGTCGGCGAACTCGGCGAGGATGCCGGCGGCCCCCAATCGAACGCCCACTGCATCATTGCTCCCCAGATAGCGGGCGATCCGGTCGAACTGGCCGTTGGTCGCCAGTGTGTAGAGGAAATCCGGTTGTGTGGTCTGTGGTTGGTCGTCCATTCGTCCTCTGGAAGCTAGTGGTGTCCGGCTCAACGGTGGTACGCTCACCGTTGCTGTCAGCACGACGTATTTACCATTTACAATCGATCTATAATAAGCCTGTAGGAAATGAAGGTGTGACTAACTGCGATCCTGTGAGCTCACGTCGGGGTGTTGCTGCCACCGTTGTCAGCTTCCGGTGACTCCCCTGTCGCGTCGTTGTCGACGGTCGTCGATGAGACGGCCGCCTCAAGTGGTGCAACAAGCCGGTCGACGACGGTATATGGGTCGACATCGCGGTCTGCGACGGCTGCGGCCATCTCGTCGAGACCGCCGTTGGCCTCCAGCAGGCGTTCGCTGATCTCACTCAGATCGCTCCGGAGGAGTCGCTGCAGGGTTGCTGCCGCCCGTTGGTGACGGCGGCTGGTCGCTCCTGCCGTATCGAGATGAGTTGTGTGTGCAGCGACGGCATCGGCGAACGCCGCAACTCCATCACCGGTCGTGGCGACCGTCTCGACGACCCTGGGTGTCCACGAAGTCGGCTCCTCACTGTCATCGGTGCTGGATGCACTTGTATCGCTGTCGTCGCTATCGTGGGCAACAGGGCCGATATCGGCGGTGTGGTGGCCAGCAACTCCACCGGTCGGCTTCGCGCCGTGTACCATCGCTTCCAGATCCGCGACCGTCTGGGCTGCCTCGTCCATGTCAGCCTTGTTGACGACGAAGAGGTCGCCGATCTCAAGGATGCCGGCTTTCAGCAGTTGAACGTCATCACCGGAGCCCGGCTGAACGACGACCGCGACGGTGTCGGCGGTTTCGACGATGTCGACCTCGTTTTGGCCCGCGCCGACGGTTTCGATGATGATCCGATCCATGCCGAAGGCCTCGAAGGCGGTGACGGCGTCGGTCGTCGCCATCGAAAGCCCGCCAAGGCGACCGCGCGCGCTCATCGACCGCACGAAGACGCCCTCGTCGCCGGCGGTCGATCCCATCCGGATCCGATCGCCCAACACTGACCCACCGGTGTACGGCGAGGCGGGATCGACCGCCAACACGCCGACGGTCTCGTCGCGCTCGCGGTAGTAGTCGGTGAGCTTATCGACCAGCGTGGATTTGCCCGCCCCGGGACTGCCGGTGATCCCGAGTACCGGTGTCGTGCCGGCGTGGGTGTACAGTGCGGCCAGGAGGTCACGGGCTCCCGCCGTTCGATCTTCGATCTTCGTGAGTACGCGTGCGAGCGCCCGCTGATCGCCGTCTAAGAGGTCATCTAGCAACACCGTATTCGCCGCCGAAAGCTGCTCGCGTGGGGAATCCGGACGGGTCGCCAGCAACTCATCCGGGAGCGACGCTGTGGGAGCATCGTCGGCCGTCTTGTCGGCAGTGCCGTTATCGGTTCGGGAGGCGTCGTCGCCCATCGTCACTCCGCTCCGGCGTGTTCGCGGACGAACGCGACGGTCTCTTTCATCGGCGTCCCAGGGCCAAAGACCTCGTCGACGCCCATCTCCTTGAGCGTCGTCGTATCCTCGTCGGGGATGATGCCGCCGACGAGAATGAGGGTGTCATCGAGCGCGCCGTAGGATTCCAGCCCGTCGATGATCTTCGGGATCAGCGTGTTGTGGGCCCCTGAGAGGATCGAGATGCCGAGGACGTCGACATCTTCCTGAACGGCAGCTTGGACGATCTCCTCGGGTGCGCGGTGGAGCCCGGAGTACACCACCTCGAAGCCCGCATCCCGGAACGCCCGAGCGATGACCTGCGCGCCGCGGTCGTGGCCATCGAGGCCAACCTTGGCGATCAGACACCGGATCGCCCGCTGTGTCGAGTCCGCGCTCATAGCTGTGGGTTTGGGCGAGAACGGTTTGATTCTACCGGCCAGCAGTCTCACCCCTCGCCTGCTGTTGGCAAAACTACTTATCTGATGTATGCACAATGCATGCATATGAGCACATCCATCCGTGTTTCCAAGCAGACAAAGGAGAAACTCGATCGGCTCAAACGCGACAGTGAGAGTTTTGACGAGCTACTGCGTCGGCTGGCGACCGATGAACAACCGATCGAGATCGGGGCGTGGGATTCGGAGACGGCCGACCGCGCCCGCGAGGCGGTCGACCGTTCTCGGGAGAGCTTCGAGCGATGACATTTCTCGATTCGTCGGCCATCATCGACATGCTCGAGGGCGTTGATGCAACGGTCGCAGTCATCCAATCGCGGGACGATCAACTACTCACCTCCTCGATCTGCGTCTATGAGGTACTTGATGGCGTCCTCGGCACCGGATCGACAGATATCGGTGCCGAACGCCAGCGATTCGGGGGTGTTCGGGCGATCGAACTCACCGGCGACCTCGCGGTGGAAGCGACTCGGCTCCAAGACGAACTGCTGGCTGACGGTGTGCGAATGGCAGCCCGTGATTGTCTTATCGCTGCCACAGCGCGTTCGACCGGTGATCAGCTCGTGGTTGCTGACGCGGATTTTCAAACTGACGCACTCGAATCGAAAATCGATGTCACGAACCTTCGAGACTAGATCGATCCTGATTGGGTCGTTGGACGTGTGGTGAATGATCTGATCCGACCGGCCATGCGGGTGTGAGACACGACCGCAGGTATCGGGCGCGGCTTATTACCGTCCAGCCCCAAGTGAAAGTATGACCACGAAACTGGAAGATCGACTCCTCGGACTCGCCGTTGCGGCCCTCCTCACCACCATCGGCGGTGAGTTGGCTGGTGCCGCCGCACTCGTCACTCTCGGCGTGACGACGTTTGCGCTCGCTTTGGCTGCGCTGTTGATTGTAATGACCCTCTCACTAGTCGTTGGCCTCAGCCGGCTTTCGGGGCCGGACATGCACCCGGTGCCATCAACTGACCGAACGCACTGAATCGCCGCTCCAACCATCCACGGCAGGCATCGCAGCCTGCGACGAACACTTCTGCAGGTGGGTTCTGACCCCAACGAACACAGACGCGACGCCTCAGATACGGAGCGGCAGCTAACCGATCACGTCCGTGGGTAGTGACCGACGGCTGGGGTCGACCGGGCACGTTTCGCGTGGGTTTTTAATCAACGGGTGGCACGCTTCAGGTATGCGTGTCGCGTTCGTCTCGATGCACACCCACCACACCCGCGACACCCCTGCGATTCGCAGGCGAACGCGACTGATTCGCCTGCTCAGCAACACTGACCACGAGGTTGTGGTGCTCTGTAGCCGCTGGTGGGACGGCGACCACCCAACCTTCGAGCAAGACGGTATTTCCTACCGCGCGGTCGACGGCGAGTTCTCGATGAACCGCTTTGTCGCCAAACTTCCGTTGGCCATTCGACGAGCCGACCCGGATGTCGTCCATATGCCGAACACGCCGGCCCGACACGCCCGCGCCGCCAACGCGGTGTGTCGACTGCTGCGGGTGCCGTTGGTCGTCGACTGGTGGGCGATCGGCGACGACGACAGCGACAGCGACTGTCGGAGCGTCGCCAGCAAGGCCGACCGAATCATCGCTCCCTCCCAAACGGTCGAAACGGTTGTCCGTGAGTATGGGGCCGCCGAGTCGGCGATCAGCATCATCCCTGAGGGATTAGACTTCTCGTTGATCGAATCCGCCCCCGTCAACGACGAGTTTGATCTGGTCTACAGTCGCCAGCTGGACGCACATGCCAACGCCGAGACGTTTCTGCTTGCGTTGGCCGAGCTCCGCGATCGTGAGTGGTCGGCGGCGATCATCGGCAACGGGGACACGGCGTCGGCTATCGAGCGGACGGCCCGCGACCTCCGCATCCGCGATCGAGTCTCCTTTCTCGGCGAGTTGGGCGACGAACAGCGGGTCGCCGTGCTGAAGGGGGCCCACGTGTTTGCCCAGACCGCCGAACAGGAGCCGTTTGCGACGAACCTGCTGTGGGGGTTGGCCTGCGGCTGTGTCGGCATCGCGGAGTATCAGACCGATTCAGCGGCCCACGAGCTGATCGAGGAGAAATCCCGGCTTGCGGAGACCCGCGGCGAACTCGTCTCGACGCCACAGGAGTTTGCTGATGAGATCGTTGCCGCAAGCACCCTTCCCCACCGAACCATCGATCCGGCGTACGAACGCTACGATTACAGCACTATCGTCGAGCGGTATCTCACCTGCTACCGGCAGGCGATCGACAACTACGGCCTGTTGTAAGTCGGCCGATCGTTCCGGCCCTGCTGTTCAGGCCGCGTCCTCGTAGTCGCCGCCGTATTTGAGGAAGAAGAAGGCAAACGAGAGCGTCGAGACCATCGCCACGAACGTCGCCAATCCAAGTGTTTTGGCCGTATCCGGGATCTGTGGCGCGCCGCCACCGCCGCCACCGCCGCCGGTCTCGACGGTTGGCACGTCGCCGCCGACAGCGACTGCTCCGAGCATGCCGAGTGATTCGTGCGGTGAACACCGGTAGTTCGTGATGCCGGCATGGTCTTCGGTAAACTCAAACTCGAAGGTGAAGCCGGCTTCGCTGACCGTTTCGCTGCTGAAGCTGGCGGGGCCGTCGACCGCTTCAACGTTGTGGCCGCCGCCTTCGCCGGTCCACTCCCAGATGACCGTCGTTCCCGGGTCGATCCAGATGCCGGCTGGGCTGAAGGCGAGATTGCCGCCGTTACCGCTGGCACCGACTTCGACGGTGACTTCCTCGTTTCCACGAAGGTCTTCGGTGCCGCCGTCGACGCCCTGTAGGTGGCTTCCGAAATCAGCCATCTCCGACTGCCCAGCCGCGGTACCTGCCGTGGCCGTTGCGGCTCCCGCCGCGGCGACGCCGCCGGCCGCTGTTCGAAGCAGCCCCCGCCGCGAGACCGCGTCGTTGTCGCTCATATCTCGCTTTTCGTGGTCGGGTGTAGTGAATATGTTGGTTCGTAGCCGCCCATCACTTGATGAGCCCGCCCGCGTGTCACCCGTTTCGGAACGCTTTTACTGCCGATCCCGACACATTCGCCCATGTCATCAGTCGAAGCTGAACTCCGCGAGCAGTTCACCGAGGCCTTCGCTGGGGCCGACTATCCGATCACCGGCCAGATGGATCTGGTGCCCGCCCTTCCGAACGGCCCGGGGACAACGTTCACCGCCGGAGAGCGCACGCTCACCGCCATGGAGCTTGCCTCAGAGCTCAGCGGCCACCAGGAGTTCCCCTACGAGGATGTTGAGTCACTTGTCGACGACGCGATCGCGGGCCTGAAAGACGAAGGCGTGATCTGAACGACAGCGGCGAGACGTTCTTTATTCTGGAGCGCAAACAACGGGTGTGCTTTCCGTGCTGCAGGCCACGCTGCCGGCGTGGGTCGTCTTTGGGCTTCTCTTGGGGCTGGTTGCCTCCGCGATCGTCGCGGCCCTCTTCTATGTTGGCGATCGACTGTTTCCTGCCACCGATCACGGCCACCACGACCGCACCCAGTACACCAGCGGGACGGAGCGGCGGCGTGCCGAATACCGAGAGTATCTGACGGCGATCGACGAACCCTATCTCGAAGCTCACGACCGCGACGGCCACCGACTTGATTTTTATCTGCCGGAGCGGGATGTCGGCCTTACTTTTGATCCACGCGTGCTGTTCGGGCTTGAGGAGACCACGACCCATGTCATTCTCTGTGAGGCTGAGATGCCCGCAGCCAACCTTGGTCGTCGACTGCCGTTTGAGATCCCGGATGCTGTCCATACCCCACCGACCAGCAGCGATCCGGTGGATCGGGCCTACGAGCAGCTTGGGGTCTCGCCTGATGCCACCGCCACCGAGGTTCGGGATGCCTACCGATCGCGAGCCAAAGAGACCCATCCCGACCGCGGCGGCAGCAGCGAGGAGTTCAAACAGCTCCAGGAAGCCTATGCGACCGCAAAAGATCACGCCGAGGGCACCGCCTGAGCGCTCGGGGCGATAGCGTGTGCTTACAGCGTTGTGACGTCATAATCCGTGTCGCCATCGCGGAGTGCGTCGGTGACACGACCAACCGTATCGGTTGAGGCGGTGACGACAACAGCCATCCCGACGGCGGCCGCCGCGGCGGCGACCTCACCGGCAGCAACCGTTACCGCCGGCTCGTAGCCCGCCTCCCGGAGGGAGACGACGCCCTCAACATCCGCCGCCAGACACTGATCGGCGGTCGCACAATGGTCAGCCAACGCGTCGATATCGGCCTCGCGGCTGCCGCCATCACGAGTCGGCGGCACCTGCGCGACGGTGACCGTGCCGGTCGTCATCTCGATGATCCCCTCAAATGAGGTGACGCTCACGTCAGTGCCGGCGTCAGCATCGGTCGTGGCGACCCCGGTTGCCGGCCCCGCGTCGCCTGGGGTCGCATGCAGCAACCCCGCTTCCAGTGAGAGGGTGACTTGCTGGCCGGCCTCGATCTCGTCGGTGGCGATCGCGGTATCTTCCTGAACGCTACCCAACACGTCGTCGGTGACGTGGTTGGCGAACCGCTGGAGGGATCTGGCCTCCTGAAACAGCCAGTCGACGCCCTCCTTGGTGACCGCATACCGTGAGCGCCCCTCCTTGCGGACGAGGCCGTCGTCGACGAGCTCGCGGATGTACTCGGAGACGGCTTGGCTGGTGACGCCGACCGAGTCGGCGATCTCGCCTTGGCTCACCGCCGGCTGGCGGTCGGCGATCTCCACCAGCACGCGAAACCGCGTGGCCGTTCGCTTGTCCGCGAGCGCATCGCTCATACCGCCTGTTTTCGGCGGCACGGTAAAAAGCCCGACGGGATCGCCGACGCGAGAGTTTTGTCCGTTGACACCAACGTATCGGTATGACCATCCGCCCACCGGCTGCCGAGACGCTGACATTTGCTGACCGGGCGGTGTACCTCGATGCCGCCGACGCGGTGGTGCTCGCTGATATCCATTTTGGCCGGGGCGATGCTTCCTGTGTCGCGGCTCCGATAGACGCAAGCGAGTCGATCCGCCAGCGCGTTCGCAGACTGCTGGATCACTTTGAGCCGGCGACGGTCGTGTTTGCTGGCGATCTGCTCCACAGCTTTGATCGGCTGCCACGAACTGCCGCCGACGCGATCGAGGGGCTGTGGGCCGACTGTGTCGACGACGGCACCGAGGTACTCGCTGTCGAGGGTAACCACGACAGCCGGCTGGCCGACTGTTGGCCAGGCTCAGTTGCTGAGGCGGTCACACTCGATGATGGCACTGTCGTCTGCCATGGCCACGCCCCGCCCGAACAGCGGGGCCATCGCTACGTGATCGGCCATGCCCATCCGGCGATCACGATCGAGGGGGTAAAACGACCCTGCTATCTGTTTGGCGAAGCGGCGTACCGCGACGGTGAGTTGCTGGTGCTCCCGGCGTTTACCACCCTCGCGGGCGGCGTGGATATCAGCGACCGGCGTGGGGGTGATCTGCCATCGCCGCTGGTATCGACGCTGGCCCCGTTGCAGCCGGTAGTCTGGGATGACGAAGATGACGACGCGCTGTGGTTTCCGCCACTCACGCAGTTCCAGCGGTTGTTGTGATTGTGTCTCAGCGGTCGTCGAGCACCGCGTGTGCGGCCCTCCGACCGCTTTTCATCGCGCCCTGAATCGACGACCATTCGGTGTACTCCCCGGCCAGATAGGTACGCCGGCCACCGTCACGCACGTCTGGTAGTGACTCGTGAATTCCAGGTGGTTGAGCGAACTGCGCAAACGGGATTCGGTCGGTTCGCAGGGGTTCGAGGTTATCGAACCCACGCTCGGGGTACCACGCCGACAGCGTCTCACGAGTCTTTGCAGCGAGCTGCTGGCTGTCGGTGTCGACAGCGTCGTCGCCGAGGAACGTCGCATTCAGCAGCAACGCGTCGTCGGGTGCGTACTCAGGCGCAACCGTCGACATCGGCACAACCGTATTCGGCGCGCTGTCGCCCGCGTTCAGCAGCAGTCGCCGTCCGGTGTCGAGGGTGTTGACACCGGGGAGCCAGTAGTGCTGGGTGACACAGCCGACGCTCTCGGTCGGGATCGCAGCACAGTCGGTGAGCCGCGCCGCCTGCCGCGCCCCGGTTGCCACGACGACGGCGTCGACTGCGCGGCGATCGGTGTCGGTGACGACGACCGCGTGGCGGCGTTTTTGTTTGAGCTCGGTGACCGCCTCATTGGTTTGGATCGTCGCCCCGGCGTCGGCTGCGGCCGCGGCGAGTTGCTGGGCGATTGCGCCCATCCCGTCGGCCGGCACCGCGCTGTCGCCGTCGCTGAGGGCCTTGAACGTGTACTCGAAGACCCGCTTCGAGGTCGACAGCGACCGATCCAGCGTAATCCCGCCGTAGAACGGCGCGATGAAATTGCTGATGTACTGCTCGGAAAAGCCCCACTCACGAAGCCACTCGCGGATCGATGCGTCGGGCCGCTGGAGCAGGTCGTCGTAGGCTCGCGTCGACAGATCCTGGCGGAGCGCGAGCGTTCGCAGTTTGTCGGTCGTGGTGACCTCAGCAGTGAGCAGGCTGGGAAGGGCAGCCCTTGGATCGCCAAGTGGGTCAGCCAACACCGATCGACCGCCGGGCCGGGCGATCGTTGCGCCCGGGGAAAACCGCCGGAGATCGAGGGCGTCAAGATCAAGCTCCCGCTGTACCGCCGGGTAGGCGGTAAACAGCACCTGAAACCCGCGATCCAGCGTATAGCCGCGGTCGGTGTGGGTGGTGACGCGGCCCCCAACCGTCTCGTCGGCTTCATACAGCGTGACATCCACGCCACCGTCTGCGAGATGGCGCGCGGCGACTAACCCAGCGAGTCCGCCGCCGATGACGACAACAGAACGACTCATACCGCTATATCGGGTGGCGGGGACAAAGAAGCACCCGGACTCCCGTCTGGCTGAAGCGGTGTCGGCCTACCCACCGAGTGACTCAATCCACGCGATCGTTGCTTCAAGCGTTTTCGGGTGGGCCATCAGGTCGAGATGCGAGAGCCCGTCGAGAATCGACACCTGACTTCCGTCGCTGTCAGCCAGCAACGACTCGTATGCAGAGGGGATCACGGCCTCGTCGTCGCTGCCGACAAGCGTGAGCGTCGGCTGTTCGATCTCGGTGACGACGGTATGTTCATTCGGCACCAGGTCGGTGGCTAAGCGGAACGTGTAGGAGCGCGTTTCACCCCCGTAGCGTGCGCTCTCCGGCATCTCGTAGCTGACGACCTCGGTGTCATTGTAGAGGCCAACACCGAGGCCGTTGAACAGCCCGGCCACCAGCGCCGATTGGACGTTGAACCGCTGCCAGCCACCGAAGGCGCGTCGGCTCGTCGGGGTAAGCAGTCGCCCGAGATGTGGGGCCAACAAGAGATAGGCGTCGGCGAGGCTGTCGCCGAGTGGATCCGCACCGATCCGGGCTGCAAACCCCCCGCCGGCACCGTGGCCGCCGATGATGACCGTCTCGAACTCATCGAGCGGCGTCGGTCGCTGGAGGCTGTTTGCGGTGGCGATGACCGCTTCGAGATCGTCGCTGAGCTGTCCCACATACCCGCTGTCACCACGGCGAATCGGGGTCGGCCCGTGGCCTCGGATGTCAGGGGTGATGACGTGAGCACCCCCACTCTCGGCAATCGCCGTGGCCAGCGGACTGAGCATCCGGCTATCGAGGGTCGCGTTGTGATACAGGATCAAGACGGTGTCTGGATCGCCGTCGGCCAGATACTCCCGGAACACCGGCTTTTGCGTGCCTGTGGTTGTCTCCTTCAGTGGTGGGGCACTCGCCCAGTCGATGGCATCCAGCACCGAGTAATCGACCGTTCCCTCAGGTGGGTCGCCGCCGAGACAGCCGGCTGTGCCGCCAGCGATGGCGGTTGCGGTCAACCCGAGTGTCTGTCGCCGGGACAGCGGAGAACCCATCGCTGTGAGCTACGCTGCCGCATACATAATAGCTTGCCATCAGGTCACCAGCTATCCAACGAGCGACGGGAAGGGCTTAGGGCGTCGGTACCCAACGCCGTGTATGGAACCAACGGGGGCTGTTCAGGGCCTACGGTGTCCGGACTGCGAGACGATCCACCCGCTCGATGCCGATCAGGGCTGTCCGACCTGTGGTGCTGCCTGCACCGTCGCCTACGACTACGACGCGCTCGACGCTGCCGCGCTGTTCGACCGCGGCACACCTCCCCGCAACACCGGTAGCCAATCCGCACGCGGACAGTGGCAGTATGAGGCCGTGTTGCCGTTCGACGCCGCCGACGCTGTCACCGCCGGCGAGGGGGCGACGCCGTTGGTCGCCGCCGATCGATTGGCCGACGAACTCAGCGTCGACAGCGTCTACATCAAAGACGAGAGCCGAAATCCAACAGGCACGATCTATGATCGTGGCATGAGCATCGCGGCGACCGCCATCGCTGCCAGAGCATCGCCCGAGGCTGTCGAACCGGCCGCACTGGCGACAACCGGCAACAGCGGCCAGTCGGCAGCGGCGTATCTTGGCCGCCTCGGCGTTCGAAGCTACGCGTTTGTCCCCTCGCGGTCGGCGTTTTCGAACAAGGCGATGATCAACGTTCACGGCGGGGAGATGCAGGTCGTCGGTGGGCGGTATTCGGATGCCGCCGACGCTGTCGACGAGCAGTTGGCCGGCGACTACTACTCGTTGCAGGAATTTACCACGCCGTATCGACAGGAGGGCGCAAAGACGCTGGTCTTCGAGCTGTATGCTGATCTCGGCGGGGTGCCGGATGTTGTGTTCGTCCCGGCAAGCACCGGCGAGGTGGTCGTCGGGGTTGCTGCTGGCTTTGAGGAGTTAGCGGCTATTGGTATTGCTGATGAGACGCCGACGCTGGTGGCGGTACAGCCGACGGGGTGTGCACCGATCGCCACCGCGGTCGACAGCGGCGCACGCGAGCCCGAGCCGTGGGCCGTCCCGGATACGATCGTCGGCGAACTGGAGGTGCCTGCTCCCGCGGGTGGCCCGCAGGCTGTCGCCGCACTGGAGCGGCTTGATGGGGCGGCCGTCACCGTCGACGACGACGAGATCCTCGAATCAGCGGTCGCCGTCGCCAGCAACGAGGTCATCGAGATGGGGGCGGCCGGCGGCGCGGCCCCGGCTGGCGCGTGGCGGTACGCCGACGATGGCGGCTTCGATGGCGACGAGACGGTGGTGTTGCTCAACACCGAATCCGGCACCAAGACACCGGATATTCTCCGCAGTCATCTGATGGGCCCCGGTGGATAGGCCGCGGTCACCGTTGCCTCCCGGTAGCTATTTCCCCCCGACACCGCTAGCCCCTGTATGTTCAGCGACACCATGGAGGACTACCTGAAGGCGATCTACGTCCTTCAGACCGAAAGCGGGCCGCCGGTGTCGACCTCCGAGATCGCGGAGTATCTCGACAAAACCCCGCCGACGGTCACCAGCATGGTGAGTTCGCTGGCCGAACACGACCTCATCAACCACGAGAAGTACAAGGGCGTCGAGTTGACCGCGGAGGGCGAAACCGTCGCCCTCGAAGTCATCCGCCACCACCGCCTGCTGGAAACGTATCTCACCGAACAGCTTGACTACGACTGGCACGAGGTACATGAGGAAGCCGACGCCTTAGAACACCACATCTCCGAGGAGTTTGAACGCCGCGTCGCCGAGGCCCTCGATAACCCGACTGTCGACCCCCACGGCGACCCGATTCCGGGTGTCGAACTCGACCCGATCGAGGGTGACGACGCTGTCCGACTCACCGAGTTTGCGGCCGGCGATCACGTCGTCGTCAGCCGTGTCAGCGACCGCGACGAGGAAGAGTTGGCATATCTCGAAGCGGCCGGCATCACACCGGGGACGGAACTCGAAGTCACCGATATCGCGCCGTTCGGCATGATCACCGTCGAAACCGCCAGCGGCGACGAGCAGAGCCTTCCTGAATCCGTTGCGCGGTCGATCCGGGTTGAGCCGGTTGATGAGGCTGTGGCGTAATTCTGCTCCTATCTTCGGTTATTTGCGGTTAACTCTGATTCGTCCGAAGCGTTTTGACTCTTGCCCAACACCCTTTCGATATGGCACGTGCCGACGCCACTGATGTGGACGAGCCGGCCCGAGAAATCCGCCTGCTGCAAAACCCGGATGGACAGTGGACGGCTCGTGATCTTGTTGTCGGTGTGACGGCACAAGGCACAACTCGGGCTGCCGCACTCGATAGCCTCGATGCTGTCGTTGCGGCAGTTGACGGCGACGGTGGAGAGTCGCCAACCGATGAGGAAATCCGTGATCTCGGTGTCGACCCTGAAACCGCTCGCTCGCAAGACGATGATCTTCCTGATGTCTTGCAGTAGCGATGGTGACGCGGGACTTCTCTGGTGAAGACGTGTACAAGGTGCTGGTCAATGTCGGTAGGTTTCGCCACGTCCGCACGGCCGGTGATCACCTGATTCTGCGATGGGAGCCGCCAGAGAACCACGAGGCGACAAACACCCGTACTGTGACGGTTCCTGCCCATGACTCGATCAGTATTGGCACACTCAATGATATCGCCGACGATGCCGGTGCGGACGATTTTGAATCCTTCTGCGAGTGGATCGACGAACACCGATAACTGTCAGCACATGTCATTTTGTCAGTGTTGTAGCGTCTCTCGGGAAGAGAACGTCACTCTCTCAGCGACCCGTCCAAATCGTCTCGATCCCACAGTTCGGACAGTCATGTAGCGTCTCCATCGGGCTATCGTCGTCCGGTACCTCATCGTCATTGACCGATGCGACTGCAGTTTCGCCACAGACGATGCATTCGAATTCGACGTTCACAGGTCAACAGTAGCCGACTGCAGCCAATATATCTGACTCGGTTCGTTCGGTTCAACACCAAACGGTTTCATGCTGGGCTGTCGATGAAACGCATATGTTCGACAAATCCACGTGGATCAAGCTCCCGCGCAACGTGGTCGTCGGCCACGGCGTCATCGAGGAGCTTGGGCAAGCGATCGCCGAACTCCATCTTCACGGCACCCCGCTTGTCGTCACCAGCCCGACGCCGAACGAGCTTGCGGGCGACCGCCTGCGCGCGCAACTCGATGATCCGACGACGGTCACCATCGAAGCCGCCAGCTTCGACTCTATCGAGCGCGTCACCGAGATCGCCCGCGATATCGACGCCGGCTACCTGATCGCGCTGGGCGGCGGCAAACCCATCGACATCGCCAAGATGGCTGCCGACGAGATCGACCGCGGCTTCGTTTCG
>Ga0209965_1000336_pt1 | contig 16970 bp, 11 predicted proteins | sample SalPon2_B_H2O_MG_FD_185707 | JGI IMG/M metagenome (GOLD analysis project Ga0209965, IMG submission 185707) | Salt pond water microbial communities from South San Francisco under conditions of wetland restoration - Salt Pond MetaG R2_B_H2O_MG... | ecosystem: Environmental > Aquatic > Non-marine...
ATATGACATCTCGGCAGCGTCGCGTGCAGACACTGTATGAGATCTCGCTTGCGATAGAAACCCGTGAAACGCTTGAGGAGACCGCTGATCAGGCGCTTGGCGCCTATTTACAAAAGCTGAATTGTTCTGTTGGCGGCGTGTTTGAGACCACCGGCTCGTCAGCTGCAGACCCGACACTCATCGAATCAATTCCGGCCAATCCTGACCGGAATGCGCTCTTTCAGGCCGCTCGAGACCACCTCACTGATATTATTGATAGATCGCAACCCGGAGACGAGAGATGTGAGAACCAGCTGAACGGCTCACCGACTGGGTTGTCAAACACCTCTGCTTATTGCTCCCTATCAGACGCGCTCCCAACGACAACGACGGTAGAAGACACGGGCACATTCTACTTGTTTGAGCTTCCAGAGTTTGGCGTATTGCTTCTCGGTAAACGAGGTGGTTCACTCACCACTGAGACTATGTACGCATTGAAGTCGTTGAACGAACAGTTGGCACAGGCCTGTCGGGCCAACCGCAGAGAACGTGCACTACGCAAACAGCGAGACCGCTTCGAAGCTATCTTTACCGCCACTACCGAACCCACGGTCAATGTCGTTGTGAGCAACGACGGGACCGAACGACTTCAGCGTGCTAACGATGCGTTCAAGTCAACTTTTGGATACAATAATGAGTCCCTCCGTGGCCGCGATCTTAACGAGCTGATAGCTCCACACGACCAACCGCGAGCCACAGAGGCACTCTTAACAACGCTAGAAGCTGGTGATCCGTTTCGAGAAGAAGTGCGCCGCGAGGCACCTAGTGGCATTAGATACTTCCTATTTACTGCTGTACCTGTCACCACATCTACTCAAACCGAGTACTTTGGTGTGTACGTAGACATTACCGACCAGCGAGAGCGCGAACTGACGCTACAAGAACTCTACGCTACAGCACAAGATATCCTCACAGGAGACTCTCGACAGCAAGTCTGCAAGACGGTTGGTGAAACCGTTGAATCGGTCCTTGGACACACAAACGCCAGCGTTCATTTGTACAACCGGGATTCAGGAGCTCTTGAGCCAGTCGTCTCGGGTGCGACAGATTCAGCAGGAGTGTGTGTCGAATCTGCCGCCTGTATCAACAGGGACTCCGTGCTCTGGGACGCCTATCAAACAGGCGAGCCGGCGCGAGTAACCGACACCAGCTCTTTAGATGGCTCCCTACTAGCTGAAGAGGGGGTAGTTGAGAGTGCGGTTGCCATTCCCATTGAGAACCACGGGGTTGTCTTCGCCACAGCAACTAAGATGGATAGTTTTTCCGACGAAGACGTGTACTTTTTACGCGTACTGTGCCAGCTTACCGCAATTGGGCTTGACCGACAACTGAACGAAGGCGGGCTCAAAACGACCCAGAAGACGGCTCGCCGTGCGCTTCAACAGCGGTCTCACGAAAACATGGCTGAGTCCGTCCTCGCCGAAATACCACACTCATTAAACATGCCCTTGATGGGCATCTGGAAATACCGTCCGGCGCGTCAACAGCTTGAACCGCTTGCAATGACTGAGTACTCCGATCAGTTATTAGGAAATCCTCCAGCCTTCTCTAGTGGTGAAAGCCTCGCGTGGCAAGCGTTCAATTCCGATACCACGTTTGCCAGCGGGGATGTTTCCACACATCCCGACGCTCATAACCCTGAAACACCGATCGAAGAGGAAGTGCTCGTTCCAATCGGTGACTTTGGGGTACTGATTGCAGCGTCGACACACGCAGGAAGTTTCAGCGATATTGACATCGAGATGCTTGATTCACTTGGGACAAATCTCGAAGTGATCACCGAAGTGATTGACAGCCGCCGAGACGTTGAACTCCTCAATCAAGTAATTGCGAGGATCCTCCGACACAATGTCCGAAATAAACTCACAACGATCATGGGATACACATCACAAATAGAGTCAATAGCAGATGAGCCGATCAAAGAATACGCACAGCGGGTCTTGGATAGCTGTCACGCTCTTGAGAAGACATCGCGGCACGCCCGAGAGATGCGAAAGATCGTAAACAGCAGGAGCGAGGTAACCAGAATCTCTCTTGGCTCAGCGGTCCGGTCTGCCGCGTCGGAGATTAAAAAAGAATTCCCAGACGGAGAAATTAACATTAATCTCCAAGACACCCCAACGGTAACAGCGCACCCGGAGTTCACAACTGCTCTTGCCCATCTCGTTCGGAACGGATTTGAGCACAACGATAGTGACGCACCTCAAGTAAATATCTCGGTCCAAACGTCCGATGAGACCACAAGTATCCAAGTCAGTGATAACGGGCCGGGAATTGATCCATATGAACTTAATGTGATCAAAAATCACGATGAGTCTGCGCTAGAACACGGAAGCGGGGCAGGGCTGTGGATCGTTGACCGCGTCATTCAATATTCCGAGGCAGCGTTAGAGATTGACTGCGACAATGGAACAGCAGCAACAATCACGTTTCATTAGGCTGTCGTTCCACTCAATATCTCTCGTGAAAATCAGGTGCTAAATACTATACTGCACGCTAGCGATTGATGATATATTCATGACTGAGGCGCCCAGTATCTCAGTTCTTCACGTAGATGATGACCCCGCCTTCGCGGATCTGACGGTTGAGATGCTCTCAGAACACAAGGCTCAGTTCACCGTCGAGACGGCAATGAATGCCAGTGAGGGACGAGATCGGCTTGCTGAACACAGCTTCGACTGTATTGTGAGTGACTATGAAATGCCTGGACGGAACGGCATCGAATTCCTCGAAACTATACGCGAAGAATACCCAGACTTGCCGTTTGTATTGTATACTGGCGAAGGGAGTGAAGCGGTTGCGAGCGACGCGATCGCTGCGGGTGTGACAGACTACCTACAGAAAGAGTCCGGGACGAGCCAGTATACCGTCCTCGCCAACAAAATTCGCAACGCTGTCGAAGGATACCGCCAACAGGAGCGTGCCAAAGCGACTCGTAATCGCTTACGCCAGATCATCGATCTGCTTCCACAACTCGTCTTCGTCAAAGACGAAGCCGGCGAGTTCTTACTAGCAAATGAGGCTACTGCTGAGGCGTACGGGACCGCCGTCGGCAATCTTGAGGGAGCCACAGATGCCGACTTCGCCGACTCCAAGGCCGAAATTGAACAGTTCCGTGCCGATGATCAGGCCGTCATCGAATCCGGCGAGCCCAAATACATTCCCGAGGAGTCGCTGACGACCGCAGACGGTGAAACACGGCTCTTAGAAACGACAAAGATCCCCTACGACCCGGTTGAGACAGACGGTGACGCTGTGCTCGGTGTCTCGATGGATATTACCGAGCGTAAAGAGCGTGAGAATATGCTCCAGCAGTACCAGTATGCGTATGAATCAGCCCTCAGCGGGATTGCACAAGTAGATCTTGACGGCGAATTAACGGATGTGAACTCTGCCTTCCTCGACATGTGGGGGTACGATGATGAAGACAATGTGATCGGACGTTCAGCGATAGATCTGTGGGAGGATCCTGAGCAGGCACGGTCCGTGCTGGAGACCGTCAAAGAACAAGGACGTTGGGAAGGCGAACTTGAAGCTGTCCGGGCAGATGGGTCAACGTTCTACGCCAGAGGGGTGAACAGCCACCTGACAGACAGCGACGGTACCCCGATCGGAGTGGTGTCGTCCTTTTTTGATATTACTGAACGTAAAGAACGGGAGCGCGAAATTCAGAAACTCACAGAGCGACTTGACCTTGCTGTCGGCGGTGCTAATCTTGGGATTTGGGACTGGAATATGACTACAGATGAGGTGGAGTTCAACGAGCAGTGGGCCGAAATGCTCGGTTACTCTCTCGACGAGATTGATCCGCGTCTTGGGGCCTGGGAAACACGCGTACATCCCGACGACCTCGACGGCGTCGAGGAGGCGCTTGAGAGACACATCGCAGGCGAGGCCGAGTACTACGACACTGAGCACCGAATGCAGACTGCCGACGGCGACTACGTGTGGATCCGAGACATCGGGCAGGTCGTCGAACGACGCGAAGACGGCGACCCGGCTCGGGCCGTCGGCATCCACCTCGATATCGACGACCGCAAGACATACGAACAACAGCTGAAAGAAGAGCGGGATATGTTCACGCAAGGGCCCGCAGTCGTCTTCAAGTGGCGAGAAGCGGAGGGATGGCCTGTCGAACACGTCTCGGAGAATGTTGGGGATGTACTCGGGTACACAGCCGAACAGTTTCAGTCGGGATCCGTAGCCTACGCGGATATCATCCACGACCAGGACCGCGAGCGGGTATTTGAGGAAGTCGCCGAACACAGCGACGAGGAGACCGACCAGTTCAGCCACGAACCGTATCGGATTGTCACCCCTGACGGAACTGTTCGATGGGTACTTGATCACACGAAAAACATCCGGAAGGCCGGTGAGATGACCCATCGGTTGGGATACCTTGTCGACATTACCAAACAGGTAGAACACGAACAGCAACTGGAACACAAAACTGAGGAACTGGAGCAACTGGCAACAAAATACGAAACCCAGTATCGAACGCTGTTCGAGGAAGCTCCAGTAATGATGGTTCTCACTCGCTCCGAGGACGGCCGACCGATAATCGAGGACTGCAACAGCCAGTTTGCCGAGACCCTTGGATACCAACCAGACACAATAATCAACAGTGGACTTGCGGAGTTCTACACACCTGAGTCGGCGGAGAGACTGCAATCACAGGGGTACAGCCGTGCGCTCAACGGACAGTTCACTAGAGAGAAGCGCGAGCTACTAACCACCGATGGTGAGGTCATCGAAGCGCTCCTGCGTGCGGTTCCACGCCGAACAGCCGACGGCGAGACTATCGGAACAGTAGCGATGTACATCGATATCACCGAACGTGAATCGGTCAAGCGCACGAATGAACGGCTCGAAGAGTTCACAAGTATCGTCTCACACGACCTACGGAATCCGTTGAACGTCGCCACCTTACGGCTCAAGTTGGTATCCGAAGAGTGTGACAGTGACCATCTTAGCGATCTTAAAAATGCGCTCGACCGGATGGAGACGCTGATCGATGATCTACTACTGTTAGCCAAGCAAGGCAAAGAGGTAACCGATGCTCAGCCAGTCCATTTGGCTACGATAGTCGACGAGTCCTGGAAAAGCGTCGAGACGAATCAGGCAAAACTGATTTCTACTATCGATCGAGATGTTCAGGCAGACAGAAGCCGCCTCAAACAGGTCTTTGAGAACCTGTTTCGGAATGCCGTTGAACACGGCCGGGAAGATGTGACTGTGACGGTTGGGGAACTAGACGACGGGTTCTACATTGAGGACGATGGTCCGGGGATTCCGTCCGACGAGCGCGGCGCTGTCTTCGAGGCGGGCTACTCGCAGTCAACGGATGGAACCGGGTTCGGACTGAGTATCGTCGAACAAATTGTCACTGCCCACGGTTGGCACGTTCGTGTTACAGACGGTGGTGACGGTGGGGCACGGTTTGAGATTACGGAGAACCAAGTAGAAAGCCTCGCGCTTCAGCGCGGGGATGAATCCAACAATTCTCTGTAGCAACCACGAACTTCTGGTCGGGTGTTTTAAGTGAGTGATCGCTGTATTAATAGTTATTTGAGGCGGCCTATCCGCCCACTTAATCAGACAATATCGGGATTCCCGACCACACACACAAAACACCCTTTCTGTTGTAGTGTTCGAGTACAGTAAGAAGTACTGTGTTGAATAGCGGTGTTGACCGAGGAGGTCAAAATTTGAGTCGGTTTGTCAGCGATTGACGTTAGTGGTCTCAAGGTCGGCACCGTCTCACCATGGCTCAGAGGTCGCTATGCAACACAGCAGGTTGAACTGCTGTGTTGAATAGATGCTGAGTCACGGTTACAGCGGTTCACACAGCGGTTCTATGTTGCTGATGGCGAACATGAGGACAATTTCACGGAACTGCCGATACCAGCTCAGCGCTCGCACGGCATCGCCGAGCGAGCGCTTTGTTGTCGAGTAGGATGTTTCGGCCATCCACCGCTGAGCGTAGCCATTTGCTCGATTAAGCGCGTTGTTCGCGGCTGCTTTCGCTGACGAACCGCGATAGTGAACAAGGTACTCAACGCCGTGTGCGGCGATTTCGTACTCGGTATGCCAATCTTGGAAGCCATTATCGGCGGCGACGGACTGCAGGTCCTCCGCGTTTCGGCGGACGACCTGCGGTCCGGTCTTCGTATCGTGCTTCCACCGTGCGTTGATGTGAACGTCGAGAACAGCAAGCGATTCCACATCTGTCAATGTCGTCACCTTCAGCGTCTGTATCGTCCGTCCTGCCCGCTGGCGGAAGTACGATGACGCACGTCGCCGGTCGAAAAACGTGCTGTCGAGCGCAGCGTGGCCAGACTGCGGGTGCTGCTGCGCGGAAACGCGCAGCAGCGCCCGCCACACCCACATTTTCAGCCGATCAAACGACTTGTAGATCGTTGTGTGATCGGAGAGATCGTCCCGATCTAGGTCGAGAGCGTCACGAACTTCGTCCATGTACTTCAGCCGATTCGGCGTTTCACGGTAGCTGTGCGTCTCTTCGACCCGAAAACAGTGAAGAACAACGTGGACCCAGCGGGCGAACCCGCCGCTGGCGGGCTCGCCCGCGTGCTTCCCCAACGCTTGTTTAGCTAGGTGACGACACTGCTCGATGAAGTCGAGGATGTCGATTTCCATGCCAGATTCGATTTCCTCGGCTTCACCCTTCTAAACCGGTGATATCGGCTGATAAGATCGCTCTTCAACAGAGCACTCTAGAGTAGTATTATGTAGGAGATGTCTAAAGTATTCGCTGGGTCAGACGATTCGTTCATGTCTGCTTGGCAAATGTGGAAACGGAGAAATAAGGAGTACGAGTCATTCGTCTTTGCCCAAGAAGAGCGTGAAATACTAGAGTCGAACAGTCCTCGAACGTAGCGGTTCGCTCACCTGTTGTGGTCAATATACTCGGCTTCCCATTCAGTCCGAGCTTCGATCTCTCTCGTGCCTCGGCGGGTAGTGGTGTACTCGTTGGTCCGTCGGTCCCGCTGACTTTTTTCGATGAGTCCCTTCTCAACGAGCGTGTCGAGGTTGGGATAGAGCCGACCATGATGGATTTCCTTTTCGTAGTAGTCCTCGAGCTCGTCTTTGATCGCGAGTCCGTGGGGGTCATCAAGTCCGGCAACGACGTATAGCAGATCGCGCTGAAAGCCAGTGAGATCGTACATGTCGCAATTTTCGCATTCGAGTTTTGAAATACTACTGATCTGGCCCTGTATGGAGCGAAGGCTCTGTTGATGTCCATCAGGCCTGATAGAAGCTATCTACGAGATACAGAGGGTATACTCAGTAATATCTTGGCCACTACCCCTATATACACAAAGAGTGGTGCCTCCACCGGAGATGGCGCACGATTTTAATATGCTTACACGTGTATTGGACCCATTATAATCGATGGATGACGATATAACCCACCAAGAGAGTAATAACCACAAGCCTGAGTGGTATCGGACGCTCGTTGAGGAGGTAAATGATCTCGCGACAGTCGTCGATACTGACGGGACGATAACCTACGTTAGTCCGGCCATCACACGGATTCTCGGCTACGACCCCGGCGAATTGGTTGGCCACGAGGGATTCGAGTTCGTCCATCCCGAGGATCGGGAGCGAAACGCCGACGCGCTGGAAAGCGTTCTCTCAAACCCTTCCGGATCCGAGACTGTTGAAGTCCGATTCCGCCACGCCAACGGCTCGTGGCGCTGGATTGAGGCCACAATGCGGAATCGAGTTGACGACGACATCATCGATGGGATTCTGCTTAACAGTCGAGACATTACTGAGCGAAAAGAGTACGAACGCGAAGCGCGAGAGCTTGCCGAAGAGTACGAAGCCGTTTTGAACAGCGTGGAGGACGCCATCTTTCTGATGAATGTTGAGGAAGATGGGGATGGTGTCCGATTCGAGTTTGAGCGCCTCAGCCCCTCCTATGAGCGCCAGACTGGGATTACTACCGAGGAGGTACAGGGCCAGACACCACAAACCGTGTTCGGTGAAGAACAGGGCGCTGAGTTAGCGGCGAACTATCACCGCTGTGTCAAAGCTGGCGAACCAATCTCGTATCAGGAAGAACTCCTGGTCAGCGAAGGAGCACGCTTCTGGCAAACAAAACTTGCGCCGGTAGTCTCCGATGGTGTGATAACTCGCCTCGTTGGGGTCACTCGAAACGTGACTGAACGCGTCGAACGTGAGCGACAACTACGTCAGCAGAACGAGCGGCTCGGAGAGTTTGCGAGTGTTATCTCCCACGATTTGCGCAGTCCGCTCAACGTCGCACAGGGTCGCGCTGCACTCCTTGCTGAGCAGGGAGAAAGCGAGCATCTTGATCCACTACTACAGGCGCTTGACCGGATGGAGGCGATCGTCGAGGATACGTTGACGCTTGCTCGCCAAGGCGACACGATAAGCGAAACAGAGTCGGTCAGTTTGACTAACCTCGTCGGGAAATGCTGGGCGACAGTAGACACAGGCGAGGCAACTATCGACATCGTCGACGAGATGACCTTTCAAGCTGACCCTGACCGGTTACGCCACGTGTTCGAGAACCTGTTCCGAAACGCTGTTGAACATGGTGGATCTGACGTGACCGTTCGTGTCGGCTGTCTCAACGAACTTGGGATCTACGTCGAAGACAATGGATCAGGAATTCCAGTCGAAAAGCGTGACGAGGTGTTTGAACCGGGACATTCGTCGGCACAGGGTGGCACTGGTTTTGGGTTGACTATCGTAAAACGAATCGTGGAAGCCCACGGCTGGGAGCTATCTGTAGCCGATGGAACCGATGGTGGAGCACGGTTTGAGTTCGAGATGTCTGAACAGGGAGAGTTCGTGTGAGTGTTTAGACAATGCTCGATCCATGACTGAGAAGTGCGACCTCAACTTCTGAGCGCAGCGTACGAAATAAGCGCTCTGTATTCTACACGACCTCGACGAACTATCAGCGACTACGGATTTCAACACAATCGTCTCTGGATGTGTTAGATTCCGTGGTTCGCCTACTGATACGCCCCGATCCGCACCAAAATCGCCCCCTTGCTATCCCGGTTCTACATGATCTATTGTAGGTTTAAGCAGTAGAAACTACTATTTACCTTGACAATCATCCCGAGCGCGAAGGCGCGAAGCGTGTCTGGCTCAACCAGACACACCTCTACCGTGGACTCCTAATTTGATTCACGCACCGCAAATCGCAGGACTCCAGTCCATCAACAATCTGCTACACAACAGGGGGAACTGATTCAGCGAGTGTCGGCTGTACCGTCGGTTTCCGCCGCTATCCCAGTGAAACCCCGTGTGTCAGCGACCCCGTGAATTTCTGTCTTGAGAGATACTGGAATAGTATTATTACCAGCCATGATGGTATTCATTCATGAATAGTGAAGCGGACATCCACGTGCTTCACGTCGACGACGAGCCGGACTTCGCTGAGCTGACTGCAGAGTTTCTGAAGCGCGAGGATGATAACTTCACCGTCACGACAGCGACGAGTGCCAGTGAGGGACTAGAACATCTCTCTCGTGGTAACTTCGATTGTATCGTCTCTGATTACGATATGCCTGCACAGAACGGTATCGAGTTTCTCAAATCCGTCCGAGAGAACTCACCTGACCTGCCATTCGTGCTGTTTACTGGCAAGGGTTCTGAGGAGATCGCTGGTGAAGCTATCTCCGCTGGCGTGACTGACTATCTTCAGAAAAAACGTGTGACTGACCAGTATACCGTATTGGTGAACCGACTACAAAACGCCGTCCAACGACATCGTGCAGAAAAGGATCGTAAACGCCAGCGCAAAGCCATTGAAACGGCCAAAGAGGGCATCAGCATCCTCAACGATGCCGGAGAGTACGTCTATGTCAATCAGGCATACGCTGACATCTACGGATACGACCCCGACGAGATGGAAGGGGAACACTGGGAACTGATCTACCCCGACGGCGACACAGCAATCGCACGGGACGTTATCTTGCCGACGGTCGCCGAGGATGGCTACTGGAGCGGGGAGACGACTGGGCTCCGAGCCGATGGAACGACCTTCGTCGAGGATCACACCGTTGCCCAGACAGAAACCGGTGAGCTAATCTGTTCGGTCCAAGACCGGTCTGTGGAACAGGAACAGGAGATCGCACTCACTCAATTTCGAACGCTCGTCGAGACGCTCAACGACCCGGTCTACGTTCTTGATGAGACAGGACAGTTCGAATACGTAAACGACGCGTTCGTCGAGATGGTTGGGTACGACCGTGAGACAATTATTGGAGCGTCACCAGCACTGATCAAAGCACCAGAAGTGGTTGACCGTTCGGAAGATCATCTCGGGCGGATTCTTTCATCGAACGGCCCCGACAGCGTGCAGTTCGAGATCGAGGTTCAGCCCAACAAAGGGAAACCAATCTCCTGTGAGGATCATATGGCCGTCTTGCCTTACGAAGGGAAGTCTTTCGAGGGATCAGTTGGTATTTTGCGGGATATTACTAAGCGTAAAAAGCGTGAAAAAGAGCTTGAGCGGACAAATTCTGTTCTCCGCACAATCGTCGAAACGCTGCCGATGGGTGTACTCGTTGAGGATGCTGAACGTGACGTACTCATCGCAAACGACCGCTTGGGCGAAACGCTTGGCGTTCCGGTTGACGGCGAGGAACTCATCGGACGCGACTGCGCTGCGGCGGCTGAAGAACTTAAGTCCCAATTCACCGATTCAGAGGCGTTTATCGAGGGAATTTCTGAGCGACTCGACCAGCGAGAGCCAGTTCAAGATGAGGAACTCCACCTCACGGACAGCCGCGTGCTGGAACGCGATTACGTCCCGTACACCCTGCCGGAGGGTGAAGCGAACATGTGGTTATACCGTGATGTCACAGCGCGCACGCAACAGAGGCATGAACTCAAACAGGCCAACCAATTCCTTACGCAGACGCAAACCGTCGCAGATGTCGGTGGCTGGGAGCTTGACCTCCGAACTGGGTCGCTCCGATGGACAGAGGAAGTCTACCGGATTCACGGCGTCGACACGGACTTTGAGCCGACGGTTGAGGATGGAATCGAGTTCTACCACTTCGAGGATCAGACGACGATTCGGGATGCCGTGGAACGTGTGATAGCTGACGGCAAACCGTACGACGTGGAGTTACGCATCGTCACAGCGGACGACGAGGTGCGATGGGTCCGTTCTCGCGGCGAGCCGCGGTACGAAGACGGCGACATCGTCGGTGTGCGCGGCACGATTCAGGATATCACCGATCGGATAGCACGTCAACAGCGACTGGAAGAGTTCACCAGTGTTGTGGCACACGACCTTCGGAACCCGCTGAACGTCGCCACAGGACGGCTAGAACTGGTAACCGAGGAGTGTGACAGCGACCATCTCGACAGCCTCCAACAGGCGTTAGAGCGGATGGAGGCGCTGATCAGGGATCTCCTCGCACTTGCTCGGGACGGCAGAGAGGTCACTGACGCTCAGCCGGTCGATCTCGCCACGATTGCCAACAGGTGCTGGGAGAACGTTGAGACGGAGCAAGGGCGCTTACTCACTATGACCGATCAGACCGTGTTGGCAGACAGCAGTCGTCTCAAGCAGGTGTTTGAGAATCTATTTCGAAACGCGGTAGAGCACAACGGGGCGGACGTGACCGTAACGGTCGGAGAACGAGACGACGGGTTCTATGTTGAAGACGATGGTTCAGGAATTCCACTCGACGAACGCGACGCTGTCTTTGAGGCCGGCTACTCGCGGTCGACGAATAGTACAGGGTTCGGACTGAGCATCGTCAAGCAGATCGCCACTGCTCACGATTGGCAGATTCGCATTATGGACGGAACAGACAGCGGAACTCGGTTTGAGATAACAAACGTTGAACTTATAGACAAGTGATATTTATTGAGATATTAATTTTCACTCACATTCTCGACTGAAACAGCCGGTCGATAAAAACTACGAAAGAAACGCAGTCACGGTAGCGAACCTGTTGTAACACCCCACTGCGACCGATTTCGACCCAAACGCATCTAGCAGAATCATCTATGTCGGACACCGCTGACGCGGTGTGGTTGTCCTCTTCGACTCCACAGCGACAGCTCAACAGTATCGACAATCCCCTACAGAAGAGCGTTCAGCTAATATCTCAACGCCTAGGATCCCTACGGCTTTAGCCCAAACAGGACGGGAAAATACGACTCGCTGTGACATTCTGCGGTTACACGAAGCGGGTGAGCACGACAGCCAACAGCGTTAATCCGAGAGTGTAACCGATGATCGCGATAGCGTTCCGCTTCGGCGCACCAGGAGCCATTCCGGGGAGATAAGGTAACTGCCGCCTGCCACGAGAAGTCACTGGTATATTCACTCCGATCTATCCGACGAGTCGTTGATCGCGTCCGAACTAGATCCGATGTCGGCCTCGTTAGAGTCGGAAATGGTGTCACTATCAGACTCCTCACTGTCGGAGGTATCAGACTCCTCACTGTCGGAGGTATCAGACTCCTCACTGTCGGAGGTATCAGACTCCTCACTGTCGGAGGTATCAGACTCCTCACTGTCGGAGGTATCAGACTCCTCACTGTCAGGGGGGTCACTGTCATCTGAATCGTCACCCGTGTCAGAGGAAGACGAGTTGGGGGAGTCACTGTCCGACGACTGGTCCGCTTCTGCGCCGGAGGGGTCTTCGTTTGATTCCTTGGACGAAGTCGAATTTTGTTCGGACGGACTGGTTTGCTCGTCGTCCGCCAGCGACTCATCGCCAGTGGGCCCAGATAGAGTCGCAGACGCGTTGGTCCCGTTCGTGCTTTCGCCTGGGGCAGGAAGGCCAGAGACTTGCTCGTCACCTGTGGCGTTTCTAGTTGCCCCGTCGTCGTTTTTGTCCAGTGGTCCACTATTCAACGACTCGTTGCTGTCAGGTACCGGAGGCTCGGCCGTGCCATTCGTTGTGGCTGTGACCGGCCCACTCCCGGAGGCATTTTCAACGCTCGTGACTCCGACAGTTGAGGCGTTAACAGATCCGGTCATGTTGTCGCTAAGCATGACCGGAGGGGGAGCCGGAACGTCAGCGCTGAACCCGAGTGAAACCGACTCTTTGTCGGACAGCACTGCGACTGACACACCGGCTGAAATCGACGCAAACACGACGACCAGTGCGCAGATGACTGCGAACGTCTTATTCATCATCCACCTCAGCTTTCCCGCTGCCGTCTGCTAGGGTTGGAACCGAAGCAGAGGTCGATGGCGTCGGTTCCGGCTCTGATTCCCGTTCTGAGTGCGCCGTGCGGGCCACCTGCCACGTGCTGAGGGTCACCCACCCGGTAAACAGGAGCCCGAGGAGCCCCGCAGTGAACGCCCCAACCGAAATCGGAGTTGGGGCCGCAGTCAGTGAGAACTCTTGGTAGATGTTCCACCCGGCGTATGCGAGCAACGCACCCATCGCTAGCAGCGTCAGCTTCAGGTCGATCGCAGCGACAGTGACGGTGCTGCCCGATTCCGGTTCCGAATTAGTGTCGGGGGCAGCCGAGAATTCCCAGTCGTCAGCCTCGTCGACATCCACAGCGCTTGGGTCGTCCAGTACATCTGGAGCGTCTGCGTCTTCATCAAGCGATACCGACGCTGGCTCTCGATCGTCTTTGTCCGGTTGGTCGGTGCGCTCGTCTGGCTCCTGCCGAGCCCACGCGAGGAGTTCGCTCACGCCGAGTAACACTAGCGGACTGATGACCAACAAGACGTACCCCACAGGTGTGTTCGCCCACAGAATTATGTGACCAATGAGCGGAATAGTGAGAACCACTTTTCCGATGATGGCTTCAGGGGCAACCGTACCTGTATCGGCTTCCTCGTTTGCGTCGCCCTTTGTCTCGTATCTGCCGTCAACTTCGCCGACGACGCGATGTGTCGTCGGGACGCTGTCGCCCGGGCTTCTGTACGTGATCACATCGCCATTTTGAACGGGACCAGAGGAGTCAACGATCACAACGTCGCCAGGTGACAGCACTGGCTCCATACTCCCGGAGAGAACAACGTAGCTCTCATCAGCACCAATGACTTGCGGGACGGCAAAGACTGCAAAGGGTGAGACCGCTGCAACTAGGACGACCGTCACGAGCAATGTGCTAGTGCTTGGCATCGGTGGCCGCGGCAACTGAGTCATTGGTCACCTCCTGATGGAGCCGTGGGTGACCCGCTGTGCCCGCGCGTGTCAGGCTCGTCTGGTTTGGCTGAAGATTTCGACTTCCCAAAATTACCAGAGTTGTCGCCACGGTCTTTTGAGCCTCGACCGTTGCCGTTATTCCCCGGCGTTAGAGACGGCTCACTACATCCCGAACAGTCCGCCTCTGGATCATTCGTACAGATACAGACCAACACATGACTGATGGCTGTACCATCGGGTGCGTACACGATTCCGTCGGCGTCACTACCGGTGAGTCCTGCGGTGTCCGTACGAGTACTATCGTTACGGTCGTATGATTTTGCCCCCGGCCCACCTTTCACCCAGATGGTACAGAGCGGTGGGGCAGTCCCATTATGGCCCGACTGGTTTTGGAGTCGGAACGCGACCCCGATGGTTTCAGCGCTATCGTCCTTGTCGACAGTCTGGTACACGTTGAGTTCGTACTCAGAGCTGCCCTCAGTGAACGCGTAGACGCCGGGTTCGATCTGGCTGTTGCCGATTCCGGGTTGGTTTCCTTTTTCAAGTTCTAGCTTCCCCAGTGTCCGGCAGCACGTACAGTCCTCGGCAGGCAGACACGGGCTGGTGTCGATACCGGCGAAAGGGTTCGTCGGGGTGGTGTGCCGACACTGTGTGGCCGACGCCCATAGCGGGAGTTCGACAGTCTCCGAGCCGATGTAGTCGGCGAGTTCGTACTCCGCGAGCAGACACACTCGGTCGGTTAGGCAATCAATCTCACTGGTAGTGGGATCGCCATCGATTCGGCGACCGCCACGGAGTGCTGTAGCGACTTCTCTGAGGGAGCCACTCGCGATTGGGTCAAGCCGCGCACCGGTCTCACAGTCAGCGTACGATAGGTCCAATTGGAGCGCTTCTCCAAGGTTAGTTGCCGCCGGAGCGGGGCAGCCGGTCGCGAGCCACAGAGCTGCCGGGTTGTTCACCGCCTGACCACGTTGCGGTAGCGAGAACGTGAACAGCGCCCGGCCGGACATCCCGTCGGCACCGAGTGTCTCAATCGGGATCCGGACGCGTGGTCCGTCAACGATACCGTAGCGCTCGGCAGTGTCGGCACCGGGGCCGGCCAATATTTCGTATTCGATGGTCAGATCAACAGTGCCTGCCGTAAGCGCCGCTTCGAACTTCTCGTCGTCTCGCAATACCGCTGTAGTCCCGGCTCCAGAGGCGGTCCAGACGAAGCCACTGACCCCACCGGTTGCTGCGAGTGCTGCCAGCACACGGCGACGACTGACTGTCATTCGGACCCTCCAACGCGGAACGGGCTGTCACCGCTACAGGGTCCCCCCGCGAAAGCGAATTTGAATCTGAGGGCATCACCTTGGGAGCGATTACCGACATTGGTGGGGAGCTCCCACCGGAGGGCGACGCATCGGAGCGAGCCCGGATCAAGGCACTCCAGCGCGAGCGTACCAGCAGGGCTCCCGATGTCGGTGGTTGGCGCAAACGCATCGGTGAACGACGACCGCGCCACCAGCGGTGACTCTAGTGACTCCTCGAAGTTTTTCACCCCATTACACCCACGGAGCGGCGAGCCGTCAAGCCAGATATCGACGACGGCGTCGTCACTGAGCTCGCCACGATCCGATGTGTTGTCGTCGTCTGTCCGCTCCGGCTCATTGATTCCGTTTTCGTCTGCGCCCGTGATCGAGCCGGCAACCCAGATGTCAAGCGGCTCTGACGGCTCGGTCTCCATGACCTCCAGCCCGACCACGAGCGTACCAGTGTCTCCTGGGAGGACGTTTCCTATAGAGACAACCGGCCCTGAGATATCGGTCACGAAGGTCGCCTCTTCGACGTAACTGGGCGACTGGTCAGGGTCGAGTACCGCATCCGCATTGGTTCCGTTTCCGTCGCCGGTAGTACTCCCCACGAGCGCGCCGTTGTACGTCTCATACCACGCGACGCGGAGGCGTCCATCGTCGGTATCACCATTTGGTGCGGCGTATGTGTATGTGGAAAACCGCGGCGGTGGTTGGCTGAGTGAGAGTCCCCCAACAACGAGAGCTCCAGCGCCGATTCCAGTTACTAGTTGTCGACGTGTGAATGGCATGTGTTTGGTTTCCCGGATACGCCGGGTCGGTGTACAGAAGCTGCCTCTTTCCATCCAGTACCGCGGATCAGGTCATATATATGGGCCCATTCCCGAACCGGTATGATCTCATTACCGGTGAGTTGGTCGCTAGTGCGACCGGCTACAGGCTCGAGACACACGCGATTACCGGGATCATCGTTGCTTCCGGTCTCGAACCGACGGGGCACCAGCCGTCGCTCGTTCATCCGACCACCGACCGTGTCACGGCCCCAGTCCGTCCGGTTGTCTCCCCACGGTAAGCGAGTGTCAGCACCACTCGTTTTCCGTTCATTTCGACTCCATCGCCGTTCGAGTCGCGAAACGAGAACAGCGTTACTTGTGCCGTTTCATCCGGTGTGAGTGACGGTTCGCGGTCCGTACCGTCGGAGTAGCCGTCGCTCCCGAGGGTGATCGTTCCAGGCAAGTCGGTTCCACCTGGAACATCGGTGTAGCCCGGTGTCGTCGCATCGACATAGACCTCATAGCCCGCTGGGATGGCAGTGTTGTTGACCTCGTCGCTCAGCGCGACAATCACAGAATCGGCAGGCGTGATCGTCAGATCGGTCACCACCACCGACTCACTCAGGTTGTTACGGATATCGAACACTAACCCATACGGGCCAGGGTTTGCCGATTCATTCGCTCGGGCATTCAAGATCGAGAGATCTGGCCTGGAGCCG
>Ga0209965_1000343_pt1 | contig 16891 bp, 20 predicted proteins | sample SalPon2_B_H2O_MG_FD_185707 | JGI IMG/M metagenome (GOLD analysis project Ga0209965, IMG submission 185707) | Salt pond water microbial communities from South San Francisco under conditions of wetland restoration - Salt Pond MetaG R2_B_H2O_MG... | ecosystem: Environmental > Aquatic > Non-marine...
CCGCCGGGACCATCGAGACCCGACGTGGATTCCTCGTCCGCGTCGATATCGGGGGGACGCCGGGGCTCGGGGAGGCGACCCCGCTTCCGGGCTGGACCGAGTCCCTCACGGCGTGCGAGGACGCGTTGCGGGCGGTCGACGACCCCGCGTCGGCGCTTTCGGACGACCGGTTGGCCGACACCCCGGCCGCCCGCCACGCCGTCTCGCTCGCGACGCTGGACGCTCGAGCGCGGGCCGCCGGCCGGCCGCTCTATCGATACCTCGGCGGCGACGGCCGCGTCGAGGCGGTCCCGGTCAACGCGACTGTCGGCGACGGCGAGCCGGAGACGACCGCCGACGCCGTTGAACGCGCCGTCCGGGAGGGGTACCCCGCGGTCAAACTGAAGGTGGGATCGCGGGACCCCGAAGCCGACCTCGATCGGGTGGCGGCGGCCCGGTCGAGGGCCGCCGACGTCGAGTTGCGGCTCGACGCCAACGGGGCCTGGAGCGAGGCGACGGCCGAACGGCTACTCCCGACACTCGCCGACTACGAGGTGTCGGTCCTCGAGCAGCCGCTTTCGGCCGGCTCTCTCGAGGCCCACGCGCGGCTCCGGGGCCGGGGCGTCGACGTCGCCCTCGACGAGGGGGTCCTCGAGCGCGGCTTCGACGCCGTCCTCGCGGCCGACGCCGCCGACGTTCTCGTCTGCAAGCCGATGGCGCTCGGCGGGATCGACGTCGCTCGGAACGTCGTCCGGTCGGCCCGGATCGCCGGCGTCGACGCCGTCGTGACGACGACGGTCGACGGCGCGGTCGCCCGGGCCGGGGCGGTCCACCTCGTCGCCTCGCTCCCCGGACTGCGGCCCTGCGGCCTCGCGACCGGCGACCTGCTCGGGACGGACCTCCGGAGTGGCGTCGCGCCGGTCGCCGACGGAGCCGCCGCCGTCCCACAGGGAAAAGGAAATATTCCACCCCGCTGAACTGGCGGACGGACCGATGCGGGACTGGCTGGCCGTCCGGGCGGACGCGACGCCGACAGCGACGGCGTTGCGAGCGTTCGGCCCGATCGAGGCCGACCGGAGCTACGCCGAGTTGGACGACCGCGTCGAGACGCTCGCGGGCCGTCTCGCGGGGGTCGGCGTCGGCGTCGACGACGCCGTCGCGATCTGTGCCGACACCCGCCCGGAGTACGTCGAAATCGTCCACGCGGCCCAGCGGTTGGGCGCGGCGCTCGTCCCGATCAACGCCCGACAGACGCCCCCCGAAATCGAGCGCCAACTCGACCGCGTCGCGCCGTCGGCGGTCGTCTGCGAGCGCGATACCGAAGCCGCTGTGCTCGAGGCCGCCGACGCCGACGTGCTCTCGCTCGAGGCGTCCGGGGAAGCGAAACCGCTCTCGGACGTCTCGCCGCGGCGGTTCGACCTCCCGGAGTGGGAGCTCGACGACCCGCTCGCCGTCCTCTTTACCTCCGGGACGACGGGCGATCCCAAGGGCGTCATCCTGACCCTCGGGAACGTCCTCGCGAGCGCGACCGCCTCCGCGTTCCGGCTCGGACTCCGCGGCGACGACTGCTGGCACGTCCCGCTCGCGATGTACCACATGGGCGGCCTCGCGCCGGTGTACCGGTCGGTGCTGTACGGGACGGCGCTGTCGATCCAGCGGGGGTTCGATCCCGGAACGACCCGCGAGGCGCTGGCGGGAGCGAGCGCCGTCTCGCTCGTGCCGACGATGCTGGAGCGGGTGCTCGATTCGGGACCGGTGCCGCCCGTGCGGTTCGTCCTCCTCGGCGGCGCGCCCTGCCCGCCGGCGCTGTTGAAGCGCGCCCAGCGGCGGGACGTCCCGGTCGCGCCGACCTACGGGATGACCGAAACCGCCTCCCAGATCGCTACCGCCCGCCCGGAGGAGGCCCGCTCGCACCCGACCGCCGTCGGCCATCCCCTCATGTTCGCCGAGGTAGCGATCGTCGACGAGGCCGGCGTTCCCCGCGAGGCGGGCGAGACGGGCGAGATCGTCGTCTCCGGGCCGATGGTCACCCCCGGCTACCTGGACGGGGAGACCGACGAACGTTTTATAAATGGCGGGCTGCGGACCGGCGACCGCGGGTACCGCGACGAGGCGGGTCGGGTGTACGTGACCGGACGCGCCGACGAAACGATCCTCACGGGCGGGGAGAACGTCGACCCGACGGAGGTGGCGTCGGTGCTCCGCTCGCATTCCGGCGTCGAGGACTGCGCCGTCGTCGGCCTCCCCGACGACGAGTGGGGCGAACGCGTCGCGGCGCTCGTCGTCCCGGCCGACGACGCCGACCCGTCGACGGCCGCGCTCGAGGCGCACTGCCGGGACCGGCTGGCCGGATATAAAACCCCGAGGACGGTCGGGTTCGCCGCCGACCTCCCGCGAACGGCGTCGGGGACCGTCGACCGGGCGGCCGTCGTCGACCGCCTCGCCGACGGCGAGTAGGACCGCGACCGTTTTATTGCGGTGTTTCCACAACTCCAACCGTGTGCACGCTTATCGTCGCCTGGCGGGTCTTCGAGGAAGCGCCCGTCTGCGTCGCCGCGAACCGCGACGAGGCGGCCGACCGCCCGTCGGTGCCGCCGCGCCGGTGGGACACCGATCCGCCGGTCGTCGCCCCCCGCGACGAGCGGGCGGGCGGAACGTGGCTCGGGTACAACGCCGAGGGGGTCCTCGCGGCGATCACCAACCGCTGGAAACCGGGCGAGGGCGAGCGTTCACGGGGGCTGCTCGTCGGCGACGCCCTCGGCGAACGCTCGGCCCGTCGGGCGGCCGATCGGATCGAAGCCGAACTCCGCGAGCGCGAGTACGCCCCGTGTCACCTGCTCGTCGCCGACGCCGAGGACTGCCTGCTCGCGGTCCACGACGGCGGCGACCGCCCGAACGTCCGCCGGCTCGACCCGGGCGTCCACGTCGTGGTCAACGTCGGCTTCGACGGCGAGTGGTTCGTCCCCGACCGTCGGCGGTCGTTCGGGCGCAGGCAGGCCGACAACGCCGAACGCGTGCGCGAGGCGCTCCGAGCCGAATCCGACGAGGAGGCCTCGACGTGGACCGACCGGGCCGGGACCGTCCTCGGCGACCACGAGTACGGCGTCTGTGTCCACGGCGACGGCTTCGGGACGCGATCCTCGTCGCTCGTACGCCTCGGGACCGAGCGGGCCTTCCAGTACGCCGACGGGCCGCCGTGCGAGACGCCTTTCCGTCGGGTCGGGTCGAGCGTTTGAGACACCGAACGGCGGCGACGAACGCTGCCCCGCCGACAAAGCAATGATTTAAACCGCTCGCTGGCCGAATACGAGGCGATGAGCACCGCCGCCGAAGCCGACCTCTCGGAGATAGAGCGCGAAGGGCTTGAACTGATTCGGACCACCGGTGGCATCCACCAGAGCGACTTCTGGAAGGAACTCGGCGTCGATTCGAGGAAGGGCAGCCGGATCATCGACAAACTCGAGGAGTTGGAGCTGGTCGAGCGGACCGACGCGGTTTATCAGGGTCACAACACGTATCTCGTGACGCCGATTCTCGACCCGAGCGAGTTGGACTTCTCGCTCCTGATGGCCGGCGACCAGCTCTCGCCGTTCGTCGGGGACGAGGACATCGACCCGCAGGACGACGCCTTCTCACAGTGGGTCATGACGCTCGCCTACGAGGAGTACTGAGGCCGAGCGCCGTGGGCAGGCACCTGCGCGTCCAAAGGGCCCTCTGTCGGTTGTGATCCGCGTCGATCGACCGGATGTCCTGTTAGGGCCCGATGCATCTCAGTCGACGGTACATGCCACGAGATCGCAGGGATGCTAACGACCGATATATTAAATATGGACCTTATTAAATTACAATCAGTTAAAAATATACGCTTTATCTGGCCATATTGTTCGGTGTCCGGCGTCGACCCGTCTCCCGATTCCCTGTTTTCCGCTTCGGAAGATATTTTTTCGCGGACGTAAAACATACTGTATGAGCGCGGAGACGGAGGATAGGATTTTGGCCGTCCTCGAGGACGACGCCCAAGCCTCCTACACCGAGATCGCGGATCGTGCCGACGTGTCGAAACCGACCGTCCGGAAGTACATAGACAAACTCGAGTCCGAGGGCGTCATCGTCGGCTACTCGGCCGACATCGACCCGAAGAAACTCTCCGGGAAGTCCATCGCGATGGTCGGCGTCGACGTCGCGAGCGAACGCTACGTCGAGGTCACCCGGAAACTGAAGCACCTCGACGCGGTGGAGTCGCTGTACACCTCCAGCGGCGACCACATGTTGATGGCCGAGGTCAGGGCGGCCGACGGCGACGAGGTCGGCGAGATCATCCAAGACGAGATCCTCTCGATCGACGGCGTCGAGGCCGCACACCCCTCGTTTCTCCAGGAACGCCTGAAATAACCTCGGAGTTACCCCTCCGCACCGCTCCGTTCTCTCCACGCCGTTCCTCCGAACCCCGCCGTCGGCGGCACCGACGGCTGTCCGACACCCGCGCGGTTTTTACCCCGGAGCGCCTAGTCGGCGTATGGCTACCTACCGCCGCGAGACGCACGTCGACGCGCCGTTCGAGGACGTCTGGGCGTTTCACTCGACGACGGCGGGCCTCGAGGCGTTGACGCCAGGGTTCGTGAACCTACGGGTCGAGTCCGTCGTCGGCCCCGACGGCGACGCCGATCCCGAGGAACTCGACGCCGGCTCGCGGATCGAACTCTCGGTGCGACCGTTCGGCATCGGGCCGAGACAGCGCGTGGTGTCGGTGATCGCGGCCCGCGAGTACGGGGACGGGGCGGGGATGTTCCGGGACGTCATGGAGTCCGGGCCGTTCGCCGAGTGGGAACACACCCATCGGTTCTTCGCCGACGGCGACGGGACGCGGCTGGTCGATCACGTCCGGTACGACCTCCCGGGCGGGGCGCTCGGGCGCGCGGTGTCGCCGCTCGGCCGGATCGGACTGGAACCGATGTTCCGCGGCCGACACCGGACGACGAAGGAGGTACTCGAGGCCGACAGCGGTCGGTAGGGGTCGACGCTGGCTACTGCCGTGCGACGAGCGCGACGCCGACGATCACGAGCGATCCCCCGGCCACGACGGCGAGGCCCACCGGTTCGTCGAGGAACACCGCCCCGAGGACGACCGTCGCGGCCGGTTCGACCGTGCTGAGTATCGACGCCGGGCCGGCGTCGATCCGCGAGAGGCCGGCGAAAAACGCGAAGATCGGGAACGCGGTCGCGAACACCGCGATGGCGACGACGGACCCCCACGCCAGGGCTCCGGAGGGAACGCCGAGCGTGTCGGTCGCCGCCCCGACGACGAGAAACGTCCCGGTCGCCGCCGGCATGACGTGGGCGGTGAGCGTGGCCGGCGGCACGTCCTCCAGCGCCGTCCGGCTCGTCGTGATGTACCCGGCGTAGAGGACCGCGGCGAGGAGCACGACGGCGATTCCGCGCGGGTCGGCGGCGGCGGGATCAGCGCCCGTGATCAACGCGATGCCGCCGAGGGTGACCGCGAGCGCGACGAGTTGTCGCCGCCCGATCGACTCGCCGAGAAACGCCGCCGCGAGGACGAGCACGAACGCCGGGTAGGTGTACAGGACGATCCCGGCCATCCCGGCGGTCATGAACTCGAGCCCGACGAAGTAGAGGCCGCTCACCGCCGCGTAGCCGGCGGACCCGAGCCCCACGGCGACGGCGAGTGGCCGCCCGCGCAGCGGCCGGACCTCCCCCCGGAGCCCGAACACCGTCCAGACGAGCACCGTCGCCAGTCCGAACCGCCACGAGAGGATCGTCGGGATGGAGAGCCCGGCGTCGCCGGCGACGATCCCCAACACGCCCAGCGTGCCGAACCCCGCGGCGGAGCACAACACGAGGAGGGCACCGAGGCGCGTCTCGTCCATACGCGCCGCACTACGCCGGCCGACAAACCGGTTCCGGAACTCGACCGTCCCGGAATATCACTCCCCGTCGGCGTCGCGGTGGGCGCGGCTCACCGCCGCGCGGAGCCGATCGCCGTCCTCGTCGTAGGCGAGGTGCGAGCGACAGCCGCAATCCGAGGCCCCGAACCCCGCGACCGGGGCCTCGGGGAGGGCGGCCGCGACCGCACACTCGACGTCGGCGTCCGTCGTCCGGACGTCCCCGCGGATCGAGGCGTCGCCGTGGCCGAGCAGGTAATCGACGTGCCAGTGGCGGGTCCCGCGCTCCCCGGCCGCGAGTTCGTAGTGACGATCCACCCGGCCGAACCCGCCCGGCCCGAACGCGCTGCCGGTGTAGGCGTACGCACCGGCGGGGAACCGGTGTTCGCCGAGCGCGCCGACCGTTATATCGGCGGGGCGAGCCAGCCCGATCAGGAGGGTGTACGTGCCGCCGGTCATACCGGATCGTCGTTTCGCGGCGGTGTAGTAACTGACGGACATCGACGGCTGCGGGGCGGCCGACGGAGCCGCCCGGACGACGGGTGTCGGAGCCCGTTCGGGCGTCCGAGCGTTGCCCGTCGCCGCCGGCGGCCACACACGGGACGACCCGGCATATTTTTGCCGTCAGCCCCCGGACTCGGCAGTATGAAGGAGACGCTCTTGGACATCCTGTGTTGCCCGCTCGACAAATCCGAGCTCGAACTCGAGGTGATCCGCGAGGACGACGACGAGATCCTCGAGGGGCGACTCGTCTGCACGGAGTGCGGCGAGGAGTACCCGATCGAGGACGGCATCCCGAACCTCCTGCCGCCGGACATGCGCGAGGAGGCGGCGGCGTAGCACGACCGGTATATTTTTTAACCGTACCGGGTGTGTGTCACGACGTGACGGATTCGCTCGCCGTCGCGGTCAACCGTGACGGACTGCACACGCTCGCCGTCCCGACGGAGTTCGAGGCCGGCGGCCCCTTCGTCGTCGAACTCCACAACCACGGCGAAGCCGCCCACGTCTATCTCAACCTGGACGATCGGCTCTCGACGGTCGCCCGCATCGGGGCCACGAACCACTACGTCGAGACGGGCGAGAGCCGGCGGATCCAGGTCGAGACCCGCGACCCGTCGGTGTGGCCCGACGACCCGGTTCGCGGCAAACTCAAGGTCGTCGTCGGCCACGGACAGGAGACCCAGTACGCAGACGTCACGTTCGACTCCGAGTACGGCCGAAACGAGGTCCAAGTCGATCCCGACCTCGCGACGCCCGCGGAGCGCACGAAGTCGGAGACGCCGCCCGTACTCAGAGTGCTCCCCGTGGTGGTGCTCGGGAGCGTGGCCGTACTGCTCGCCGTCGCCGCAGTGTTCACGGGCGATGGCGTCGACGCGACGGTCGGCGGACTCGCGACCGTCGCCGCCGGGTTGTGCGCCGTGGCCGCGTACTACCTGTTGCGGTGACCCGGCCGTCTTACCGCGCGTGGACGCGACTCATTCCGCGTTCTCGTCGGTCGCGACGCCACACAGCCGTCCCTCCTCGTCGAAGCGCTTGGCCCGCAGGAACCGCGCCCGATAGCGGTTCGCCCCCTCGTAGATGTCCGCCTCCCGGATGTCGTCGGCCTCGCCGTCCGCGACGGCGTCGACGATGGTCTCGATCTGTTCTTTCTCGCTGGGCGTCAACTCGAACTCGTAGGTCCGCGAGCGCTCGCCCTCGAGTTTCGTCCACTTGCGCGCCGCCGTCACGACGAGCGAGCAGGGCTCCCGGCAGGGAAAGACCCCGTCGCCGCCGTCGACCGCCAGGTCGGTGTCGTCGTCGTACTCCCACTCGCGGCGCTTCAGACACTGGCTGTCGTCACAGCAGGCCTCGGCCACCCAGTCGACGTGTTCGTGACCCTCGCCGCGGTCCCACGTCTTGATGACGCCGTAGATGCCGCTTTGACGCTCCATCGTCTCGCGCCAGTGGTTCACGTCGAGGTCGCCCTGCCGTTCGAGGTACCAGTTCGCGATCGTCGCCGGGTAGACGTACTCGACGGTCTCGGCGAGTGCGGGGCCGTCGAGGTCGACGAACGCCCACCCGGTCGGCAGCGTCGGCGCGGTCTTCAGCGGCCGGTACCGCCCCCGGTCGTCGTGTTTGACGAGTTCCCGAGCGTCGAGGGGGTCCGTCAGGACGTCGAGTTCCGCCGGTGCGACGTCGCCGTCGGCCTCGTGTCTGACCGTGTAGAGCCGCGTCCCGTCGTCGCCGGGGGCGACGTCGATCCGGAGTTGCCCCCACGAGGCGTCGATGCCGCTCTCGACGAGCGCCTCGTAGCGCTCGGGGACCGACCGCTCCTCGGCGCCCTCGAGCCACCGGAGAAAGGCCCGCTCGGTGTCCGGGCGGTCGCTCCGGTCCCAGTGATACCAGTTCGAGACGAACCACGGGCTCTCGGCGGCGACCGAGCGGAGTTCCGATTCGGAGAGCCCGGTGTGGGTGTCGTCGGGCGTCTCGAACCGGTACCCGTCGCCGGTGTGGCCGACGGAGAGGCCGTCGCACTCGATCCCCTCGGCCGCCGCCGAAACCAACGCGTCGAGTTGGGCGTCGTTCACGTCAGTCACCCGCCTCCGCGCCGGCCCCGGCGTCCGCATCCGTCCCGGCGTCGCCGGCCGTCCCGACGTTTCGGGTCTTCCGTCTGACCTCCTCGATCGCGTCGCCGACGTCGGCCCCGGCGTCGGCCGCCCGTTCGATGAGCACGTCGGCGGTGAGCGCCTCGGTGCCGACCGCGCCGGCGTACCAGATCCGGTGACCCTCGACCTCGGCGGGCGTCTCCCAACCGGTCCGGTAGTCCTCCGTCAGTCCCATGTCCTCCGGGATGTCCTCCTGGGTGTGGTACCCGTCGGCGACGAACAGCGGGACGACGACGATATCCTCGGTTTCGAAGAACTCCGTCACGTCGTCGACCTCGGGGTCTTCGTCCATGAACAGCGCCTCGACCTCCTCGAAGCGGTCCATCGCGTCGATCCGGTCGGCGTGGAGCTCGACGGCCTTCGCCGAGTTCTCGTTGCGCTCGGTCCCGTGGCCGACGACGGCCAGGGCGACCCCCTCGCCGACTTCGGGGTCGCCGGTGACGCTCTCGGCCCGGCGGACGATGACGTCGCTCATCGCGTCGTGGGTCCCGACGGGGCCGCAGTAGTGGACCGTCTTTTCGACGTCGGCCGCCTCGAAGGTGGCGTGTGTCGCGCTCGTCCCGTCGGAGTCCCACGCCTCGAGGTCCCACCCCTCGAGGCGGAGCTCCCGCGGGATGACCTCCTCGGTGAAGTACCCCTCCGAGATGAACAGCGGCACGACGTACACCTCGTCGCTCTCGACCGTCCGGAGCACCTCGCGGAAGGAGGGCTCCTCCTTCCAGAAGCCGGTCCTCACTTCGTCGAAGACCCCGGCCTCGCGTATCGTGTCGGCGTGGTCGTACGTCGGGGTGCTCGCGTCGGGATTGAGATGTGACCCGTGGGCGACGATGACGAGCGCTTGCATACGATTGTGTTGGGCGACGGCGGTCTTATGGGCTTCGGGACGTCCCATCGGACGCGACGCCCGAATACCGATCGCGGCCGCGACGCCGGTTCGGAACCGATCGACACGTCCTTGTTCGGGCCGGGCGAGCCCCCGTCCATGACCGTCGCCGCAGACACACGCGCCGCCGTCCGGGCGCATCCCTTCCTCCACACCGCACTCCGGGCGGGCGTCCTCAACTACACCGCCGCCGCCGACTTCCTCGACGTCGGCGATACCGACGCCGTCGTGGCCGCGCTCCGCCGGTACGCCGGGGAGCTCGACGAGTACGACCCCACGGAGCGCCGCGTCAGCGTCTCGATGCGCTCGAACGTCGGCGTCGTCGGGGGCGACGAGGACGGGATCCTACGGGTCGGCGCGGACGCGTTTGCGGCCGACGGCGGCGATCTGACGGCCGTCGTGGCGACCGGCGAGGTCGATGCCCGGTCGCTCGAAGCGGTACTCGGGCGGCTCCGAACGGCCGACATCTCGGTCGTCGCGGCCGCCGGAACGGAGGGCCACCTCGCAGTCGTCGTCGGCCGGCGGGCCGGTCCCGACGCCATCAGAGCCGTCGAGGACGCGCTCGGGGACTGACAAGCGACGCATTGAAATCGCCGCCGAGCGAGGCTCCGGCAATGACGCTCCGTCTGTCGAACACGCTCTCGGGCGAGCGCGAGGCGTTCGAACCGGCCGATCCCGACGACGTCCTGTTGTACTACTGTGGGCTGACGGTGTCGGACGCGGCCCACCTCGGCCACGCCCGGACGTGGGTCCACGTCGACGTGATCCACCGGTGGCTCGAACACCTCGGCTACGGCGTCCGCCACGTCGAGAACATCACCGACGTCAACGAGAAGATCGTCGCCCGCGTCGGCGAGCGCGCCGGCGACGGGACCCTCGGCGAGGACGAACCCGACGTGGCTCGCGGCTTCATCGGGCAACTGCTCGCCGACATGCGCGCGCTCAACCTCGAGCGCGCCGAGGTGTACCCCCGGGTCTCCGAGCACGTCCCCGAGATCATCGACCTCGTCGGAACGCTGATCGAGAAGGGGTACGCCTACGAATCCAACGGCTCCGTGTACTTCGACGTGACCGAGTTCCCCGACTACGGAAAGCTCTCGAACCAGTCGATCGAGGACGTCGAAGCCCAGGGCGTCGAGGACGAACGCTCCGAGAAGCACAATCCGGCCGACTTCGCGCTGTGGAAGGCCGGCGGCGTCTCGGAGGCCGCCGTCGAGGAACACCGACACGGGGACCGCGAGTACGACGCCGACGTCCCGACGGGCGAGACGTGGGACTCGCCGTGGGGCGAGGGGCGTCCGGGCTGGCACATCGAGTGCTCGGCGATGTCGATGACCCATCTCGACGACTCCATCGACATCCACATGGGCGGCCGCGACCTCGTCTTCCCGCACCACGAAAACGAGATCGCCCAGAGCGAGGCGGCGACCGGCGAGCGGTTCGCCCGCTATTGGCTCCACGCCGACCTCTTCGAGATGGACGACGAGAAGATGTCCTCCAGCCTCGGCAACTTCATCCCCGTCTCGGAGGCGGTCGATCGGTTCGGGGTCAACGCGCTCCGGATGTTCTTCGCGTCGGCGTCGTACAACTCGACGCAGACCTACAGCGAGGCGGCGATCGAGGAGGCGATCGAGCGCTGGGAGCGCCTCGAGGCGGCCTACGACCGGGTCGAATCGGCGGCCGACGGCCCCGACGCCCGGACGAAGGTCGAATCCCCGCTCCGGGAGGCGGCCGAGGACGCGCGTGCGGCGTTCACCGACGCGATGAACGACGACTTCAACACCCGCGAGGCGCTCGCCGCGCTCCTCGAACTCGCCGGGGCGGCGAACCGCCACCTCGACGGTTCCGACGCATACGACTACCGGGGGCTCAGGCGCACCCTCGAGACGTTCGAGGAGTTCGGCGAGGGCGTGTTGGGCTTCGATTTCGGCGGCGACGCCGAGGGCGAGGCGACGCTCGCCGGCGAACTCGTCGAGTTGGTCCTCGACCTCCGCGAGGACGAACGGGAAGCCGGCAACTACGGGCGGGCGGACGACCTCCGGGACGACCTCGAAGCGCTCGGCGTCGAGGTGCAGGACACCGACGACGGCCCCGAGTACCGGCTGTAGCGTTCCCGATACGGTCCCGTTTCACCCGACGACGATCGGGCCGATGAGCACCCCCATCAGGTTCGCGCGGCGGGCGCGGAACCGGGCCGGGACGAGTCCCACCGTCGTCGCCGCCAGGTACGCGCCGACGCCGACGAGGCCGGCGAACAGGTACGACAGCCCCGCGAGCCCACAGAGCAGTCCGACCGAAAGCCGCGCCGGGTCCATCCGGCCGACGACGGCGAGATACCGGTCGCCGAGCACGAGGACACAGAGGAACCCGGCGCTGGCGCCGATCGCGACTGCGACGAGCAGGTGCGGCATCGAGAGCGGCACCGACGCCGACTCGAGGGCGACGAGGACGCCCGTCCGCGGCGATCCGAGGGCGACGAGCGCGAAGAGCGCGAAGATCGTGTTCGCCGTGTTAACGCCCGACGTGGCGACGACGAAGCCGCGCGCGCCGTAGCGTCCCGGGACGGCCACAAGCGCCAGCGTCGCCGCGACGGCGCTCGACACCGCCGGCACGTAGCCGACGACCGCCCCCGAGAGCGTGCCGAGCCCGGACAGCCCGAAGACGTCCCGTTTCGACGCCGCGATCTCGGGGCCGTCCTGCGGCGGGACGCCGTCGCCGTCGATGGCGTCGATCAGCACGGGCGCGCCGAACAGCCCGGCGAACAGCGGCGCGAGCATCCCGCCGGCGGCCAGCGGGGCCTCGGGGGAGAGATCCAGCGTACCGAGACCCAGCGCCGCGCTCAGCCCGAAGGCGGCGGCGGCGACGAGTTTCGACGCGAGTCCCCGTTCGGTCAGGACGAGCGTCGCCGCGACGCCACAGAGGACGACGGCGAGGTTCGCCCGGATGAGGGGCCACAGCCGGACCATCAGCCGGGTGATCGGGACCGCGAGCGGGGCGGCGAGGACGACCGCGCCGGCGCTGCCGAGCGCCGAGAGACGGAGCGCTTCCCGGCCGCGTCCCTCCAGAACGAGCCGGTGACCCGGCAGGGCCGCGACCGCCGTCGCGGGATCGGGAACGCCGAGCGCGAGCGTCGGGACGATCTCGAGGAACGTGTGGACGACGCCCGCCGCGAGCATCGCCATCCCGACGTACAGCGGCGGCCCCGGAACGGACGGGGCGACGCCCGCGAGCAGCAGCGCCATGTTGTTGGCGTGCAGTCCCGGCACCAGGCCGCTCACCGCGCCGAGACCGACGCCGCCGCCGACGAAACAGAGCGCGAGGAGCGTCGCCCCGGGCGCGAGTGTCGCCTCCATCGAGCAGGAGTGGCCGCGGCATCGTATATAAGAGGTTGGGCGTGCCGGCGGACCGTCGGCCCCATGCTCCGACGGCAGTCGCGTCGCTGGTGCGTCGATAAAAGAGAAGGTTCGAACCGCTCGGTCGCGTCGGACGCCGTTTAACCGAACAGCTCGCCGAGGCCCTCGCCGCCGTCCTCGTCGTCGTCCTCGTCTGCCTCCTCGGCGTCGGCTTCCTCGGCTTCCTCGGCCTCGTCGTCGTCAGCGTCGGCCTCGTCGGCCTCCTCCGCGTCGGCCGAGCCGCCGGCCGCGCTGCCGCCGGCCGCGGGCACCGCGGCGGCCGTCTCGATGGCCTCCTCGACGTCGACGTCCTCCAGCGCGGCGACGAGCGCCTTGACGCGGGATTCCTCGACGTCGACACCGGCGGCTTCGAGCACGCCGGTCAGGTTGTCTTCGTTGATCTCTTCGTCGGTCTCGTGCAGGATGAGTGCTGCGTAAACGTATTCCATTGGTAGTCACCCGAACATGTCGCCGAGCGCGTCGCCGCCGTCGTCGGCGTCGTCCTCGGCGTCGTCTTCGTCTTCGTCGCCCGATTCCTCGGCCGCGGCCTCGTCGGCCTCGTCGTCGTCTCCGTCCGCTTCCTCGGCGTCGGCTGCCGGCGTAGCGGGGGCAGCCTCGACGCCGCGGAGTTCCTCCGGCAGCGCCTCCTCGTCGTCGATGGCGCCGGCGAGCGCCCGCACTTGGGCGTCGGCCTTCGAAACGAGATCGTCCGCCAAGTCGGGGCTCTCGACGGCTGCCGACAGCCCGACGGACTTCGCCTCGCCGGCGGCCTTCGCGAGCATCGACGGCGCGGTCCGGGCCGTCGGGTACTCGGCGTTGAGCGAGAGGTTCCGCGCTGCGCTGGAAGCGGCCTCCAGATCCGCGACGTACTCCTCGACGTCGATGTCGAGCTCCTCGGGCGAGAACAGCACGCCCTCGGAGAACACGCCGCGGAGGTCGAGGCCGACCTCCTTGGGTTCGATCCCGAGTTCGGCGAGCACGTTCGCGAGGTCAGCCGACACTTCCTCGCCGGCCGAGAGCACGGTCGAGTCCTCGACGACCTTGATCGACCCGCCGTCGATCCGGGCGTTCGCCCCGACCGTCTGGAGGTCGCCGACGAACGGTCCCGGGTCGACGCCGGTGTCGCCCTCCGGGATGACGATGTCGTTCGGCGTGACCTCCCCGGCGTTGATCGGCGCGGGCGTCTTCGAGGCTTCGAGCTGTTGGTACAGCCCGAAGGGGTTGTCGTTCGTGCCGATCAGGCCCACCTGTCCCTCGACGTGTTCGGCGAGGTCCTCGAGGCCGTCGTCGACCTCGGCGAGCGCGCGCTCGATCAGGGTGTTCCGCGAGACGCGCAGCGCCGCAGTCCCGTGGAGTTCACGGCGCATGTCCTGGAGCTGCTTGCTCGGAATGCCCGTGATGTCGACGACGCCGATCGAACTGTAGCTCTCGAGGAACTCGACGATCGCGTCGGCTTCCTCGCGTTTCCACTGCGGGATCGTCTCGGTCTTGCGTTCGGCCTCGGCGCTCATGCGGGCACCTCCACCGCCGGTCCCATCGTCGTCTTCACGTACACCGAATCGATGTTCTGGGGCCCCTTCTCGAGGTCCGTGAACAGTCGGCGCAGGATGACGTCGATGTTGTCGGCGATCGCGTCGGCGTCCATGTCCTCGGCACCGACGCGCGTGTGGAACGTTCGCCGTTCGCCGGAGCGGACCTGGACGGTGTTCTTCATCCGGTTGACCGTCTCGACGACGTCGTCGTCGGGCTGCAGGGGCGTCGGCATCTTCCCCCGGGGACCGAGGACGGTCCCGAGGTACCGGCCGATGTCCTGCATCAGGTTGGCCTCCGCGATGAAGAAGTCGGTCTCGTCGGCAAGGTCTTTCGCCGCGTTATCGTCGTCCCCGAGGTCCTCGAGGTCGCCGCCGTCGAGCACCTCGTCGGCAACGTCCTCGGCTCGGAGGGCGGTCTCGCCCTCCGCGAAGACGACAATACGCGTGTCCTGGCCCGTACCCGATGGTAGGACGATGCTCTCGTCCACCCGGTTGTTGGGGTCGGCTAGGTCTAGATCGCGCAGGTTGACAGCGATGTCCACCGTCTCCCGGAAGTTCCGGTCGGGTGAGTCGCTGAGTGCGCGGGATACTGCGTCCTGTATCGAATCTGCCATCGTTCACCTCCGTAGTTGCAGCCACGTGGGCTACTACGGCGTGAAACAGGCTACGCCTGTCTCACGTCGAGGGAGGCGGATGAGCCACTTAAGCGCGTCGAACCGACCCCGCGTGTGGCGGGCGATCACACCCGGTCGGGCACCGGCGCGCCGGACGGTTCACCCGAGAAAGCGATCGCGGAGACCGCCGTCGACGAGGTCGCTGTCGGGGACGAGACACGCATCCCGCGTTCCGAACCAGTCGTAGCGGTTCCGCGCCAGCCACCGGTACGCGCGATCGCGGATCGGGTCAGGGACGAGGGCGGCGACCGAGCCGAGCGCCCAGGGAAACCCCAACAGCCACGCCAGCCGGACGACGGCGTCGGACTCCGTGTATGCGGTCTCGCCCTCGACGACGACCATGCTCCGGTCGTACTCCCGCGAAAGGCCACAGCGCTCCAGCAGGTCCCCTCCGGCCTCGGACTGCAGCGTCCCGAAGCGGAGCCGACCGCGGCGGTCCATCCGGAGCAGCCACGGGAGCGATCCGACACAGAGGTTACAGACGCCGTCGAAGAGCACGACCGGAGCGGCGTCGGTCTCGGTGGTCACGGCGTCAAATAAGGCGCGCACCGTCGAGAGTCTGTCGCCCGCGGGGGCGACGACGGCACGCCCATCGTCGGATCGGCGTCAGACCGCCCCGAGCAGTGCGTCGTAGGAGTCGGCGTAGGCGTCGGCGACGACCGCGAGGTCCCCGCGTTCGGCGCTCGACAGCGCCGGCAGCGCGACCGACTCGATCGGCTCGAGGAGGTCGACGACGCTCCCGACGCGCTCCTCCAGGCGGCCCTCGTGGGCGCTGCCGCTTGCGACCTCGCAGGCCTTCGCGTACCGGTCGCCGTCGTAGACGCGACAGCGCCGGGGCTCGACGACGGCGACCGCGTCGGGGACGAACGACGAGAGCGGGCGGGCGATGTCGGCGTAGGACTCGACGATCGCCCCCTCGCGGCCGGCGATCCGGTCGGCGAGCGCGTCCAGCGCGGGCGCGTGATACCGGGCCATCAACTCGTCGAGCGCTTCCAGCGACTCGACGCGGTGGGCTCGCTCGAGCGGGAACGCCCGCTCCGCCGCCGGCGGGATGTCCGTCTCGTCGTTGACGACGTAGGTGTCAGAGTCGATCGTGACGCGGTCGAACAGAAACCGCCGCCCGTCGCGGCCCAGAATGCCCTTGCCGCGCCCCGGCGTCGGCAGCCACAGCCGGTGGACGGGGTTGATCTCCTCGGGGCTCGTCGATCCCTCGTTCGCGGCGGCGATCTTTTTCGCGTCCTTCCCGTAGAGACGCCCCTCCTCGACCGCCCGCCGGTAGTCGTCCTGGTCGTACCAGTAGCCGTTCCCGGCGCGGGGTTTGTACCCGCGGATCCCCGTTCGCTCGATCAGGCCGGTCGTGAACGTCGTCTTTCCGGCGTCGACCTCCGACCCCCCGGCGACCAGCAGTTTCATTTGAGGCCGTAGTACCCCGGCTCGTCGTCGGCGTCGGGTTCGGCGAAGACGAACGCCCCGCTGTGATCGAGCATCCACGGGATCGCCCAATCGAGGAGGACGTCCTCGGTCTCGACGTCGAGTTCGGCCTCGGGGTCGACGCCCTGCAGCAGGCGAGCGATTTCGTAGACGGTGTACAGAGAGTCCCGCTCGAGGACGTCCTCCGGCTCCCGGAACTCGAACTCCCGGAGGTCGTCGACGTCGTCGCGTGGTTTCGGCATGGCCGTCGGTAGGCGTCGATCGGTGTAAAAGCGTGGCGCCTCGTCGCCGGAACGTGAAATCGCGACCGCAGGCGAAGCGGCTAAACCGCCGGATATCAGGCCAGCGCCTCGCGGAGCTTCTCGACGGGGTGGGCGGGGCGTTCGCCCTCGAAGTCGTCGTCCGCGAGCTGGGAGCGACAGGACGCGCCGGGGGCGACGACCTCGCCGCCG
>Ga0209965_1000346_pt1 | contig 16841 bp, 11 predicted proteins | sample SalPon2_B_H2O_MG_FD_185707 | JGI IMG/M metagenome (GOLD analysis project Ga0209965, IMG submission 185707) | Salt pond water microbial communities from South San Francisco under conditions of wetland restoration - Salt Pond MetaG R2_B_H2O_MG... | ecosystem: Environmental > Aquatic > Non-marine...
ATAAGTCAAAACACCATTGCATGGTCTATGTGGTGTCCGGTTCACCCAGCGACCTGGATGGCACCGAACTACCACGGCTCACATCAGATTTCCGCTTACGCCGGAGCGCAGGGGGCGAAATCCTCATTCAGGTGAGTCGGATAACCCGACTCTGCGAAACCGGGACGAATTGAACGTCCCGAGTCCGCGGTGCGTTCTTCGCGTTTCAACCGAACGGGCTTATACACTTAAGCACGTCGGAACGCTTCGACCGGCCGCAGAGCGGCCGACCGTTGTCCCCCACGCCGGGGGACCTTCGCATTCATCACAAATGCCGGGTTATATTTAACCCCGTCGAACTATCGCCGCTACGTCATGCGTTTTCATTGAGAGCAGTTCACACGAGGATGGGGAATTTTCGGACCGAGATCCGACCTAACTGCGGAGAGAACGAATCGCTGGCACACGCGAGATCAGCCATTCATACCATATCTCTTTCATATATCTCGTCAAGCCGAGTGTACGTTTCAACCAAGGAGACGAGGATGAATTGACGGGCGCAACGAGGGATGAATTGACGGGCGCAACGAGACAGCATTCCGCCCACGCGTGGGCGGCTTCGTACAGAGACAGACGAGGGTCGCGTCACAACCACAGCGTAACTCCCTATCAAAACAGCGGGCGTCCCAGCGGTTGTTTATACCACGGGCGTTTATAAGGGAGGGGGACACATATAAAAGCGAACGATGACGAACCCTGCAGACTCGATCGAGATCCAGAACGTAGTTGCATCGACGGGGATCGGCCAAGAACTCGATTTAGAAGCGCTCGCTGAGGACCTTCCGGGTGCAGATTTCAACCCAGACAACTTCCCCGGTCTCGTGTACCGGACGCAAGAACCGAAAGCCGCGGCCCTCATCTTCCGGTCGGGAAAGATCGTCTGCACGGGTGCAAAGAGCATCGATGACGTCCACGAGGCGCTCGGGATCATCTTCGAGAAGCTCCGTGGGCTGCAGATCCCGGTGGAAGACGACCCGGAAATCACCGTCCAGAACATCGTCTCCAGCGCTGACCTCGGGCACAACCTCAACCTCAACGCGCTCGCGATCGGACTTGGCCTCGAAGACGTCGAGTACGAACCGGAGCAGTTCCCCGGTCTCGTGTACCGGATGGACGAGCCGGAAGTCGTGATCTTGCTCTTCGGGAGCGGAAAAATCGTCATCACCGGCGGAAAGCGGACCGACGATGCCGAGGAGGCCGTCGAAGAGATCGTCGAACGGATCGAAGGGCTCGGTCTGCTGGGATAGTCGGTCGATATCGGACTGGAGTTGAACGGAAGAGACGGAAGCGAATCCGGTCGAACCGAATTCGTCTGGGACCGTCGAACGCGTTTTCACACGAGTTACGAGTCGTCTTCAGTCAGTACTTCTTTCACCACGCTCGGGTCCTCCAGCAGCTGGTGTTTCGTGTAGCTCCCTTCAGCGCTTCCGCCGCTGTGTTTGGACTGTTCGATAATGTCGAGGAACGCGTGCTCTTTGAGCAGGTCTCGAACGCGGCGAAGCGAGAGGCTGTCCGACCCCTCCTGCCGGCAGATGTTCTCGTAAATCTCGTACACGCGGCTGGTTCGAAACCCGTCTTGGCGGCCGCTCGAAAGCGAGAGCAACGCGAGCGCCTGCAACACGTACCGGGAGTGTGGCGTCGATCCGCGAATGAGCTCGCGGAACCGATCCGTCTCCGCGCGCTCGCGTGCCTGCGTGACGAACTCCTCTTTGACCGTCGGGTCGCCGTTGCTCTGTGCAATCTCGCCCGCGTAACGGAGGATGTCGATCGCTTTGCGGGCATCACCGTGCTCGCGTGCGGCGAGCGCGGCAGCGCGCGGGACCGTTGACGGTTCGAGCACATCGTCGTGGAACGCGTCGGCACGCGCCTGCATGATCTCGCGAAGTTGGTTCGCGTCGTACGGGGGAAATACGAACTCGCGTTCACAGAGGCTGGATTTGACTCGCTCGTCCATGCGGTCTTTGTACTGAATCTTGTTACTGATCCCGACCACGCCGAGTTTGCAGTCGGTGATCTTCCCGGCCTCACCGGCCCGAGACAGTTGCATCAAGATCGCGTCGTCGTCGAGTTTGTCGATCTCGTCGAGGATGATGAGAACGACATCGTACCGCTGGTCGAGGATCCGCCAGAGCCGTTTGTAGTACGTCGAGGTGGAGAGCCCCTTATCGGGGACGTTGATCCCGGTGGCGTCCGGGTCGTTCACCGCATCGGCGATGGTCTGGACGGCCTGCGTCTCGGTCGTGTCCTGTGCACAGTCGACGTAGGCGAAGGTTGCGTTGACGCCCTCCTCGCCCGCCGTCGACACCAGACGCTTGGAAACGTACTTTGCACAGAGCGACTTCCCGGTCCCTGTCTTCCCGTAGATCAACACGTTGCTTGGGCTCTGTCCGAAGATCGCGGGGTTGACAGCCGTCGCGAGGTTGGATATCTCGTCGTCACGGCCGACGATCCGTCCCTCTCCCGGAAGATGGCTGATCTCGAGGAGTTCCTTGTTCGCGAAGATCGGGTCCTCCCTAGTGAAGAGGTCGTCCGCTGCGTCCATGCGATCGACACCGCGTTTCCGGTGAAATGCGTTCCGCTTCGGTCGTGTGGAGAGTTGGTTGGGACACACACCGTGTTTCCGGTGAAACGGGGTGGGGGGTGGGTGGGGTGTGGGGGGAGGGTGTAGAGAGGTGGCGAGAAGGCGAAACAGCAGATTCAGACGAATCGAGGAGTTGAGGGCTGTGAGTGAAATGTTGTCGCGGCTAAGCAGCCAGATTCACCGGAAACGCGGTGTCACCAACTTTGAACGCGGACGGTAACCGGATGAATGGCGAAGGGCCGACTGAGCGCAACTGAGAGTGCCAACACGTAGTCGGCAACGCTGGGCCAGCGACACATGAGAGCAGCGGGTGAGCGACGGGAGAGCAACGGGTGAGCGACGGGAGAGCAACGGGTGAGCGGCGGGTGAGCGACGGAAGAGCAACAGGTGAGCGGCGGGTGAGCGACGGAAGAGCAACAGGTGAACGGCGGATGAGCGGCGAATAAGCAACGAGCAATAAGTAATCACCAGCACACGTGGTCCCATTTAAGCGGCAGACGTTATTTCGAACGACGAACGAATTACGAGCAACAAGCGCTCTTTAAACAGCGAACATGGCCGACGGAACGACGATGAAAAGACGGGAGACCGGATTTCCGGTGAAATCCCAATCTTCGAAATAAATTTTTCAGTCTTTCCGGCTTGAAGGGCTGTACTCAAAACAAGTTTAAAGTTGTTTCTATCGTTAGGCTGGGTTGAGCGCCAGCAACGCATACAGTTGTACGGTACGGAATGGACGAATTCCGAGAGCCAAGCCGACACAACCGGTGAAACCACACCCGACCCCCACCAAACCCTATTTCACCGGAAACACGGTGTGTCTCTCCACCACTCCCACACAACCAAGAGACCGGTAATAAAAAGAAGGGAGACCGCCGAGGGAACGCTGCCGCACGCGACGACGTGCCGAACTCCGTCGCTTCCTCGCTACTACTGCTGTGCGTCGACGACAGCCACGCTGGCGAGGTTCACGATGTCTTTGACCTCGTCACCGCGCTGGATCACGTGGACCGGTTCGTCCATTCCGACCAGCATCGGACCGATGGCCTCTGCACCGCCGAGCCGCTGGAGCAGCTTGTACCCGATGTTCCCGGCTTCGAGGTTGGGGAAGACCAGCACGTTTGCCGCCTCGTCCAGTTCCGAGAACTCGTAGGTGTCGTTGAGGATGTCGTCGACGACGGCCGTGTCGGCCTGCATCTCACCGTCGACGGGGAAGTCGACGTCGTCATCATTGTGGAGGATTTCGACCGCCTCACGCGGCTTCTGTGTCCCCTCGTTGTCGACGCTCCCGAAGTTCGAGTACGAGAGCATCGCCGCACGCGGCTCGACGTTGAACCGCCGCGCAAGGTCGGCCGTGTGACGAGTGACCTCCGCGAGCGTCTCCGCGTCCGGGGACTGATTGACCGTGGTGTCAGCACAGAACACGACCCGATTTTTGAACGTGAGCATGTAGACGCCGGCGACGGTGTCCGTGTCTGCGGCGGACCCGATGACCTGTAGCGGCGGCCGAAGCGCCGACGGGTAGTGATGCGTCAACCCCGTGAGCATCGCGTCGACGTCCCCCGATTTGACCATGACGCTCCCGAGGTAGTTCGTGTCTCTTCGGACCAGTTCGTTCGCCTCTCGACTGGTGATACCCTTCCGCTTGCGGAGTTGGTAGAGCTGATCGCCGTACGCCGAAACGTCTCGTGTGTCGGGGTCGACGACCTCCGGGCGGAACGAGAGGCCGAGCCGATCTGCGGTCCGAGCGATCTCGTCGCTGTCACCGAGCAACACCGGCTCGGCGATCCCCTGCTCGGAGAGCTGGTAGGCCGCACGGATCATCTTCTCGTCGGTCCCTTCCGCGAGCGCGATACGCTTCGGGTCGCTTTTCGCCTTGTTCAACACGACCCGCATCATCTCGCGCGACTTCCCGAGACGCGCCTCCAGCTGCTCTCGGTACTGTTCGAGATCGATCTCGGACCGCGCACACCCGGACTCCATCGCCGCTTCCGCGACGCGCGGAGCGACCTCGAAGAGCACGCGCGGGTCGAGCGGCTTCGGGATGACGTAGTCCGCCCCGAACTGCAGCGGATCGTCGCCGTACGCTTTGACAACCGCGTCCGGCACGTCCTTTCGAGCCAACTCCGCAAGCGCCGAGGCGGCCGCACGCTTCATCTCTTCGTTTATTTCTGTCGCGCGCACGTCGAGCGCGCCACGGAAGAGGAACGGGAACCCGAGGACGTTGTTCACCATGTTCGGGTAGTCGGACCGCCCCGTCGCCATGATCACCGTGTCGTCGCGAGCGTCTTTGGCGTCCTCGTAGGTGATCTCCGGGTCAGGGTTCGCCATCGCGAAGATGATCGGGTCCGAGGCCATCGACTGGACCATCTCTTGAGAGACAATCCCGCCGACGGAGAGCCCGACGAACACGTCCGCGCCGTCCATCGCGTCCGCGAGGTCGCCGCCTGCCGCGTCGCTGGCGAACTGGCTTTTATATTCGTTGACATCGCCGTTCGCGACGCGGTCCTCGGTGATGATACCGGAGGAGTCGCACATCGTGATGTTCTCTTTGCGCGCGCCGAGTGAGACGTAGAACCGAGCCGTCGCGATCGCGGACGCCCCTGCTCCCGAAAAGACGATCTCGATTTCGGACAGGTCCTTCCCGGAAATCTCTGTCGCGTTGAGCAGCGCCGCGCCCGAGATGATCGCCGTTCCGTGTTGGTCGTCGTGGAACACGGGAACGTCCATCTCCTCGCGGAGTCGCTCTTCGATCTTGAAACACTCGGGAGCCTTGATATCCTCGAGGTTCACGCCCCCGAAAGTCGGTTCCATCGCTTTCACGGCCTCACAGAAGGGGTCGACCTCACTGATGTCCAACTCGATGTCGAACACGTCGATGTCGGCGAAGCGCTTGAACAAGACGCCTTTCCCCTCCATCACGGGTTTCGAGGCCGACGCTCCGATGTCGCCGAGACCGAGCACAGCAGAACCGTTCGAGACGACAGCGACGAGATTCCCCTTCGCGGTGTACTCGAACACCGACTCCGGGTCAGCAGCGATGTCACGACACGGTGCCGCGACGCCCGGCGAGTACGCGAGCGAAAGGTCTCGCTGCGTGTTCGTCGGCTTCGTGGTCTCGATTTCGATCTTTCCCGGCGGATCCTGCCGGTGATACTCTCTCGCGTCGTCGTCCAGTCCCATGACTCTCCCAATTCGGTAACGGAGTAAAAAGGTATGTGAACCCGTCGAACAGTAACTCGACGTTCGACGAACGAGCGACGCCGCTCAAGAAACCACACCACACTCCGGAACCTGTCACAACGCCCTGAAACTTGAGGACGCAGGACAGCAGATTCCGCCCGTCAATTCCTGCAACGACTCCCAACGACTACACACAAGGCCGGTTGTCGCTTCCCCCTATCGGAACTGCACCACACACCGCCGAGTGACCTGCTACTCGCGGCGGGCCGCTTTCTCTTCGACGTCTGTCTCAAACACTTCGGCGTCTGTCTCAAACACTTCGGCGTCTGTCTCAAACTCTCCCCCGCCGGTGGCGGCGGTCTCGCTGCCGACATCGAGCAACTGCACGCTCGGATCGATGCCACCGAGCGCAGCCACCTCGTACGTTATCACGTAGGTGCGAGTGAGGACGGCGACCGGAACGGTCAGAAGCAGAAGCGCCACCACCGCAGCGAGCGTGACGAGGCCACCGACTACGAGCCCGACCGTCGTCCCGACCAGCGCCTCGAGACCGCCCAGAAGGGCCGCGACGAGTAGCAGCGCGACACCGCCGGCCGCGGCCACGCTCATCCCGAGAATAGCGACGACGACCGCTCCGACCAGTGTGGACCCGAGACCGACGAAGGAGTGAACCACGAGGTACGCCACCGACTCTCGCCACTCCGAGAACACCGCGTGCACGACCCGCTCCCAGCCGGCGAGGACACCGATATCCTCGGCGACCATCGTTGGGACGACGAACTCGTAAGTGAGCCGGAGCGCGAGCGACGCCCCGAGAACGGCGAGGCCCGCCAGGGCCCAAGCGACGACTACCGATCCGACGGGAAGCGCTTCGGTTGCGCCGGCGAGCGACCCGATCGGTGCCCACCGTATCGGCGTCGCCGAAACGACCCCGACGACGGCGGCCAGTGCTGTCGCTCCGACGGCGACGGCCCGGAGCGTCACGACGGCGACGAACAGCCCGATTGCCTGTCGAAACCGCCCGAAGAACGGACCGAACAACCGAACATCGCTGGTTTCGAGCGCATCGTAAAAGACCAGCCGGAGTGTTAGCGACGCGACCGAGAGCGCCACCGCGGTCCCGCCCGCGACGACGGCGACGGCCAGCGACAGCCTGTCTGCCGTAGCCCCGCCCGCGAGACGCAGGGCCGCGGCGGTCACGCTGGCTTCTCCTGTCCCTGCGCTCCCGACGAGTTCTGTGAGAAACACGTCGGCCGCCACGAACGTCCACACGCCGGCGCTCACGCCGGTAGCCATCGCGAACAGAAGAAAGGCGAGTATCCCCCAGCGAACGGGTCGAAACGGAAACAGAAACCGGCGAGTGGCCTCGACCGCGTCGTCGACGGCGGCGGCGGTTCGCCAAGTCATGCCCCGATGTCGCCGCCAACACGTAAATAATGCATCGAGACGGTGAACGTATCGAGGCCCTCAGCACCTGAGGTTCCTCGCACGTCCACCCTCGATTCACCCACTTGCTCTCTGTCTACTTCTCTCCACCCGCTTGCTCTCTGTCCACTTCTCTCCACCCGCTTGCTCTCTATCCGCCCGCTCCGGACGTCGAGTGTACCCACGCGGTTCCTCCCCGAAACCCGACACGGACGCGACCCACAGCCCTTTACGACGAACGCGCCGAACGAACCAGCATGAAAGTCCGCGGCGAACGCGAGTGTCGAGCGTGCGGCGCGCGCTGGTCGTACTACGAGGTCGGGTCCGTCGAGTGCCCCGACTGCGGCAGTCTCGTGAGCGTCGGGGTCGGGACGCGGTCGACCCACACAGACGCCGCGATAACGCTCGATCTCAGCGCCCACAGAGCCCGGTTCGGAGACGCGAGAGCGACGCTACCAACAGCGGGCGTCGACGATCTGAAAAGCGACCTCCGCGAGTACACGCGGAAGCGCGGATTCATCCGCGGCGGTGAACTCCGTCCCCTCGATGACACGTATCTCGCGGCCCGCGAACTGTTGGAATCGGTCGACCTGTACGACCGCCTGCGCGACCCGGCCGACCGCGACAGTGAGTACCTCCTGACGCTGCTCGGCGAGGCCGACGCCGGCGAGCGACCGCCAGCCGAGTCGGTCCCGGACGCCTTCCACGAGGCGCGAGGGATGGCCGCCGTCCACGCAGTCAACGACTACCGGAGCGACGTTCTTGCGTTCCTCGACGAACTCGAAGCGCCCGACGCCGAAGAAGCGAACGCGAACCAACCGGACGCGGGCGCGGAGAACGAACTCGGAACGAACGCTGACGGCGAGGGCCAGTCGGTCTCCGTGACCGGAGACGACCCGCACGCCCGGATCGACCCTGCGCGAGCGCTCCTCGAACGCCTCCGCGACCGGACGAAGCGCGTCGAGGCGCTCTCCGGAGACGTGCCACCGGCCGAGGCGGACGCGCTCGTCGACGCGGCGGACGGACTCGGCGAGTACGTTCGGACCGGCGAGGAGAGCGTGGCCGACCGCGTTCGCTCACAACTCACCGCCGACGAACTGTAGCTCGTCGACGTCGACGAACCGCAGCCCGCAACGCAAGCGACCTGCACGCCGCACGAGCGGCCTGCACGCAACACAAGCGACCTTCGCACAACACAAGCGACCTTCGCACAACACAAGCGACCTTCGCACAACACAAGCGACCTGCACCCCGCTGCAATCACGACTGATACGCGCGGAGTCACGTTCAACTACCGTCCCACGGACCAACGCGTATGCCCACCTTCGACATCCACGACCACCGTCACGAACTGAAACAGCTCAAGGACACCGGCACGACGAGGCTGTGGGAGAACCGCAAATCGCTGGACTGTCCGGTGTGTGACGCACCCTTCGACCGGCTCTTTACCACGAAGAAGACGGGCACGACGTTTCCGGAGAACGACGGCGCGCGATTCTGTCTCCTCCGCGACGAGGACGCGATCCACCTCTTCCGCCACTGAAACAGATAAACCCGGCGTCGATCCGCTTTCCTCCGGCAGGTCAGTCGCGGCTCGACGGTCAGCAGGTCAGTCGCGGCTCGACGGCCAGCAGGTTAGTCGTCGCTCGTCGGGCCGACGCTCGGTTCCGGGTCGTCGATGTACCGCTCGGTCCAAGTGCCGCGCGCGAACCACGCGACGGCGATGGACGCGCCCAACACGTTGCCGAGCGCCATCCCCACCCAGATGCCCGTCTCGCCCCAGCCGGCGACGAAGACGAGGTAGCCCACGCTGGCGACCCGTCCGATCCAGAGGGTGAGAATCGATATCACCATGGCCGTCTTCGTGTTGCCGGCGCCGCGGAACGCGCCGAGGATGACCTGTGTGACGCCGATGAAGGCGAACTCGACGGAGCGGATCTCCACGTAGTCGGCCGCGTACGCGATAGTCGCGGGCGCGTCCGGCACGTCACCGATGAAGGCGCCGACGATCGGCTCCGTGAACGCCACGGCCACGACCGCGACGAGGAACATCACCCCGGCGCCGGTCGACGCCGCAAGTTTGACCGAACGCGCCGCGCGGTCGGCGCGATCCGCCCCGAGATTCTGTCCGACCATCGTATCGATGGCGCGCCCGAGCCCCATCGCGGGGAGGAAGACCAGCGAGATGAGCCGGTTCCCGAGGCCGTACGCCGCGACCACCGGCGGCGAGAACGTGACGACCATCGCCGTCAGCGTGATCATCGCGAGCGCGCTGGTCGTCTGCTCGACGCTGGAGGGCAGCCCCAGCCGCACGATGTCCCTGATGAACGACAGATCCGGGGCGAGGTGACCGACCGTGACCGCCGGGCCGTGGTCGGTTCCGAACAGCACCCAGATGCCGATGGCGGTCGCGACGCCCCGCGAGAAGATCGTCGCTATCGCGGCGCCCTCGATCCCGTAGCCCGTGAACTCGGTGGCCGCGAACAGCGTCGACTGCAGCGCGACCGGATCGAGCGCCGCGACGACCGGAACGCCGGCGAGCCAGCCGAAAAGAGGGTTCTCGGCGAACCCGAAGATGAGGAACGGGTCGAGAACGACGTTTAAAATCACGGAGATCAGCATCACGACCATCGGCGTGCGGGTGTCTCCGTACCCCCGCATCAACGCGGAGAAGACGAAGAAGCCGAACATCAGCGGAATTCCGACGAAGATGACCTCCATGTAGTCGGCCGCGAGCGGGATCACCGTCGCCGCCGTGTCGGCGTCGCTCGGGAGCAGCTCCAAGGCCGGACGCGTGTAGAAGTACCCGACGACCCCGATCACCACCGACAGCAGGGAGACGGTGAAGATGGTCTGGCCGGCGACGAGACCCGCGGACCGGTCGCCTTTGGCCCCCGTGTACTGTGCGACGAGGATCGCCCCCGCGGTCGTGAACCCGCCGGCGACGGCGATAAGCAGGAATATCAGGGGGAACGCGAGGCTGATCGCGCCGACGGCCTCGGCCGACAGCCGCCCGAGGTACAGCGTGTCGACGACGTTGTACATCACCTGTAGCAGTTGGATGACGACGATGGGCCACGCGAGATGGAAGAGCGGCCGTATCAGGCTGCCCTCTGTGATCGACTCCGCCGCGACTCGCTCGGGGGTATCGTCCACAGGCGCTTCGGCGGCGTCGTCTTCATCAGCGTCGACGGCGTCGTCTTGCGGGCCGTCGGCAGAGCCGGCTTCACCAGCGCCGGCGGAACCGTCATCGGATTCGTCGGTGCCGCCGTCAGTCATCGCTCTCGGCGGGTCGTCGGTCGTCGCCTCGCCATCGGGAGCTTCGGCATCGAGAGTGTCGGCGTCGACACTGACTGCGTCGGGATCGGCGGCTAAATCGTTGGCAGCACCGTCGAACCCCGAAGGCGACACGACCGGGTCTTCGGAGGGCTCGTCACTCACTACTTTATAAATCGGTATCTCGGTCTATCAGACTTCCGATCCGCTTGACAGCGCCGTCACACAGGCTCACAAACGGAGGGTGTGGTCGCGTCGAGAGCAACGCCAACTCGCGACGGCCGCAGAACGCCGACTCGCGCCGACCTGCGACGTTCACTGCGTACGGTGCGGGCGCTCGTGAGCCGACCGACCACCGCGCGGGTCAGGTTGGCCCGTTCGCTCCCGCAGTCGACTCCTCGTCGGTCGGTGCCGACGTAGCGGGCGCCGAGTCGGCGGGGTCGCCGTCCTCTGCCGCGTCGGTGTCGCGCCCCGTCACGTCGGGTCTGCTGCCGGCCCGCTCACCCTCCGGCCGACCGTCTTCCGGGCCGCCGACGCGGGCGATACCCGACGTGTCGTCGAACACCAGATGCCGGTGCGGGTACGCCATCTCCACGTCGGCGTCCGCGAGTCGCTCGCGGATCAGCGTGTTCACGTCCGACTGCACCTTGTTGAGCTTGTACGGCTTCTTGACCCAGTAGCGGAGACGGAGAAGCACGCCGTCGTCGCCGAACTCGTGAAGCCGGCAATCGGGGCTGGCCACGTACCGCGCGACGCCGACCCGGATGTCGGGACCGCCGTCAATCACGGCGTCGCAGTCCCGAGCCGCGCGCTCGATGAGGCGTCGAGCCTCGTCGATGTCGCTCTCGTATGTGACCAACACGTCGATCGTTCGCCGGGTCCGCTCGTCTTCGGCGGAGTAGTTCGTCACGTCGCGCTCGCGCATCGTTCCGTTCGGCACGACGAGGAACGTGTTGTCGAGCGTGAATATCTTCGTGTACCGAATCGTGATGTCCTCGACGAACCCGGTGGTGCCGTTCTCTAACTCGATCATGTCGCCGATTTCGAACGGCTGGTCCGCGAGGATGAACACGCCGTTGATGAAGTTCCCGACGAGCGGCGCGAGGATGATCCCGATCACGGCCGAGAAGACCGCCGTTCCCAAGAGGAGGTCGGCGAACCGGAACCCGACGACCCAGAGGCCGACGAGCAGCGAGACCGTGATCGTCCCGACGCGGACACCTCTGACGATCGTCTGTGCGACGCTCTGTCTCGACACGCGGCGGGCGACTGGGCGCCCGATGAGCCGCACGAGGAACTTCGACGCGAGGACCCCGACCGCGACCGAGAGGACGACGAGGAGCAGGCGCCCGGCGGCAGAGCCCACCGTGCCCGCGAGCACCTCGGCGAGTCGGGTGAGCCGCGCCGCGATCGAGATCGGAACCTCGGGCGATGCCATAGCCAACCCGCCGTCGCCCACCCGAAAAAGCGTTTCTCCCGGCGCCCGATCGAGACGGGCCGCGCGGCCGGTCGCCTGCGATTACGCGGCTCTGAAAACGCGTGCTACTCGGCTCATAGTAAAAACCTATACCGATGGAATACCTCGGCGAGCGTATGACAGACGATCTCCGCGACACGCTCGACCGCGTCGGGGACCGATTTAATCTCGGTGAATATGAGATCGACGCGTACCTCGCCGTCCTCGAACACGGCGAACTGACGGCGAGCGACATCGCCGACCGAACCGACATCCCGCAGCCGCGCGTGTACGACACCGTCCGCAGCCTGTCTGACCGCGGACTCGTCGAACTCCGCGAATCACGGCCGATGAAGATCGTCGCCGTCGACCCCGACGACGCGTTCGGCGACCTTCGCTCGTCGTTCGCGGAGATGGTCGACGAACTGGAGGCGCGCTACACCGCGCCGACCCGCGAGACCGAAGCGGTCTCGCTCGTGAAGTCGCGCTCGACGATCCTCCGGTACCTCGAAGAAGTGATCGCGGGCGCCGAGTACGAGCTCGCCCTCTCGCTGACGCCGGGGCTCCTCCGCCGCTTCCGCGACGAACTCGCGGCGAAGGTCCAAGCCGGCGTCAGCGTCGAACTCCTCGTCACGCCGGCCTCGCGAGCGCCGGACCCCGACAACTTCGACTACCTGGAGGTCGCGACCATCGCCCGCGCGCGTCGCGGCATCACCACGCCCATCCTCGCCGTCGGCGACGGGGAGTACTCCGTGTACGCCACCCAAGACGCGCTCAGAGACGACCGCGAGCGCTACGGCGTCATCTTCAACCGCTCCGCGCTCGGCTTCCTCGTCTCCGGGTTCTTCGGGACCGTCCTGTGGACGACGGCCGAGACGCTCGCCGCCGACGGCGCCGCCCGCCCGTTCCCGCGTCGCTACGCTTCGATCCGCCGTGCGGTGAAAGACGTCCGCGAGTTCGGCGACGAGGACCTCTACGCGACCGTCGAGGGGCGCGACATCGAGACGGGCGACTCGGTGACGGTCCGCGGCCGCGTCGTCGACCTGGCCTTCGAAGACACCGAGGAAGTCGCGTCGCTGACCGTCGAGACCGAGGCCGGCCGCGTCGACATCGGCGGGCGCGTCGCCGCGCTCGAAGACGTCGAGGGCCAAGAGATCGTGCTCGGGCGCGACGAGCCTCCCGCGCTGTAGGCGACTCGCGCCGTTTTTCGCTCTCGTTGCTCCCGGCGAGGCGCAGCGCCCTGATTTTTAACCCTCACGGCCGGCAGGTCGGTATGGAGTACACGACGCTCGGGGACACCGGCGCGACCGTGAGCCGACTCGCGCTCGGGTGTATGAGTTTCGGCAGCGAGCACGAGTGGATGCTCGACGAGGAGGAGGGCCGCGAACTGGTCGAGCGCGCGATCGATCTGGGGATCACGTTCTTCGACACCGCGAACGTCTACTCGAACGGCGAGAGCGAGTCGATACTCGGCGACGTGCTCGGCGAGTACGACCGCGACCGGTTCACCGTCGCCACGAAGGTGTACGGCGAGATGGACGAGACGAACCCCAACTCGGGCGGGCTCTCGCGGAAGGCCATCGAACAGGAACTGGAGAACAGCCTCGACCGACTCGGAATGGAGACGGTCGACCTCTACCAGATCCACCGCTGGGACGACGAGACGCCCATCGAGGAGACGCTCGCCGCGCTCGACGACGCGGTGCGGCGCGGGAAAGTCCGCTATCTCGGCGCCTCGTCGATGTGGGCCCACCAGTTCGCGGCGGCGCTCCGCGCCAGCGAGCGCGAGGGGTACGACCGGTTCGTCACCATGCAGAACCTCTACAACCTCGCGTACCGCGAGGAGGAGCGCGAGATGGTTCCGCTCTGCGAGCGCGAGGGGATCGGTATGCTCCCGTGGAGCCCCGTCGGCGCCGGCTACCTCGCGCGCCCCTACGAACAGGACGACGCGACGGTCCGCGGGGAACACGAGACGGCGCTCGGGCGGCCGTATCGCGAGGGCGGCGGCGAGGAGATCAACCGCCGAGTCGAGGAGCTCGCCGACGAGAAGGGCGTCGAGATGGCCCAGATCGCGCTCCGGTGGGTCGCCGGGAAGGACGTGGTCGACGCACCGATCGTCGGCACGTCGAGCGTCGACCACCTCGAAGACGCCGTCGAAGCGCTCGACATCGCCTTATCCGACTCGGATGTCGAGTGGCTCGAAGCGCCGTACGAGCCGGTCCGCGTCTCGGGCCACGAGTAGCCTCGCGGTCACGCACGACGCCCATCTGGTTGCCCCCCGCTCGCGATCTGATTCCCTGACACGGCGTAACACACTTAACGGTTCACTCTGTATCGGTAGGTAGTGGCATCCCGACAGGGCGGGCCGGGGAACGCCGAGTCACCCCGTCCCGGATCGACGGAGCGTCGGACCGCGTCCACGACCGCGCCGGCGGGGTCTCGCCGGCGGACACCACAGAGAACCGACTCCCTTCCTCACCGTCCGGACTCCCCGCGGGCGCAGGCACCGGGGGTGGACCGACCGACCGGACGCACCGCCGAGGACCCGCCCGTTCGCGACCCCGGACGCTACGCGCTCACCGACCACTTCCGCGAGCGGCTGGAACAGCCGGGCCGGTACGTCTCGACGCGGGCCGTCAGCGACGCCATCCGGCGAGGCCAACTCCGGTGGAACCGGACGGACGGCTGGCGGTTCGCCCTCGTCGACGGCGGGGTCCGGTTCGTCGTCGTCGTGGGCGACACGGAGACGAACTCCCCGGTCGTCGTCACCGGGTGGACGGAGGTCGCCGACCGCGAGGCGGCCCTCGAAACCCCTCGCTGGGACCCGGTCGACATCGACACCATCGCCGTGCGGACGGCCCTGAGCGAGTCCTCGTCCACGCCGATCCCCGACCGCATCCGCCCTCGGACCGTGACGCGCCCCTTCGTCGTCGGCGACCACCGGCTCGAAACGGCGCCCGGCGAGCCGTTCGTCCGCTGTACGACCTGCGGCTGCCGGTTCCGCTCGAAAGACGCGATCACCGAGCGGGGGTGCCGCGGCGGGCAAACGGGCCGGTAGCGACCTCGCCGTCTCCCCGCGCTCGCGGACGCTATTCATTTCCGCGTCGGTGCCGAATCGTGCGTAATGACCGACGATTCCGGCGCACCCGCTGCGGACGCCGATGCCGGGGCCGATGCCGCCGACGCCGATGCCGCCGACGGTGCTCCTGACACCACCGACGCCGGCGACGCGGACGACCCGGCCTCCGACGCCGCGAAACCCGACGAGGGGCTCTCACTCGACCGCTTTCACGAGGCGTTAGAGGCCGAAGAGCGTCCGGTCGCGACCGCCAGCGAGGTCGCGAGACGGCTCGGGACGACGCAGGCGGCCGCGCGAGACGCACTCGGTGCGCTCGTCGACCGCGGCGACGTCGACCGACTGGACGTCGAGAGCGACCCGGTCGTCTTCTTCCCGAGAGACTGGGGCCGACTGGCGACTCGCGAGCGCGTGGTCGCGTTCCCGGATCGGCGCGAAATCGTCGTCGACCGCCCGACGCAGTTCACCCGCGCGCGGCTCTCCCAGTTCGCCCACCTCGTCGACACCACGGGGACCGACCCCGGCACTCGCGGGTACCTCTATCGCATCAGACAGGAGGACGTGTGGGCGGCGCCCTTCGACGACGCCGACGCGCTGATCGCGAGCCTCCGGTCGGTGCTCCCCCGCCGGTTCAGCCACCTCGAAGACTGGATCCGCGACCAGTGGCGCCGCGCGCACCGCTTCCGCTTATATACCCACGAGGACGGCTACGTCGTCTTAGCGGCCGCCGCGGAGAGTCTGATGGGGAACGTCGCCGACCAGCACCTCGACGACGACCACCTCCGGGCGCCCATCTCCGAGACGGAGGCGTGGGTCAACGAGGACGCCGTCGCCGGCGTCAAACGCGCCCTCTACGACGCCGGCTACCCGGTCGAGGACGACCGCGACCTCGACGTGGGAGACCCGGTCGACGTCGAGTTGACGACCGACCTCAGGGCCTATCAGGAGACGTGGGTCGAGACCTTCCTCGACGCGCGCTCCGGGGTGTACGTCGGGCCGCCCGGCTCCGGCAAGACCGTCGCCGCCATCGCCACCATCGCCGCGGTCGGCGGCGAGACCTTGATTCTCGTCCCCTCTCGCGAACTCGCGGGCCAGTGGCGCGAGGAACTCCTCGACCACTCGACGGTCGACCCGGCCGACATCGGCGAGTACCACGGCGGGCAGAAGGACATCCGACCGATCACGATCGCGACCTACCAGATCGCCGGGATGGACCGCCATCGCGCGCTGTTCGACTCGCGAAAGTGGGGGTTGATCTGCTTCGACGAGGCCCATCACATCACAGCCCCTATATTTTCACGATCTGCAGAACTCCAAGCAAAACACCGCCTCGGCCTCTCGGCCACGCCGGTCCGCGAGACCGGCAGCGAGGAGGAGATATACACCCTGATCGGCCGACCGATCGGCGCCGACTGGGACGAACTCTTCGACGCCGGCTTCGTGCAAGAACCGGAAGTCGAGATCCGGTACGTCCCGTGGCGCGACGAGATGGCTCGCAACGAGTACGCCAGCGCCGACGGGCGCGAGCGACGCCGGCTCGCGGCCGAGAACCCCGCGAAGATAGAGGAGATCCGGTACCTGCTCGCCGCCCACCGCGACAAGAAGGCGCTCGTCTTCATCGAGTATCTCGATCAGGGGGAGGCCATCGCCGACGCGCTCGGCGTTCCGTTTATCAGCGGAGAGACGCCGCACCACGAGCGCGCGGCGCTGTTCCGGCAGTTCCGCGACGACGGCGCGGACACCGGCCCCAACGACGCTGACGCCGGCCCCAACGACGCTGATGCCGACCCCGACGGAAAGGGGAG
>Ga0209965_1000351_pt1 | contig 16758 bp, 20 predicted proteins | sample SalPon2_B_H2O_MG_FD_185707 | JGI IMG/M metagenome (GOLD analysis project Ga0209965, IMG submission 185707) | Salt pond water microbial communities from South San Francisco under conditions of wetland restoration - Salt Pond MetaG R2_B_H2O_MG... | ecosystem: Environmental > Aquatic > Non-marine...
CCATGACAATACCACCCCCACCGGCACGGTTCCAGCCCAACACGATCCGTTCGTGATCCACGAACAGGGGAGGGTCGTCTACGCCAACGACGCCTGCCGCTCGCTATTTCAAGCCGACTCGCCGGACGACATTATCGGTAAGTCGCTGTCGGCGTTTTTGCTAATTATCTGTCACGACTCTCTCGCTGATCAATTTCAGCGGGTGGCAGCCGATGATGCCGAGGCGGTGGGGTTGTCGGTTGATCTACTGGTGTATCACCGCTCTCGGTGGGACGGTGGAGGCGGCAGAGAACACAACTTGCGGGAGTGCACTCATTCCTCGTGTCCCGATCGTCCACGGGTAACTCGCCGCCCATCCCGTCTGTGACCTTGTCGCCGGTTGCTTCGATGCGGAGGCTCTGTTTTTATTACGCTCGGTCGCGAACCCATCTGACAGATCATGTCGGCTCCGATTACTGTGCTCCATGTCGAAGACGACAGCCAGTTTGCGGAGTTGACACGGCGCGGTCTCGAACGCGAACTATCCGAGGTGACGATCGAGACTGCCGCCAACGCCGACGCCGCCTTCGATCGGATCGATGCCGACCAACCGGACTGCGTCGTCTCCGATTACCAGATGCCCGGCGCCAACGGGATCGAGTTTCTCACCGAACTCCGCAATGAGTACCCGAAGCTTCCGTTTATTCTGTACACCAGCAAGGGCAGCGAAGCCGTTGCCAGCGACGCCATCTCCGCTGGCGTCACCGACTATATTCAGAAGGATGCCACAACCGAGCAGTACGAGTTGCTCGCCCGCCGGATCGAGCGGGCGGTTGCTAGGCGGCGCGCCGAACGCGACTACCGGGAGATCTTCGAGAAGGTGCCGGCCGGCTTGGTCGTCCACGATGTCGAAAGCGGCGAAATCGTCGATGCCAACCACCACTTCTGTGACCGACTCGGCTACGACCGCGAGGCGGTCATTGGGATGACCGTTGGTGAGTTTTCGGCTGGTGATCCACAGTACGATGCTGCCACTGGTCGCAGTAAGATCCAGGCAGCCGCCGATGGCGAGCCCCAACGATTCAGGTGGCGCGACCAGACCAGCGACGGCGAGACGTTCCCGGTCGAAGTCGTGCTTGAACACACGACGATCGGCGGCCAGGAGCGCGTCCTCGCCTTCGTTCGTGATCTCAGCGACGACGATCCGGACGCCGCTGACGCCCCCTGAGCGATCGGCTGGCTTTTTATCGTCGCCGCCGCATCTATCGGTATGGTTTCGGCGCTCTTCGATCCTGACCGCTGGGACGCGGTCGACGACTTCGCATTCGACGACATCACCTACCACCGTGGCAACGACGTACCGGCGGTGCGGATCGCCTTCGACCGCCCTGCGGTGCGCAACGCCTTCCGGCCCGGCACAGTCGACGAACTCTACACCGCCCTCGATCATGCCCGGAAACAGGCCGACATCGGCTGTGTGCTCTTGACCGGCAACGGCCCCGCCGAGGATGGCGGCTGGGCGTTCTGCTCGGGTGGCGACCAGTCGGTGCGGGGCGGCTCGGGATACGAATACCGCGATGACGACGAGGCGGGCGCTGACGACGACCCCGCAGTGAAGCAGGCCAAGGCGGGCCGACTCCACATCTTGGAGGTGCAGCGACTGATTCGGACGATGCCGAAGCCGGTCGTCGCCGTGGTGCCAGGCTGGGCTGTCGGCGGCGGCCACTCGCTCCATGTGATCTGTGATCTCACACTCGCCAGCGACGAGCACGCGAAATTCCTCCAAACCGATCCCGATGTGGCTTCCTTCGATGGCGGCTTCGGCTCGGCGTATCTCGCCAAACAGATCGGCCAAAAGAAGGCCAGAGAGGTGTTTTTCCGTGGCAAAACCTACTCCGCCGAAGAGGCCGCCGACATGGGGATGGTCAACGAAGCGATCCCGCATGACGAACTTGAGGACGTGGCTCTGGAGTGGGCCGACGAGATGACAGCGAAGAGCCCGACGGCGATGCGCATGCTCAAGTTCGCGTTCAACGCGACCGACGACGGGATGATGGGCCAGCAGGTCTTCGCCGGCGAGGCGACGCGGCTGGCCTACATGACCGACGAGGCCAAGGAAGGTCGGGATGCGTTCTTAGAGGGTCGGGAGCCCGATTTCGACGAGTTCCCGTGGCATTACTGAGCGGGTATCGTTGTTGAGGGTGGCATCGAAGAGTGAACTCAGAACTTGCAGCGGCGGATTCGATCCAAGCACTCCGCGATTATGAGTCAACCTCGTTGAGTGAGATACGATCGATGTCGACGGTGTCGTAATCCTGCTCGGTTGACAGCACCGACTCGTCGGTCGCAATCGCAATCCCGGCGTGGATCGCATCGAATGGGGTAAAGTCGTGTTCGGCAGCCAGGACGGCGGCTGTAAGCACTGCTTCTTCGTGTTCTGTCGGGCGAATGGGTACCAACTCGACGAGATCGCCGATCGCGCGGCCAATCTCGATAGTGTAGCCAGCAGCTTCATCATCGTAGGCGACAACGAGAAATTCAGTGTAGGCCGTTATTGAGGTGTGAATATCGTCGTACTTTTCCAGTGCAGCGAGTGCGTCATCTTGGAGCCAGTCGTCGTTCTTCGCTAGACTCATCAGAAAATCGTTTTCGACGTACATCGCTTACTCGGACACCTGGTCGCGATCCTCAATCTCGGCGTCCAGTTCGGCCTTTGCACTCGCAATCGTCTCCTCGCTCAGAGTGTCGTGGTCAATGTCCGCGAACGCGTCGCCAACGGCGTCCTGTAATCCTTCGAGCGGGTCGTCGTCGATTGGCAGCAATACCACATGAGTCGGGAGTTCGACGATCCGGTACTGATCTCCGTAGCGATCCCGAACCCCCTTCGGGAGGTAGATCCGCCCCCGCTCGTCAGCTGTTGTTCCCATGAATAGCAGTACAACCGTGAGATACGTAATTTTTTCCCAAAACTTCGAGCAATTTTGGTGATGTAGCCAACTGCTGAATGCTGTGGGGTAATGCTGGCAGTATACCGACAGCGACAGGCTTCGGGGAGAGAGCTACTGATCGACGGCCGCCGGATCGTCGACGAACGTCGTTACCAACTCCGTAATCTGGTCTGGCTCCGAAAGTACGCCGAGATGACCGGCTTCGTCGATTTCGACATGCTGACTCTGCTCGTGGGCGTCGTCGACAGCGCGAGCCCCCGCGGTGAGATGGTCGGGGCCGTGTTCCCCGGTCAAAAGCAAGGTTGGGGTGTCGAAATCAAGTGCCGGTAGCTCGAAGGTCTCGACAGCCTGCAACTCTCGAATCACGGTATCGAGCCAGTCCATGTTGATCTGCTCGGGCCACCACGGCATCGCTGTTACATCCGGGATCCCGCTGCCGGCCTCAAAGAATAGCTGCATCGCGTCAGCTTTGTCGCCGTCTTCGGCCACCGCTTGCACCTGCGCGCTCAGCGGTGGGTCAGCCGATTCGCCGACCGTCACCGCCGGCTCATACAGCACGAGCCGGCTGATGTCGAGTGTCGGCGCGGCCGCAAGCGCGACCAGCCCGCCGAAGGAGTGAGCCAGCACAACCGGCTTGCCGTCGACAGCATCGACGACCGCTTGGAGATCCTCGATCTCCCGAGCAAGGCTGTAGTCGTCGCCGTCACCACTGGCTCCGCGGCCGCGGCGATCCGGAACGATGACCGTGTAGTCGGCGGCGAGCGGTTCAACGATCGGCTGAAGGCTCTCACCGCTGGATGCACTTCCGTGCAGTGCGATCAGCGGCGGGCCTTCACCGTGGCGGTCGAAGGCGATGTCGGTGCCGTCGGCTGCGGTGATTGATTCCATGGGATCGACTGCGCCCTCCAGCGACAAGGATCGCTCGGTTGTGGCCGCAACCGCTCGTTTAGAACTTCTCCAACAACGACTCGTAGAAGTCGCCATCGTCGTCGGCAGCCAGTTTTTCGACGATCAGCTCCGGCGTCGACCGCGCCAGATGTTCTTTCACCGGCGAGCGATTGACCTGTAGCTCGCCATCGACAAGTCCCTCAGCCTCGATGCCGTCGACAGCAACGTTGATGTCGGCGGCCGCACGGATCTCGCGGGCCAGATGCGAGACGAATACGGCGGTCGCCTGCTGTTGGTCGAGGGCTTCGAGGATGCCGGCGATCAGCTTCGCGCTCGCGCCCGGCTCGGTGATACTTTCCAGCTCGTCGACAAGGACGAGCCGGCCCTCCGCGCCAGCGACGAGATCACCGAACTCCTGAAGGGTGCTCTCGAAGGCTCCGGCGTCGAGTGTCCCCTGTGATTTGGCGTAGTAGTGAAGCTCGGAAAATCGGGAGAGACAAACCCGATCGGCCGGCACCGGCAGCCCCATCTGGGCAGCGATGACGATCAGCCCAACCAGATCAAGCAGGGAAGTCTTCCCACCGGAGTTGACGCCCGACAACAGTGTCACCCCCTCGACGCTGTAGTCGACCGGCTCGACGGCCTTGAAGTCGACATCGAGGATCGGCGATCGCCCACCTTCGATTGTGAAGCCGGGCCGTGATTGTGTATCCTCATTCACCCCGCCGCCAGCGTCGGCGTCGCCGACAAACTCCGGCATCGTACAGGCAAAATCACGGGCAAAGGCGGCGATCGCCAGCTCGACATCAAGTTCGAGCGCGTTGCGAACCAGCTCCTCGGCCGGCGTTTTGAGTGCTGCGAGGTCGTCGGCGAGATCGGCCTTCAGCTCTGCCGACCGGCGATCGCGGCTGCTCGTCAACTCCGTTTTGAGCCGCGAGACGGCATCGTCGCGGCGGGCGACAGGAAATGTCGGCTCGCCACCAAAGATATGCTCGGCCAACTCAGCCTCGTGGTCGGTGAGCGCGAGGCTTTCGGTAAGGTGGTCGTGGGCCTTCTGGAGCGCGGCGTCAAAGGCGTCATCAAGTTCCCGCGCGAGCAGTGAGTCCACGCGGGCCCCTTGTTCGACCAAGGAGAGGAAATCTTGACCCTCGATGGTCACATCCCGTTCTTTGATCGCATCCCGCAGGTGGTCGTTGGCGACGGATTCGGCCGTCCCAACGGCGGCGTCAAGATCATCAACGGCGGTGGCCAGCCGCTCCAGTTCCTCGTCGCCGACGATGGTGCCATCCTCGTCGACCCGCGAGAGGCTCTCGGTGAGCGCGTCACAATCAAGCGGCGGCTCCAACTCGCTTAGCTTGTGGACACGAACAGCCGCCAGCAGCGTCTTGCGGTTCTCAGCGAAAACTGCCAACAGGCGTTCAGGGACAACGTCTTCCGGCGAGTCGAGTGCGTCAGGAACCACTCGCACGTCGCCGCTGAAATCACCGCCGGCGAAGGCCTCATCCAGGACGATCACCGTCGAATACGATCGGGCCAACTCCTCGATATCGTGGCCGTCATCGACGACCTCGGCGGAGAGTTCGGGGATCGCCTCGCGGGCGGCAGCGTAGCGTTCGGCGTCGGTCGTCGCCAGACACCGCTCGCGGACGCGAAGCCCCGACGGCGATTCGAGGGGTTCGACATCGGCCAGCGCGTCGCGGAGTTCGGGTGTCGGCTCCCGTGTGAGTGCCTCCTCGACGGTCGTTCGGACTTCCTCGATTCGGGACTGCTTTGTTGCGGGGTACAGCGTTTCCAGCCGCTTTTCGGCGTACGTGGTGACCGCACGCTCCTGAAGGAGGTCGAGAATCGAGTCGTAGAGGTCGCGGGCCTGGTCGGTCGCCAACAGCCCACCGGGATCGTCGTGTCGCTGTCGGATCGCTCCGCGGGCGATGGCGGCTGCCCGCCCCTCGCTGATCCCCGGTGCGTCCATCAGCGTCAGCACGTCACCCTGCTGTAACGCGGTTTCGGGGTCGTCAAGCTCGGCTAAGGCGTCGGCGGTCTTCTCGCCGACACCGGGGATCGATTCGAACGCCATTCGCCTGCCAGTCTCGGGGGCGACGACTAAAGAATACGGGTCACGCCGCCGATCCCACGCTCGCGCTCACAGCCAGGGCGCACGGGCGGTGTCTTCGGGCGCGTAGTCGGTATCGGTCGCCGACTCCGGTGGCTCCTCAGCGTCCTTTTCAGGTTCATCGCTCCCATCGGGACTGTAGGCCAACAGCGCTGAGACGACCAACACCGCCAGCGCGATCGGCGCGTCGGTATCGAGGACGCCAACCACCGGCAGCGCAAAGACGCCGAGGGCGACGGCACTCCCGAATCGGAATCGATCGAGATCGACGACACCACGCAGCCCGGGTGCGGCAAGCGCGACCGCCAGCGCGAAGCCGACACCGATGGCGGCGGTGATCGCTGCCCGTGCCAGCAGTTCGCCGTCGACCACGAGTTCGACGGTCAGCGCCGATGGGCGAACACTGGCCAGCAGGCCAAGCAGGATAATCACACCCGGCGACGGAAGATAGTCGCTTACCTTCGCACTAACGGTTCTGGCGGCGATCGCTAGGATAACCACTCCCGCGAACCGCTGGAAGACCGCCAACTCCAGCGCGCTTTCGATAGTTGGGGCGATGACGGCCTGGAGTGCGGCCAACGGGATCAATCCCGCACCGATCAGCAGTACTGATCGCACCATCGATCGCCGCCCCTCGTCTAACTCCGCGAGGATGACCGCGACGGTCGCTGACCCACCGAAGACCAACAGGCCAGTCTCAAGCATCCCCACCGTCGTCTCAAGGGTGCCGGCCAGCAGCAACGCGACGAACAGCCCATCGAGCAGTGGGAGTGCCATCACCGTCGCCAACAACACCGTCGCACCGCCGACGCGCTGCTCGATGGTGAGGGCAACCGGATGTTCCGAAACGCTCATCGCGGGTTAGGGGCCGTCACCATCGGCCGAACGGTGTTCCCGTCGTAATCGGTCGCTGAACCGACCGCCGACAGCGAACGCGACTCCCAGTGCGGTCGAAAACAGCGTCCACGCCTTTGTCGGATTTGTTCCAGCAGGTGAGCCGCGCTGCTGTGCAACCCGAAGCGACGTGGAATTCAGCTGGGAGTACATACATAGTAAGATAGGGCCGGATCGCTGTTAAACGTTCCGTGGGAGACACCGCCACAGCCATGGATCGACAGCTGCTCCAGCACGTGGGCGATGAGCGTGGCCAGGGTACACGCAGCGGGCAACTCGCAACGTTTTTCCACCGGCCACGGCGACGGTTTATATGGAATCAGACCGCCCCTTCTCGCAGAAACTTGCGGTTCCGGAGGCGTTGACCTTCGATGACGTGTTGCTCCGTCCGAAAGAGAGCCGTGTTGAGCCTGACGACGCCGATGTGTCGACGCGGGTCTCGAAGTACGTCGAACTCAACATCCCGGTACTCTCGGCGGCGATGGACACCGTCACGGAAAGCGATACCGCCATCGGGATGGCCCGTGAGGGTGGCCTCGGCGTCCTCCATCGCAACATGGAGATCGAGGAAACCGTCACCGAGATCGAGCGCGTCAAACAGGCCGACGAGCTCGTGATCGATCGCGAAAACGTCGTCACCGCCAATCCCGACCAGACCATCGCCGAGGTCGATCAGATGATGGGTCGAGAGGGCGTCTCCGGCGCGCCGGTCGTCGACGACGACGACACCGTCCTCGGCATCATCTCCGGCACCGACATCCGCCCGTTCCTTGAGGTCGGCGAGACCGATCACGTCCGGGAGGCGATGACTGATGAGGTCATCACCGCCGAGGAGGATATCAACGCGCGTGATGCCCTTGAGCTGATGTACGAGTACAAGATCGAGCGCGTCCCAATCGTTGACCACAACAATACCCTCGTTGGCCTCGTGACGATGCAGGGGCTCCTCCAGCGGCGCGAAAACCAAAACGCCGCCCGCGACGAGGATGGCCGCCTCCGGTGTGGTGCCGCCGTCGGTCCGTTTGAAACTGATCGCGCAACCGCGGCCGACGACGCTGGCGCGGACGTGCTCTTTATCGACTGCGCCCACGCCCACAACCTGAATGTCATCGAGGCTGCCCGCGAGATCAAACAGGAGGTCGACGCTGACGTGGTCGTCGGCAACGTCGGCACCCGCGAGGCCGCCGAGGCGGTCGTCGACTTCGCCGACGGGATCAAGGTCGGCATCGGGCCCGGTTCGATCTGTACGACCCGTGTTGTCACCGGCGCGGGGATGCCACAGATCACCGCGGTCGCCGAGGTCGCGGATGTGGCCGCGCCGGAGGATGTCCCGGTCATCGCCGACGGCGGGATTCGCTACTCCGGCGATGCGATCAAGGCGATCGCGGCGGGCGCAGACGCTGTCATGCTCGGGTCGTACTTCGCCGGCACCGAGGAAGCCCCCGGCCGCGTCATCACGATGAACGGCAAGAAGTACAAACAGTACCGCGGGATGGGCAGCGTCGGCGCGATGAAATCCGGCGGCGGCGACCGCTATCTCAAAGACGACGAGGACGGCGAGGAGTTCGTCCCCGAGGGCGTCGAGGCCGCAACCCCGTACAAGGGGACGCTGGCCTCCGAACTGCACCAACTCGTCGGCGGGATGCGTTCGGGGATGGGCTACGTCGGCGCGGAGACGATCCCCGGCTTCAAGGAGCGCTCGGAGTTCATTCGGGTCTCTGCGGCCGGCCAAACTGAGGGCCACCCACACGATGTGATGATTACCGACGAGGCCCCGAACTACAGTCCCGACGAGTAAGCGATACAGACATCGTTTGAGCACGCGCGATCCCGGTGATTGATTAGCTGCAATCGTCTTTCGTTGCTATGATCGACATGTCGCGGATACGGCGGTCGCACACCCGTCGACAGCGAATCCATCACCTACACAACCGACTTGGAATCAGATGAACGACGACAGCGCCGCCGAAGCCGGCGAGCTCACGCTTGCGTTCTCGTTGTCAGCGATCGAGCGGCTCGACTCACCGAGTGCGGTGTTTGCGGATGCCCGAGCGTGGAGTGAGTCGATCGGCATCATCGACGACGACACCGAGCAGATCACACAGCTCGTCGCCGACCATGACCTTCAGGACGATTTTGAGATGCACGACCGCGACAAGTGGTTTGCGCTCGAAGAGCTCTGTGAGACGACAGCGACCCCACGACATGTCTATGTTGGCGCGAGCGACGACGACATGCGGGTCGCAACGATGTTTTGCTGGGAGTACGTCCGCGTCTCCGACGCCGCCGAGCAAGCCGGGTGGACGCTCGCCGACCCTGAATCTGACCACGGACGTCTGCGCCGGCTGCTGACGCGGATCAGAGCCCTCATCCAGTAGCACACGCGAAACTGAAGGTGCGTGTGCAATCGCCCACTCCCTGTGTGTGCCTACTGGAATCCACGGCCAACGTCGTCGTCCTCGATGAGTTCGTCTAACTCCGCATTTAACAGGTCGTCTGCCTCCCCAAAGGTATCCGAGAGCGTCTCCAAGCGATCGGGTCGCTCACTGAGTTCGTACTCCATGGGGCCAAAGGCCGGACTGTCGATGGCGTCCATGACATCACGGAAGAAGGCCTCCGATGAGGTGTCGGCGTCGGCGTGGTCTTGCAGCGCCGATTCAAGCTGTGTGGCCATCGCCTCGGCATCGGATTCATCCTCCGGCGGCTGTTGCATCGCAAACCGACCGGGGTCGTCGCCGCGGCGCGGCAGCAGGGGGTCGATCTCGTCGTCGATCTTGCGGGCGACTTGGGTGCCGACACCGCGGAGTTCGGTCGGATTTTTCGCGTAGGTCTTGAGGTGGAACACCCCGCCGTCGGGGTGGCCGAGATAGAAGTCCTCGCCGACGCCGGTGGCTCGCTGGCCGGCGATCGCCCGCCACCCCTCCGGGTCGTGATCGCTGTCGACGACCGTCGAAAGGATATCTTGCCAATCGCGGATCTGCATAGTCGCGTGTAGGGCGGCCCCCAGAATGATAGTTGTGGACGCTACTGCCCAAGTGGTTTCATCTCACAGTGTGTCGCCAGCGCGTCTTCGAGCGTGTCGTACGGTGGGAACGCCGGCCACTCATCAGCAACCCAGGCGTACTGTACTGTCTGATCGGTATCGATGAGGAACACCGCCGGGCGGGGCTCCGCGATGCCGGTCATCCCATCGAGGTCGTTGACGATATCGTACTGCTCGGCGACCTCGTTGCCCGGATCGCTGAACAGCGGGGCGTCGATCCCGCGTTCCTCGATGAACGTCGTGTGTTCATACGGCGTCGAGATCGAGAGCCCGACGATCGAGAGCTGGTAGGAGCCCTCGAAATCTCGATCTCGAAGCTCATTCCAGATGTAGGTCGCCGGGAACGCGCCATCCATCGGATAACAGACCAGCAACAACGGGTCGTCATCGAGCAACGACGACAGCGACACATCCTCCCAGTATTCATCGGTCACCAGTGGTCGCGTGAAGTCGGGTGCCGTGTCGCCGGTGGTTGGATGATCTGTCTCCGGGAGCTCAATGATATCGAACTCAAGCTCCATTAGTCGGCCCCTCCGTACGTTTTGTCAAGATACTCGACGATGTTGCCGCTCTCCGACATGGTGACGCCCGTGTTGTCATCAACGATCGCGGGGACGGTTCGCGCACCACTGATTCGCTTGACTGCGTTGCGATCGGAGTGCATCGGTTCAACAAATCTTGAGGTATAGGGGAGGTCGTACGCTGAGAGCTTGCGGACGACTCGTTCACAGAACGGACAGGCTTGAAGCCGATACAGCGTGATCGGTGTCGTGTCGTCGGTATCGCTCATTGTCGTTTATACGGCTGAGTGTGGGGTAAAGATGTCGCTGTCGGTTGCGGGAATCCTAACAGCGTGGGTCGTCAGTAGTGGTGGCGATGACCGTTGTGGCGGTGAGAGGGTTGCCTGCGACGTTGTTTGTCTCTCGTGTTCGGTAATAGCAACTCGGGACGGGTGGAGCCGACAAGAATACTAATAGTTATTAACAATCTCCGCGTCAATTGTTATATGAGCGTTGTCAGTGTCTCGATGCCAGAAGAGCTGCTCGAACGAATCGACGAGTTTGCCGACGACCACGGCTACACTGGCCGCAGCGAAGTTGTCCGTGAAGCCAGCCGCACATTGTTGGGCGAGTTTGAAGACAAACGCCTCGAAGGTCGCGAACTAATGGGCGTCGTTACTGTCCTGTTTGACTATGAGACGACCAGCGTCGAGGAGAAAATGATGCATCTTCGACACGAACACGAAGGCATAGTTACCTCAAACTTCCACAGCCACGTTGGCGGCCACCACTGTATGGAACTGTTCGTGCTTGAGGGCTCCTTGGAAGAGATTTCGACGTTCGTCGGGAAGATTCGGGCGACGAAAGACACCTTGACTGTTGATTACTCTGTGTTGCCGGTCGATGAGTTCGGCCCGCTGGCCGATATGAGTTGAACAGCCCCACGCCCTCGGGATGATCAGCCGACGACGAACCACGCGGCAACAACGACGAAACTGCCCGCGAGCGTGCTGGCGACAGCATGCGTCCGAAGTTGATCAAGCAGGTGATGGGAGTTTTCTTCCAGCGAGAGTACCTGATCGATCTCGCTGCCGGTCTCACATTTCGGGAGAAAATCCATGGCGACGTGGAGAAAGATCCCAGCCGCAAAACCGAAAACAACCGCGTTGACGATTGGCTGTTCGGGAATCGGCAGTACGGCAGTCGGGATCGCCGTGAGCCCAACACCCGCCGCGGGGAGGAGGAGTACCGCTACCGGTCGCCCATCCCGCCGGAGTCGACGGGCCGCGGCATAGCCGGCCGGGCCTTTGTGTGAGACGATCGCGAGGCCGAGCAACAGGCCGAGCGACGGCATCGAGCCGTAGACGATTCCGATGATCGCCCCCGCTGACAGCGCGTGGGCTGAGATCTGGGCGGCGGTGATATCCATCGAGAGATCAAGATGTGTCAGCCGGTGGCCGATCGTGTGGGCACTGTAGCCGAGAATCACGCCGATCGCGAGCCCGATCCCCCCGAACTGTGGCGTCCCCACCGATCCTGCGAGGCCGATCGCCTGTGGAACCAGAAACATCGCCGCGCTCATAATCATCGCGCCGCTGGCCAACCCGTAGCCCCAGACGAGTCCGAAGGGGTCAGTCTCGTCCGCCCGTCCGCCAAGCCACGCGCCGCCGACCATCGCACCGCAGGCAACCCAGCCGATGACGACGACCTTCAACACGGAGTCGTCGATGCCGCCGATCCCGTACTGAACTCCGCCGATCGCGGCCGCCGAGAGGACAACGAGTGCCCCGATAGACAGCGATCCGAGTCGAGAGCGACCCAACGCAGAGTTGTTAATTTTCGACTCTGAGTTAGTATTCACTACTATCGAAGAAACTGTAGTTGCGAATAAATCCATCGGAACCTGAACACGGGGATTGGGGGTGGCCGATCCCGACACCAAGCGGTTACGAGTCAAATACCGTTACATCGCTGTTGCCGGCGGCTGAACAACATGCCGGCGAGTCATACTCACTCGATGAGTCGTCGTCATTGTCCGATTCGGGGTCAGCACTCGCGTCGTTGGCAGCCGCGTTGTCGTCACCTCGGTTTTCGGCTTCCGGGCCGACTTGCCGTCGGATCCACTCCGAGATGCCGTCGAGAACCTTCGGTTTCTTCGTCATATAAGACGGTGTGAGGCGTTCAACTAAATCAATTGGGATGAGCTACCTACTCATACACTGAATGAACAGCTAGTCCACGGTATCCGGTGGCGTCCCAGCGAACACGACAGTTGACAGCAAATATTCCTCGCTGCGAAGTCGAAGCTGGTCTCTGAGCGCGCGGTACTGTATCCCATTGTGCGGGCGGCTCCCGATATCAAGTTCTGTGGCGAGCAATTGGAGATTCTGGATGACAGCACCGGCTTCGAGGGCGGTGAGGAGATATCCCATCTCGCCGTACCGGTCGGCTGATCGGCCCGGGAGTGCCGTGATCACGATGGCCGCAGCAACGGTGTCAGCAGATGTGATCCATGTCCACTGTTCTTGCAGCCAGTCACTGTAGTCGCCCGCAGCGAGCTGTTCGAGTGCGCCCTCTGTGCCGTTGAAATGGTAGATGCCAGCGTCGATGTCGGGCGAGTCAAGCACGATCGGATACAGCTCCAGTGGGTAACACGCCCCACCGGAGGCAACGGGACGGCGCGGTTCGCCATCGACCTCGCGGGTCTCACCGTAGGCATACGTCAGCAGCGTCGCCAACTCGGTGTCGGTGAGCGGACGTCGCTCGAGTTCCCTGTAGGATGCCCGCTGTCGGATGGCCGCCGGCACCGCCGCGTCGTCGGGGTCGGCCAGTGGCACCTGTGGTGCCCCCTGGTACTGTTTATTTGCTGGTGTCGACGACGGTTCCGAGGGGTATTCCGGTTCGAGGGCCGATTCCGAGACAAACGATGTGAGATTCTTGTGGTAGAGTTCGTAGAGATACTCGTCGGCCGAGTCGTCGGGTAAGGGATAGTCAGCCATCGTTATGGGAAGGGGTGTGGCACTGTGTTGAGTGTAGCTTCCGTGATGGGGGTGTCTCGATACCCCATTTTGACCGGGACACTGGAGAGGCGATCGCCGCCGAAATACCGGAGCCGCTCGACGAGATACAGTGGCTGGAGTCGCGGCACAAGCACGCGCTGAACGGTCGTATCTACTGACGCGATATCCCGGGTTGTGACATCGACGGCGTAGGCGTCGTAGCCGGTGGTAGTGACTGCTTCGACCGGATCGATCTCTTCGTCGACAGCGAACGCATCGAACGTGGTTGTTCGGTCGCTTTTGATCCAGAAATCCAGATCAGCGAGCCGGTCATGGTCGGCCCACAACAGCGCGCGATCCGCAAACGAGTCGATGTCGCTGGAGTCGATATCGTCGGCCGAGCGCGTGGTCGACGCCAATCGGTGGATCGTCGACAATCGCGTCTGCACCACCTCCGACACCGCCTTCTCGATCACCGTTGTCGCTGTCGATCCAGCCGCGGCGGCAACGGTGACGGCCGGTCGCTGCATCCGATCGACAAGCACCGCGATGGCAATCGGCACCCCGAACTCGGTTGTCGCATCCAACAGCGTCAGTTCAAGCCTCTGTGCCGTGATGCGATCTGCCAACCGGTCGATTCGTGGCGGGAGTGTCTCGGGATCGATCACAGGCAACGCGGTCGCCGTGAGATAGTATATCATGAACGCGTCGCGTTCGAGACACTCCGTGAGGCCGTTGTGGATCGCCATCTCCTGATCGGAGCCGGCCGCAATCCCCGTTGAGATCGGATTTCGGATAAATGGTTCTGCGGTCGGTGGATACGACAGATAGACCAACTGGGCCGGGATCTGGGTGGTCGCTCCCGACCCGAGGTCGACACCACCAATCCACGAGAGTTCGTCATCGGTGCCACAGAGGTCGGTATCGTTCGCCATTGCGGCCCGCTGTTCGGGTGAGAAGTTGACGACCGCCGTTGGATCAAGCGCGGGCTCCGTGAGATCATCGTAGGTGGCTGTTTGGAGTGAATCGTCACGGTAGATACAGCCACAATATCGCTCAATTGCCTCGCCGTAGGTGGCAACGAGGGCCGCATCTTCGGTGAACGCAGCACCCCCTTCGTCGTGGGGCATTGGATTGCCGTCGGTAAATGGGGTGAAATCCTCTCGTTCAACGACGTAGCTCTCGATGGCTGGCTCTCCCGGCGGTACCGGAACCTGTCGAACACCAGTAATGATCCCCGTCGTTGGATCTTTGATTTGTTCGAGCCGTTCACGGTCGCTTTGGCCGTCATCAATCTGGGAGCTTTCAGCAGCCATTACCGTGACTCCAGCGCGATCAGTCATCGGATCCGCTCCTGTTGGGACTACGCATTGTCACAGACCTCACAGTGGGGGCTGGCGAAGACGCGTGGTGTTTGTCTGCGTCCCTGATAGTGGTCATATACGACGAACTGATCGTTCAGATAGCGGGGGAGCTGTTCGAGCAATGCGCGGAACAGAAGTTCCGTGACGGTGTCGGTGTACGCTTGCATGTATGGAGGCGTGCCAGTGACCGTCTCATCGAACAGTTGGCCGCCAGCTTTATTCGCATCTACGCGCGTGTAGACACAGTTCAGACAGGCGCGGGCATCCGCTGTAAACACCGGGCCAAGCCGCCACCCCGTTTCGGTGAGCCGTGTTTTGACGAGCGTCGCCGACGAGGTGGCCCACGCCTCGTTGGCAGCCGTCCACGAGTCGCTTCGTTCGAGCTGTTCGCTCAGGAAAATCACGTCTGGATCATCTCCCTGTCCTTGGAGATCACCAGCGGAACGCTCGCCGACGGAGACGCCTGCTGCACGCAGCCGGTCACAGACCCCCGAAACGGGGTCGTGATCACCGAACACCGCCACCGAGCGTGCTGCCAATCGATCCGGAAGCGTCTGCTGGGTTGGCTGTGACATCGCTGGCAAGACTGGCTCAAGATACCGCTCCCAACCCGCCTCTGAGAGCCCGGTTGGAATCGCCTGCGCGTCGTATGCCAATCCAGCCTCGTACAGAAGGTCGATCTGCTCAGGGTCACTCTCGGGAACCTGCGCGATGAGATCGCTGGCCGCTGTGGTACCGTCCATCGTTGCCAGCAGTGTACATATCGCTTCGAGCCCGTCCCCTTGTACCGTCTTGGTCGCATGGGGTGTTTGGATCACCGCCTCGCCGTCGTGACGGCCGTAGCCTGTTGGACTGTACGCCGCGGGGTATGTCTCCATTATTCCGTGATGATGCTGTGAGTGTATAATGCTCGGGGTGAGGGTGTCACTCGTCGTCAGCATCCGACCGTGTACTACATCGTAGTGGGATGGACAGTCAATCTGTTCTCAGGTCGGCTGGCTCACGATGCTACGAGCAAACTCAGTCCGATCGTAGCTGGCACCAACACAAGCAGGTACCCGGCGGCTGCGATCGCCCACGCGATCGTGGTCTGTGATCGACGGGTGTCATCCAGCCCCGTTGCCCGTGGCAGCGGAATGAGTATGAAAAATCCGACCATCAGGACGTAGAGGACAAGCGTTGTTCCACCGATAGTCATCGCTGAGAGACTGCCCGTGAGTTGCTCTGCGGCGAGAAGGAAGTACACAAATAGGAGGCCTGTACCAAGCCCGGCGAGGTAGTGTACCACCGACGCGAGCCGAGAGGGTGCAGCAGCCACTGGTCGCCCGGTGAGGACACTTGCCGCGACGTACGGCGGAGTTGTCCCCTCTGTCGTGTGTGCCATCAGTCGATCCATACCGAGGACAGCGATCCCAGCCGCAACCAGTCCGATCGGAAATCTGACAACCGGCGATACCGTCGACAGTTCAGGAAGCATCTGGTATGCGGTTGGGTCGCAATCGGCTTGAATTGATTCGTTTTTCAGCCGGGTGCTGTGTTCAGTTTGCTTGCTTACGTCGAGACAGCGAAGTCGTCTATTGTTCGCCCTCGTCGGACGATCTGCTCGCTGATCACCAGCTTTTCTTTTCGGTCGAGTCGTGACCACTGGAGCGTTTCTGGCGGTGACTCCTCAAATGACTGAAACTGCTCAAGGACTGCCTCGTTGATGAAGCGACTAAATGAGCCGCACTGTGAACACTGGGTTGTGAGATGGGAGGTATCGAAACTTCGCGTGACCGCCCCTTCGAGACAGTCGAGACACCGGTATGATTGGTTCACACACAATGAGAGGAGTTTGAGACATGAATATCTGTGGCCTGGTTCAGACAGCCACATGCATCGAACCGACCGGGGCATTCTATATAGCTAAATAAGATTTATGAGTTCGATATCGGACAGTGGCTCGCGAGCAGCCTATTTTATTTCATCACAATATTGAGTAAATATTTGCTTCGTACGTTGATCTGACCTGGCCACCCCAGTTGTGGGTGTAG
>Ga0209965_1000354_pt1 | contig 16730 bp, 12 predicted proteins | sample SalPon2_B_H2O_MG_FD_185707 | JGI IMG/M metagenome (GOLD analysis project Ga0209965, IMG submission 185707) | Salt pond water microbial communities from South San Francisco under conditions of wetland restoration - Salt Pond MetaG R2_B_H2O_MG... | ecosystem: Environmental > Aquatic > Non-marine...
TCAAGGCCTGTTGGGCATCGCTTTTCACCCAGCGAGCGATCTACTACCGACAACAGCGGGGGTTCCCGCACGCCGACGTCGACATCGCGGTCGTCGTCCAGCGGATGGTCGACGCCGAAAAGTCCGGTGTGCTCTTTACTAGCCACCCGTCAACCGGTGACCCAGAAATGACGATCGAAGCCGCGTGGGGTCTCGGCGAGGCCGTCGTCTCTGGTGCGGTCTCACCGGACAACTACGTGTACGACCGCGGGCGTGAGACGCTCGCGGACGTCACCATCGCGGATAAGAAGATCGAGATGCTCAAAGATCCCGAGACCGGCGAGACGGTCGAACGTGAGGTTGCGGACGACCGCCGTACGGAACGGGTCCTCTCGGACGCGGAAATCGACGAGCTCGTCGGCCTTGGCGAGCGCGTTGAGACCCACTACGGGACGCCACAGGACGTCGAGTGGGCTATCTACGAGGGAACCATCTACATGCTCCAGTCGCGGCCGATCACGACGATCCGCGATTCACCGGCCGACGCGGGCGCCGAGGCCGGTGGCGTGGGCACCGGGGCCGGCGGTGTGAGGACTGAGGCGACCGGCGACGATGCCGGCGACGCACCGGCGGGAGTGTCTCCAGTCCCGAACGGCGGCACGAACGCCAGTGCCACTGCTGGTGCGGCTGGCTCTGCAGCGGGCGGCGATAGCGACGAGGACGTCCTTGTCGACGGGCTTGGCGCGAGCCCCGGAGCGGTCTCCGGAAACGTCCGCATCGTGACGAAACTCGACCATCTCGACCAAGTTGATGACGGCGACGTACTTGTGACGGAGATGACGATGCCCGATATGGTGCCGGCGATGAAACGCGCCGCTGGCATCGTCACCGACGAGGGAGGGATGACGAGTCACGCCGCGATTATTTCCCGCGAGCTCGGGGTGCCGGCGGTCGTGGGGACGACCAACGGCACGCAGGTACTCGAAGACGGTCAGTCGATCACCATCGACGGCGACAAGGGAACAGTTCGGGCCGGTGCCGACGATGCGGCCGAGCCAGCAGCCGAGTTCGAGCCCGTTGAGGCCGCTCGTCCGGAGACACCGGTCAAGCCGATGACGGCGACGGAGGTGAAGGTGAACGTCTCCATCCCCGCAGCCGCAGAGCGCGCCGCAGCGACAGGTGCCGACGGCGTCGGCCTGTTGCGCATCGAGCACATGGTGCTCTCACTCGGCAAGACCCCGGAGCGCTACATCGCCGATCACGGCGCCAGAGCGTACCAAGACGAGATCATCGAGGGTGTGCGACGAGTCGCCGACGAGTTCTACCCCCGGCCGGTCCGCGTGCGAACGATCGATGCACCGACCGACGAGTTCCGCGAGCTCACGGGTGGTGACGGCGAGCCGCACGAGCACAACCCGATGCTCGGGTGGCGCGGCGCACGACGGAGCCTCGACAAGCCCGCACCGTTCCGTCAGGAGCTCGCCGCGTTCGCGCGACTCTTTGAGATGGGGTACGACAATCTTGAGGTGATGTTCCCACTCGTCAACGACGCGGCCGACGTGGCGGCGCTCCGCGAACATCTTGATGAGGCCGGCATCGACCCCGAGACGCACCGGTGGGGCGTGATGATCGAGACGCCGGCGAGCGCCCTCCAGATAGACGAGCTCGCCGATCTGGGGATCGACTTCGCTTCGTTCGGGACGAACGACCTCACCCAGTACACGCTGGCGGTCGACCGGAACAACGAACACGTCGCCGACCACTTCGACGAGCTTCATCCCGCGGTGTTGCGGCTCATCGGCGATACGATCGAGCGATGTCGGGAGCTCGACGTCGACACGAGCATCTGTGGGCAGGCCGGATCGAAACCCGAGATGGTGGAGTTCCTCGTCGAGTCCGGTGTGTCGTCGATCTCCGCGAACATCGACGCGGTCCGCGACGTCCAACACGAGGTAAAGCGGGTCGAACAGCGGCTGTTGCTCGACTCGGTTCGATAGGTCTCGAGGGCCGGGTTGTTCTCGGTGCAATTCGGTGCGGGCTATTCGACTACATTACGACGAGTGCGACACACATAGCCTGGCGTGCGCCTTGTGGGCCGCGGCAGCGGTCCGCAAGCACGCGCGAGGGATGAGCGAGTCGCCCGTGGGCGACGAGTGAATCGGTTGGGGAGGATGTGGCCGAAACTCATGTCCGTGTATCATAAGATCATGCTCCCACTTCGCGTGCCACCGCCGACAGCGGCGATTCGCTCGCATATGCCGAGGACTACGCAACAGACACGACCGCGCGACACGGGCACTCCTTTCAGCCACACCCACCCCAGCCGATTCTATACGTCTGTGTCAGTGGTCGTGTGATCAGGATGACTTTGCGACATCCGGCCACCAGTTTCAGCCACATCCTCCCCAACCGATTCACTCGGTCGCTTCGCTCCCTCGTTCATCCCTCGCACGCGCTCGCGAGCCCGCCCTCGGCGTGCTCGCAAGGCGCGCGCCATCGTAGCTGGTAACCCTGCGCGCGAAAACGGTCATGTGATGCAACAGCCGGAGCCGCAGTCGTTCGAGCGGGTCCTCTCGTCGATGTGTACAGAGCCGCACCCGGACGCTAGAGCGGCCGCGGAGCGATTCCTCACGAGTAATCCGGGTGACCCAGCGACGTACGAGACGATCGCAACACTCGAGACGCGCGCGGTCGAAGGGCTCGCGACGCTGGCTGACCACCCGAATCCGACCGACGCCGCGGGGTACATCACTGCCGGCGGAACAGAGGCCAACATCCAGGCCGTGCGGTCGGCGCGAAATCGCCACCCGAAAGACGACGTCAACGTCGTCGCCCCCGAAAGCGTGCACTTTTCGTTCTACAAGGCCGCGTCGCTGCTCGACGTCGAGCTACGAACGGTGCCGCTTGACGATGACTACCGGGCCATCCCCGATGCCGTCGCCGCGGCGACCGACGAGTCGACCGCGCTCATCGTCGGTGTCGCCGGCAGTACGGAGTACGGCCGTGTCGACCCGATCCCAGCGCTGGCCGAGGTCGCGTCGACGGTCAGCGCACGATTCCACGTCGATGCGGCTTGGGGTGGCTTCGTGCTCCCGTTTACCGACCACGCGTGGTCGTTTGCCGACGCGGCCGTCGACACGCTGACCATCGATCCACACAAGTTCGGACAGGCGCCGGTCCCCGCAGGCGGATTGCTCGCGCGCGAGGATGCGGCCCTCGACGCGCTCGCAGTCGACACGCCGTACCTCGAGACCCGCTCACAGGCAACGCTCACGGGCACCCGAAGCGGGGCGGGCGTTGCCGGCACCGTCGCGGCACTGGACGCGCTGTGGCCGGACGGGTACCGCGCGTCGGCGCGTCGGGCGATCGAGAACGCCACGTGGCTCGCGAGTGCGCTCTCCGACCGCGGCTACGACGTGGTTGAGCCGAGACTACCACTCGTCGCGGCCGCGGTGCCGACGCCGACGTTTGAACGGCTCCGCGAGCGCGGCTGGCGGGTGTCGCGGACCGGTGCCGGCGAGCTTCGAGTGGTGTGTATGCCACACGTCACCCGGTCGGTCCTGCGCGCGTTTCTCGACGACTTGGATCGCGTTCGGAGTTAACTCTCGTCTCACGCCGGGGCTGTACACTCGTCGCCTCCGCGGCCGAGGTGCGGATCAACATATTCACTACGGACTACGACGAATCTGCGGGTATGAGTTCGGACGACGTCTCTCGGCGCGCGTTCATGCGGACGGCAGGCGGGTCGGTCGCCGTCGTCGGCGGCACAGCAGCCGCGACAGGAACTGCCGCGGGACAAGAAGACGGCGGGGGCGCAAGCGCAGAGCCGGAGTGGCCGAGCGGCGTCACGAGCGGCAACCTCGGCAGCTATCAGGACGCCCGAGGGCAAGACTCCGTGACGGTCTCCGTTGGCGCGGGTGAGAACGGCCTGGCGTTCGACCCAACCCAGCTGTGGGTCGATCCAGGAACAACAATCACCTTCGAGTGGACCGGTGCCGGTGGCGCCCACAACGTGCAGACAGTCGAAGGCGGCGGCCCGGCGAGCCTCGACAGCGGCGACCCGGTCGGCGAAGAAGGATACACCTACGAGTACGAGGTGACCGAAGAAGACGCCGGAATCACCCACTATCACTGTGTGCCGCACACGGCCGTCGGCATGCACGCCGGCCTCGCTGTCGGCGGCGACATCCCGACCGTCGAGACGGGCGGTGGCGGCGCGAGCAGTGCCGTCTTCGTGCCGGAGGGCGCCCGCGCGCTCACGATCGCGACGTTCATCGCCATGGTGAGCACGCTCGGGCTCGCGTTCGTCTTCATGAAGTACGGCGGCACGGTCACCCAAAACGAAGTCTAGGCGGTCTACACGCCGATCCGTCACGTTTCGATGAGCGATCGGTACCAGTCGAGATATTGTTCGAGCACGACCGCCCCGTCGTACGACTCGAACGCTGGGTCAACCGACAGCCGCTCTGCACCCGCGACGGCTTCCATTGCGTCTGCGAGTTCGGCGGGACTCGTCACGAGTCGCCCACGCTCGCGTCCCTCGACGAGCTCGTGGGCACTGGACTCTGTCTGGTACTCGACGAGACCGATACAGCCGCACGCGAGCGCCCACAGCAGCTCCGTCGCGAATGGCTCGCGTGCTGCGGTCTGTGTAAAGGTGTGAGCGCCTCTGAAGATCGCCACGCGCTCGTCGAGCGGCCGGTCGCCGAGGAACGTGACTCGGTCGTCGATCCGGAGATCGGCGGCCGCCACCTCAAGTCTGTCCCGCTCAGGTCCATCACCGATCACGGCCGCCGTCCAGTCGTCGCGGCGTCGTTCAGCTAACGCCAGGAGGAACGTCTCGACACCAGCGTGGCGGTCGAGTCGCCGAGAGTACACTGCGTCGAACCGGTCGTCGACGGGTGCGCCCCCGATGCGGTCGACGTCGATCCGCTCCGGTACGACGTCAACAGCCGCGTCTGCGGCGCCATGCTCGCGAATTCGTGTTTTCGTCGTCTGTGTCGGCGTCGTCACCACCGGCGCGCGTTGTGCGAGGAGCCGAGCGACCGCCCGCGAGTCGGCCGGGTGCTCACGCCACCAGTCGACGAGGGCCGGCGGTCCTCCGAGTTGTCCGGTGAGAACTGCGGCAAGTGCTGGGAGCGGCGGCGTGTTGATCGCGTGGACGACGTCGGGGGCGACTGCGCGGAGCTCGGCCGGGAGCCGTGCCGCGAACGTAGCCGGTGAGGGCTCGTCGAGTACGGCCCGGTAGGCGATCCCGTTCAGCTCGAACGTCTGCACTGACCCGCCCCACCAGCGAGCACACAGCCACACGACGTCGTGGCCCTGTGCGGCGAGGTCGACCGCGGTCCGGTGGGTCCGGGTACGTGCCGGCGTCTCCCCGTGTTGTGGGGTAAAAAGCGAGACGACGGCGACGCGCATGGCTCGTCTGACGACGCCGTCTGTGAAAAAGCTCGCCCTCTTATCACCTGGATGCACCACCTCATCACTCTACGTCCACCATCTCATCACTCTACGTCCACCACCTCATCACTCCACGTCCACCCCTTCACCACCCGAAACGGTTTGCTGGCGGCGACGGTAGTATCGCGCATGCCCCGATACGACGTCGAGCGATACCTCAACGTACGGAGCGCGAGTCGGGCGAGTGTGGGCGCCGACGGCCGCGTCTGGTTTCTCCTCGACACGACTGGAACCGCACAGGTATGGTCGCTCACAGCGCCACAGGCGTGGCCGACCCAACACACCTTCTTCGATGAGCGCGTCACGTTTGTCGACGCCTCACCGGAACGCGCAGAGGTTGTCTTCGGCATGGACGAGGGCGGCAACGAGCGCGCACAGCTCTACCGGCTCGATGCCGAGTCGGGGCAGATCACGAACTGTACTGCCCACCCGGCGGCGAAACACCGCTGGGGCGGGTGGGCCGGCGACGGCGAACAGTTTGTCTTTGCGTCGAACCGTCGAGACCAGTCGGTCTTTGACGTGTACGTGCAGGGCCGAACCGAGACCGGGGCGGACGCCGAGTGCGTTCACCAGGGTGACGGCTGGCTCTCCGTTGCCGGCTGGTCGCCAGACGATGAGCGGGTGATCGTCCACGAAGCACACTCCTCGTTCGACCACGACGTGTACACGCTGTCGGTCGACACAGGTGAGTTGACCCACCACACCCCCCACGAGGGTGCCGTCCGGTACGCCAGCCCAGAGTGGGGTCCCGAAGGCGACGCGCTCTACTGTGTCACCGACCGCGAAAGCGATACGCTCCGGCTTGAGCGGCTCGATCTCGCCACCGGTGCGTTCGACGTCGTCGAGTCCGGCGACGAGTGGAACGTCGATGGGGTGACACTCGATGAGTCGTCCCGGCGGATCGCCTACACGCGAAACGTCGACGGCTACACCGAGGTTTCCGTCGGCGAACTCGTCGCGCCCGATCGTATCGATCCCCTCCCCGCTCCCGACCTGCCGACCGGTGTCGCCGGGGGCGTCTCGTTCGGCCCGGACGGCGACCGATTCGCGGTGACTGCCACCGGCCGCACGACGAACGCGAACGTCCACGTCGTCGAGACGACGACGGGCGAGACCACACAGTGGACGACCGCGTCGACGGCCGGCATCTCGCCCGAGACGTTCATCGAGCCCGCACTCGTGCACTATCCGACGTTTGACGGCCGAGAGATACCGGCGTTCGTCTCGCTGCCCGAACGCGAGCCGCCAGCCGACGGCTACCCCGTCGTAGTCGACATCCACGGTGGCCCAGAGTCCCAGCGACGACCCTCGTTTGCGGGCGTCACCCAATACTTCCTCGACGCCGGCTACGCCGTCTTCGAGCCGAACGTGCGCGGATCTGCCGGGTACGGTCGATCCTACGCCGCACTCGACGACGTCGAGAAGCGACCCGACGCGGTTGCGGACCTCCGAACCGCCGTCGAGTGGCTCCACGATCACCCGGAGGTCGATCCCGACCGCATCGCGGCTATGGGCGGCTCGTACGGCGGCTTCATGGTCCTCGCGGCGCTGACCGAGTTCCCCGACCTGTGGGCTGCCGGCGTTGACGTCGTTGGCATCGCCAACTTTGTCACCTTCCTCGAGAACACCGGCGACTGGCGTCGAACACTGCGGGAGGCGGAGTACGGCTCACTTGAGACCGACCGTGCGTTCCTCGAATCCATCTCGCCGATCACCACCATCGACGCCATCGAAGCGCCGCTTTTCGTTCTCCACGGGGCGAACGACCCACGGGTCCCCGTGAGCGAGGCCGAAGCGATCGTCGAGGCGGCACGCGACCAGGATGTCCCCGTCCGAAAGCGGATCTTCGAGGACGAGGGCCACGGCTTCTCGAAGCTCGAAAACCGGATTGACGCGTACCGTGACGTCGTCGAGTTCCTCGACACCCACGTGTGACACTGAGCATCGGGGACCACACCGCGTGCTCACGACGACAGCAGCGGTCGTGACGAGTTCGTCACCACGAGTAGGCTTGACAGTCCCATCGCGACTGCCGCGAACAACGGGTTCAACAGCCCCGTGACCGCGAGCGGGATCGCGATGGCGTTGTAACAGAACGCCCACCCGATGTTCCCTTTCACCCGCCGACCGGCGGCCCGCGAGAGTTCAAAGACAGTCTCGACCGACGCGAGGTCGTCGTCGATCACCGCGACATCGGCGGCATCAGCTGCCATCGCGGTTCCTCCACCAAGGGCGATGCCGAGATCGGCGGCCGCCAGCGCGGGTGCGTCGTTTGTTCCGTCCCCGACCATCACGGTTCGCCCACGGCCTTTCAGTCGCTCAACCGTTTCGGCTTTACCTTCGGGCGGGACTCCGGCGAACACCTCGGTGACCGCGTCGTGCTCGCGAAAGACGGTCGCGGCCCGCGCGTCGTCACCGGTCAACACCACGACGTCGACACCGGCCGCAGCCAGCGAGGAGAGCGTCTCGGCCCATCCTGGACGGAGCTCGTCGCCGACGACGATAACGCCCGAGGCGGCGCCGTCGCGCCCAACCGCGACCGGTACACGGCCCACGTCTCGTGCCGCGGTAATGGCCTCACTGACGGCTGTCGGTACCCGCCAGCCGCGCTCGTTGAACAGCCCTGGGTGCCCGACGACGACCTCGGTCCCGTCGACGATACCGGAGACGCCGCGCGGGTGACTCTCGAAGGCGTCGACAATGGGCGCCGACTCGTCGGACTGGGTTGACTCGGCGGCCACGCCCGCACCGTCGGTCCTCGCCTGCCCGCTCGGGTCAGCCGCGGCGGCGACTGACCCACCCGCCCCCGCGGCCGCGATCGCTTCGCCGACCGGGTGTGCCGAGCGCGATTCCAGTGCCGCCGCGAGCGCGAGCAGGTCGTCGTCGACGTCGCGGTCGACGACCCGCATCTCGCCGGTGGTCAGCGTCCCGGTCTTATCGAAGACGACGGTGTCGGCGCCGCGGATACGCTCGAAGACGGTGTCGTCGAAGACGACGATCGAGCGTTCTAATGCGTCACGAAGCCCGGCAGCGACCGCGAGCGGGGTCGCAAGCCCGAGCGCGCACGGACACGAGACGATGAGCACGGTGAGCGCGACGAGCATCGCCGCCGCGACGCCCGCCCCGAGCGCGAGGTTGACAACGGCGACCCCGGCGGCCACCGTGAGCACCACCGGGACGAACACCGTCGCGAGCCGGTCGGCGAGCTTCTGGACGCCGTGGGTGCCACTCTGGAGGTCCCACACGAGCTCTGCGACCCGGTCGAGACTAGAGCTCGCATCGGGGCCGACGGCAACGACGAGCGACCCGTCGGCGACGACCGACCCGCCGACGACGATGTCACCGGGGGTCTTTCGCACCGGCAGCGACTCGCCCGTGACGACCGACTCGTCGACGGCCGCGTCGCCGTCGATCGCCTCGCCATCGACCGGGACGCGTTCGCCTGCCCGGACGAGCACATAGTCGCCTGGCGCGAGGTCGTCGATGGGGACCTCGGTCGCACTCTCGCTTTCGTCGCCATCGGCGGTTGCTCGGTCCTCGAGGCGACGGGCCGTATCGACCTGTACTGCGGTGAGATCAGAGAGGAGCTCGGTCGCCCGAGACTTGATACTCGACTCGTAGTGGTTCCCCACGGTGACGACGACGACGATGGCGACCGTCACGTCGTAGTAGATCGAGGGGCTCTCTAAGAACGCGACCGCGAGCGTGCTGTAGAGATACGCGCTGAGTGCAGCGATCGCGACGAGAAGGTCCATGTTCGGCGATCGCGTCCGGGCGCTCACGTACGCGCCCCGCAGGATCGGCCGGCCGGTGACGAAGAGAACGATCGTCGTCAACACGCCGAGGACAATAAAAAAGTACGTCCCCGAACTCGACGCCATCGCCTGGTCCAGGTACTCGAGCGTCCGCTGGTTGTAGAAGGGGAACGCGAAGTACGTCGGGTAGATCAACACGATGTACTGTAACATCACGGCCATCCCGACGAGTACGCCGATCGCGAGTCGAGCGGTGGCGAGGTCATCGGCCCGCCGGCGCGAGAACGCGTCCTCTCTGTCGTACGCGCTGTAGCCGAGTCCACTCACGGTCTCCGTGAGGTCGGCCGTCGAGACCGTCGCCGGGTCGTGGTCGACCCGAACCGTGTCGGTAACGTAGCTCGCACTCGCCGCGCTCACGCCCTCGGTCTGTGTCGCGACCGTCTCGATGAACGCCTCACAGGTCGCACAGTGCATCCCATCGACCTCGAGGAACGTCGCGTCGTGGTCGGCTGGGACCGACGGTGTCTCATCTGTCTCGTCTGTTGTGGCCGTCTCGCGTCTCGCCGCGACGGCATCGGCGTCGACGTCAACGTCACCGAGGGTCTCGTACACCCCGCGACAGCCGGTACAACAGAACTCGTTGTCATCGCCATCGGTCACGTCGACGCCCGCGGTCGGGAGATCACACAGCGTACAACCGCTGTCGGCCGCCTGGGTCGATCCCATCGGTCAGCCGCCTCCGTGACCGACGATTCTTACGCTGTGCATCTCCATTCCACTCATCTCCATCCCAGTGTCGAGCGGGTTCCAGAACGGCAACATCGGGTGCGGGATGTGGATCCCGAGTGCCATCAGTCCGTGCGCGAGCAGGACGTACCCGAGGATCACGAACGCGACCCCAAGGAGTCGGTGGACGCGGCGGCGGTGGACCGCGTCGACGCTGCCGATCAGTGTGCCGTACAGGAAGACGGCCGGCATCGTTCCGACCCCCAGCGCGGCGAGTGCAGTCCCCCCGGCGAGCGCGGAGCCGCTAGCGAACGCGTAGAGGTATGCCGGATAGAGGATCGGACAGGGGAGCAACCCGTGAATAGCGCCGAGCGCGACGATGCCCGGGCTGTTCGCGAGCCGGTCGACGTGACCCGTGAGCCAGCCGGTGACCCGTTCGAGTCCGGGAAGGTGGACGCCGCCAGTCGCGCCGCCGAGGACGTAACGCGCCCCAACGACGACAACGACGACACCGACCACAACGCCGACAACACCACGGACCGGGCCCGCAGCCCCGGTGATCGTCGCGGTCGTCACGAGCACCGCGCCGCCGAGTGCGCCGAGTGCGGTGCCGATGAGTGTGTAGCTCGCGGTCCGACCGAGGTTGAACAGTGCGTGCTGGCGAACCTCGTAGGTGGTGAGGTGACTCTCGCGGCCGTGCTGTTGGGTCGACCCAGCCGTATGTCCACCGCCATCGGTTCGCCCCGCATCCGGGTCCATCCGGGCCGCGTACGTGGTGACGAGCGGGCCGCACATCCCGATACAGTGGGCACCACCGAGCAGCCCGATGGCGAGGAACAAAAGCACGTCCACGCCGAACAGCGTCGTGAGGTCCATCGTGTAAGTCTCTGAATCTAGGGGCCCGGCGCGCTAAGGCGTTTCGTCACAGCGAGGGGTCTCACCGGCTCCAGTCAACCCGCCCCGACCGCCGCATCGGTCACTCCTCGACGAACACCGTCGCGTACATGCCGCCCGTCTCGTGAGGAATACAGACGTAGTCGTGTCGTCCGGCGACGCCGAACTCGTGGGTGAACCGGTCGCCGGTGTCGAGACGGCCGCCGAAGTCGGTCATCCACGCGTCGCGCGCGGCCGACTCGGTGTCGAACCCGCCGGAGGCGAAGTACGTGGCCGCATCGGGGATCGCCGCCTGGTACGCGGTGACGGTGTGTCCGCGGCTGCTCGTGTTCTCCCAGACCACTGTGTCGCCGACCTCGACGGTCAGCTCCTCGGGAACGTAGCCGCTCGCGAGCATGCCGACGTCGTACTCGTCGGCAAGACACCCGGCGACCGAAAGAGAGCCGCCGACCGCGACGCTCGCGGCCCCGACCCGTCCGAGAAACCGTCTGCGGTGCATATCGATAGTCGGGGCTTCGGGCGTTTGAATATCGCGGTTGGTCCCGATGCGCCGGAGGGTCTGTGTCTCTTGTGCAGCCACCGAACCCGGTCGACCGGGTGCTGTGTATCATACCAGTCAGGTCTGGTAATTTATAATCGGGGCCACGAATGTGCGGGCGTCGTATGAACAAACTAGCTGCAGCTGATCTGGCGTTCGCATCGCTCGGGCGCGTCCCGATGGAGATGGGACAGACCGAGGTGTATCAGGCGATACAGGCCGACCAGCTTTTGAACCTCTCGTTTTGGGCGAACATCGTGCTCGCGGGGCTGTCGATCCTGCTTTTCGTCTACATGGGGCGGCAGGTTGAGGACCCGCGCGCCCAGCTCATTTTCGTCGCGACGCTCATGGTCCCACTCGTCTCCATCTCGAGTTACACCGGCCTGGCGTCGGGGCTCACGGTAAGCTTCCTGGAGATGCCGCCCGGTCACGCATTGGCCGGCGAGGAGGTACTGACGATGTGGGGGCGGTATCTCACGTGGGCGCTGTCGACACCGATGATCCTGCTGGCGCTCGGACTGCTCGCGGGGTCGAACGTCACGAAGCTGACGACCGCGATCGTCACCGATATCGGTATGTGCGTGACGGGACTCGCAGCCGCGTTGACCACCTCCTCGTACCTCCTCCGGTGGGTGTGGTACCTGATTAGCTGTGCGTTCTTCGCGGTCGTACTTTACATCCTGCTCGTCGAGTGGGCAGACGACGCACAGATCGCCGGCACCAGTGAGATCTTCGACACGCTGAAGATCCTGACCGTCGTCCTCTGGCTCGGCTACCCGCTCTTCTGGGCGCTCGGTGCCGAGGGCTTCGCAGTGCTCGACGTTGCGATCACCTCGTGGGCGTACAGCGGCATGGACATCGTCGCCAAGTACGTCTTCGCGTTCCTCTTGTTGCGGTGGGTCGTCAACAACGAGCGGACCGTCGCGAGCATGGCGTCCGGACTCGGTGCGGCCGGGAGTCACGGTACGCCCGCTGACGACTAGTCGGCGCGAACGGCGACGGCATCCTGTATTCGGTCACACATCATTTTGTATCGGTCTCGTCCAGGTACTCCGTGAGCACCTGCGGGAGAACGATGCCGACGAAGACGACCCCGATACGCACGGGATCGCGCAGGGTGGTGGTGACACGGCCGGCGTATCCCAAGGTAGTCCAGCGGGGACACAGCAGGCGATGATCACGTTCTCGTGAGAGAGAGCATGGGATCGCGTGGTTCCTGACCGATCAGTTGGCTCTGCCGGCCACAGTCGTCGTTGGCTGTGCCGTTGCCGGCTCACTTCCCCCAGAAGGGGTCGCGTTTTCGCCGCGTGTCGAGGTAGGCGGCAAGCGCCTCACGTTCGTCGCCGGTGATCTCCGATTTCAACTCTTGTTCGAGAATCTTCGCGTGCTTTTCGGGCACCTCACTCCACAGCGTGTCACCTTCCTTGATGTCGCGTCCGACGGTGGGGCCGTCGATGGCAATGCTCACGCGCTCGCCGGCGCGGGCCTCATCAACGTCGTCGCCCTGTTTTTGAATCCCGGAGAGCGTGCCGAGGCGGTCGAACTCGTTGCCCTCGAATGCACCCACGTTCCGGTTGTTCTGGAGCGTCCCGGCAAGCACCTCGACGCCGACGACTGCGGGGTCGTTCTGTCGGAAGGTGTGATCGGGGAGCAGCTGGAATCGAGCAGGGCGGACCACCTTGTCGAGGACGGTCTCCTGTTGTGCGCGCTTGCGCTGTTCGACGTACGTCTCGTAGTCTTCGATCAGCTGGTAGATGACGTCGTTGGTGAACAGGGTGACGTCGGCGCTCTCGAGTTCGTTTTCCGCGTTCGGGAGGATACTGACGTTGAAGCCGAGCAGCGCCTTGTGCTCGTCTTGGTTGGCCGTCTCCGCGATGGCGATGTCGCGCGGCGCGATGTCGCCCACCTCGGCGCGCATGATCGGTACTTCGGCCTCTTTGAGCGCATTCGCCATCGCCTCCAACGAGCCGAGGGTGTCGGCTTTGACGACGACGCCGTCCTCGGCGGTGTCGACTTCGATCTCGGCAAGCGCGGCGTTCACTTCCTCGACGACCTCCTCCAGTGGCCGGTCGCGCACGACGCGGACCGGCGCACCGGCCATCGCCGTATCGAGGTCCGGCGCGGCGATCTTGACACCAGCGGCCGCGCTGACCTCGGCTGCCTTCTCGAACCGCTTCTCCGTGCGGATCTCCTCGAGGGGTCGCGGCCGCAACAGCGCGCGCACTTCGGTGACGATTGGGTCGTCCTGACCGCCAACGACGATCGTGTCGCCGTTTCGCACGACGCCGTCGTACACCACGGTGTCGATAGTGGCGCCGAACCCCCGCTCGTCTTTTACCTCGAGGACCGTCCCCTCGCCGGGTCCGTAGACATCGATCGCCATCTCTTCGCGCATGAACCGCTGTGAGAGCCCCATGAGTACCGTGAGCAGGTCGGGGATTCCCTCGGCGGTCATCGCGGAGACGGGGACGACACCGATGTTCTTCTGGAAGTCTTGGACCCGCCAGTAGAGATCCGCAGAGAAGCCGGCATCAGAGAGTTGTCCGATAATCTCGTAGAGGTTCTCATCGAGCATCGACCGCGCTCGGTCCGATTGCGCCGCCAGACTCTCTTGGATTGGTGTGCCGTCCTGTGGGTTCCACCCGGGGGTCGTGTCTACCTTGTTGGCGGCGACGACGAACGGGGTTCCCGTGCGTCGGAGGATGTCGATCGCCTCCTCGGTCTGTGGCTGAAAGCCGTCGTTTACGTCGACGACGAGCACAGCAATGTCGGCGAGCGCCCCGCCACGAGCCCGGAGCGTCGAGAACGAGTGGTGTCCGGGGGTGTCGATGAACAACAGTCCGGGGAGATCAAAGTCCTCGGGCATCACGAGCTCACCGGCCATCGTGGAGATCGTCGACAGTGGAATGTCAGTCGCACCGATGTGTTGGGTGATCGCGCCGGCCTCGCCTTCGCTGACCGCAGATCCGCGTATCTCGTCGAGCAGACTCGTCTTGCCGTGATCGACGTGGCCGAGCACGGCGACGATCGGCGTCCGAAGGGTGTCCGTGTGTGTGTCGTCAGTCATGAGAATCGCCCCGAGAAGGTCGGTTATGTATCGTTCGACCCGGCCGTCAGTTAAGTGTTTCATCACGGTCTCGGCGTTTCGTCGTCCCGGGCGTGTCCCCGTGGCGTTTAATACCGTCGCAAAGGAGAGATGAGCATATGGCAGACATCCTCGCGGAGAACCTCTCCGGGAAGGCGGTGATGGGGTCGGACGGGACGGAGCTCGGCGACCTGTACAACATTACGATGGACCTCAAGTCGGGCCGGCTCAACGACCTGCTCGTGACCCCGAACGAGCAGGTTGATCCCGACCGACTCTCCTTTGATCGCGACGACGCCGGGCGGCTCCAGGTGCCAGTCGCGAATGTGCAGGCAGTCAAAGACTACATTGTCGTCGGCCGCTGATGAGAGTCCTCGACACGTCTGCGTTCATCCACGAGTATACCACTGACGACGCCGTGGTGTCAGTCCCGGCAGTCCACGACGAACTCGAGGGCGAGACTGCGCTCCGATTCGACGCGATGGAGGGGTCGGGGATGACGATTCACGTCCCAGCCCCTGAAGTGGTGACGACCGTCGAGCGCGCGGCACGCGGGTCCGGTGACGCCAACGAGCTCTCTGAGACCGATGTCAGACTCGTCGCGACCGCCCTCGAACTGGACGCGACGCTCGTCACCGACGATTACGCGATGCAGAACGTTGCGGAGCGACTCGACCTCGACATCGAGCCGATCGCCCGCGACGGCATCTCCGAGGAGCGTGAGTGGCTCTTTCAGTGTGTGGGCTGTGGCCGGACATTTGACGAGCAGCGCGATCGCTGTCCGATCTGTGGGAGCGACCTGACCCGAAAGAATCCAGTCTAAGCCCATCGGCGACACGAGCGGGCGGCCGACCTGTCGGCGTTGGTCCGTTTCGTCGGCGGTGACGTGTCTCAGTCGGCTGACCCAGGGTCCTCGTGTTCACGGTCCTCCTCGGCACCTGTCGCTCCGGACAGCGATGACCGGCGCCCGGTGTCGGCGAGCTCGGTGACGACGCCGTCGCCGTCGGTCCGTGGGAGCCGCTCCCGAAGTCGACGCGCCACCCGCCGTGCCTCCGTGAGTTCGACTTCGGCGACTGCCCGAACGAGGGCCGCGGCGCGCTCGGCCCGCGCTCGCCGCCACGACTCATCGCGCGACTGATACGTGCGGATTGCTCGCATAAAATCGACCTCAGAGAACTCCGGCCAGTACGGGGTACAGAAGTAAACGGCCGCCTCGTTGCCGTTCGCGTGCCACGGGAGAAAGTTCGAGGTGCGCTCGTCTCCGCCGGTCCGGACGATCAGATCGACGTCACGCACCGGCCGGTCGTAGAGCCGCGCTTCGACCGTCTCGGTATCCACGTCGTCGGGGGTGAGTCGCCCATCGGCGACGTCGCGGGCGACACCGCGGGCGGCGTCGAGCAGCTCCGTTCGCCCGCCGTATGCGAGTGCGACGTTCAGCGTGAACCGATCGTTTCTCTCGGTGCGACGCTCGGCGTACGCGACCGCCTCGCGAACCCGACGCGGGAGGCGCTCGATGTCACCGAGCGCTCGTATCTGCACGCCCTGGTCGTGGACCCGGTCGGCGTCGGCGAACTCGCGGAGCTTGGCCTCGAGTAGATCGAAGAGCGGCTCCAACTCCGCGTCGGGACGCGCGAAGTTCTCGGTCGAGAACGCGTACAGCGTCAGCTCGGAGACGCCGATGTCGGCACACCAGTCGAGCACGCGTTCGGTCGTGTCTGCACCGGCCCGATGGCCGTCCGGGGCCGCTGTGCCGCGGTCGCGGGCGTACCGGCGGTTGCCGTCTTGGATTACGGCGACGTGTGTCGGAACCGTCTCGATCCGTCGCCGCAGGTACCGGAGGTACGCACGCTCGGCGGCCGAGCGGAGCCGGGTCAACATAGCCACGTCTGTGTCGTACGTCGGTATGTAGCTTGTCGTTCAGCCTCGTCGACACCACGCGGGAATCGCCGAAACCGCTATTGGTCGTCGAGCTGACGATTGGTCGTGAACGCCGCCTACGTCTTCCGCGTGACGTTCGAACTGGATTCGGACCGTGCCAGCGTCTCGCCCAATCGGTTCGAGACGGTCGTCGAGGTGCCCGCCCCCGAGCCCGGCACCGAGGGGTGGCTGTTGTTTCGCGATCGGCTCTGGCGCGGGTCCGTGGGCGATGAATCGTCGACCAGGTCATTTCTCGGCGACCGGCTCGGCGTCACCGTCCTGGAAGCTGCGTTCCGTGAGCTTCGGACCGATCGGGCGTACCTCGACGCGCTCGAGACGGCGATCGCGGCCGATCTCTCTCGATTCGAGGCGGCCG
>Ga0209965_1000355_pt1 | contig 16676 bp, 15 predicted proteins | sample SalPon2_B_H2O_MG_FD_185707 | JGI IMG/M metagenome (GOLD analysis project Ga0209965, IMG submission 185707) | Salt pond water microbial communities from South San Francisco under conditions of wetland restoration - Salt Pond MetaG R2_B_H2O_MG... | ecosystem: Environmental > Aquatic > Non-marine...
GACGGTTACAGACGAACCCTTGTGGGATTGAAGCTCGGTGTCCACGAGAATGGCCTCGTCGTCACCAAGGTTACAGACGAACCCTTGTGGGATTGAAGCTTCACCTTCACGCTCAGCGAGGTCGTGACTCCCGGCGTTACAGACGAACCCTTGTGGGATTGAAGCGTCATCTCCATGTCGACGACGTCGTACGGTTCGAGCGTTACAGACGAACCCTTGTGGGATTGAAGCCGTCTCGGTCTCACCGTCACCATCGAAGTCCTTCGTCGTTACAGACGAACCCTTGTGGGATTGAAGCTTCGACGGTGGCCCTGTCGGGACGATGCTCCGCGTGTTACAGACGAACCCTTGTGGGATTGAAGCGTTATGGAGATCGGCGACGAGCCGTATATCCGCCGGTTACAGACGAACCCTTGTGGGATTGAAGCGCCTGTGTTGCTGCTGCCATGTTACATGCGCGACTTGTTACAGACGAACCCTTGTGGGATTGAAGCATCCCTGAGGGTGAGGATTTTGACTATCTCCACAGTTACAGACGAACCCTTGTGGGATTGAAGCATTGACCAACGGAAAATGAAGGTTGAGCAACCGCCGGTTACAGACGAACCCTTGTGGGATTGAAGCGTCAAGCTGGTACTCGGCTCCCTCGAGGTCCTCGCGTTACAGACGAACCCTTGTGGGATTGAAGCGGCGCGCGAGTGGCGTACTGTCGGACGTCGGTCGCGAGTTACAGACGAACCCTTGTGGGATTGAAGCACGACCTCGTGGAGTCCGCTCGGAATCGGCACCTCGTTACAGACGAACCCTTGTGGGATTGAAGCGCCGGCGGGAGTGGTGGCGGCAGCAGTGGCGGCGGTTACAGACGAACCCTTGTGGGATTGAAGCCGGCGCTCATGGCGGGCGTGCTTGCGTGGATCATGTTACAGACGAACCCTTGTGGGATTGAAGCAGCTCGCCGATTATCCTCACCAATATCGACGCGACAGTTACAGACGAACCCTTGTGGGATTGAAGCCGAGTTGTCGAGCGGGCAGGCATACCTCGCGCGTGGTTACAGACGAACCCTTGTGGGATTGAAGCGGACTCTGCAGTCATCGCGTGCTCACCCGCTCTAACTGTTACAGACGAACCCTTGTGGGATTGAAGCCATCTGGCGATCCTGTTCGCGCTGTGCGTCGTGCGCGTTACAGACGAACCCTTGTGGGATTGAAGCGGGCACGGTACTCGGCACCGACGACCAGTCCACCAGGTTACAGACGAACCCTTGTGGGATTGAAGCCTCGGCTACAATGCCACCGGCTCCTCGGAGGCGGATGTTACAGACGAACTTTTGTGGGATTGAAGCGCCGACTCCTGTGGCGCGCTCGCTCAATCTCGATATCGAGATGCGCGAGTGAGTGCCACCGATGCGACGCGGAAGGCATTGAGTGCTGGTGCCCATTACGTGCTTTCGGTGCCGCGAGTGAGCGCTCGGATGGTCGCGAGAGAGCTTCGCGGCGAGGACATCCTCGCGCCGGCGAGTCAGATTCGGCTTCTTCGCGTGCCGGCAGAGCCGTTAGCTGGGTCAACCCTCGCAGAGTCGGGAATTTGCGAGAAAACAGACTGTCGCGTGATTGCCGTCGAACACGAGTCTGGCTTCAGTAGTACGATCGACCCACAACGACAGTTCAGCGGCGACGAACCCATCGTGCTCGTTGGCTCAGACGAAGCCGTCCAAGCATTCAGAGAACAGGTCGATGTTTCACCCGTCAGCCCGGAACAGTGACGCTGGGTTGATCCCGCACTCGTCGAGACACGTCCGGAGGGTAATCAGCACTGCGAGCGTCGCTGAGCGCCGGGCTTCCGTTTGAATGGCCCCATTGACATCCTCCCGTTTCCGAAGGTGGGCTTCCCCTAGCTACCTGTCCGGATCGTAGTCTTCCACGACCGATTTGCTGAGTGTTTTTCCCAGTTCAGTGTAGTCGAGTCGCCAAAACAGGTACAGTCCAACAACCACGACCGTCGAGAGCAGGTGTGTGACCTCAGACGCCGTGTTGGGCAGGTCGAGTCGACTATAGTCAAGTCCCGACTGCGTGTACACGCCCGGAGCTAGTGACTGTAGGATCGGTTCCACTGCGAGCAGCTTCACGACCGTAATCACGACAAACACGACGAGCAGCTCCACTGCAATGCGGGTCGCCTCCTCCTTCGAGAGTGTGTCCAACGAGTAGATGAACATGCCAACCAGTCGATTAGTTAAAATCAAAACATACCGTCGGTCGGATTCGCGCTATGCAGATTGTGAGGGGCGAGAAGCCACTAGCACAAACTGAGATGCGCTCCAGAGGGATCAGTTGAGTCTATAAAAACTCTCTCGGCCGTGATCATCCTGCCACGCGAACGCGTACAGCCGGCGGGCTGGAAGCCGTGTCAGCTGTCGCCCGTCGCTGCTTTCTCCGGTCGCGAGGTTCCACGACACACCGTCGCCGTACAGCGTCTCGTCGCGGAATTCGAACTGGTCGCCCGGATGCGCGAAGGCGTGAAGGTCACCACCACTACTGACGATGAGCACGCTGCGTCCACCGACGGAATCAGAGACGACGCCGCCTTCCGATTGAATCACGGACAGCGGGTACCCCACTGCGTCGCCGTCGTGAACAATCCCCAGTACCGTCGTTTTCGCGCTGATGTCGTCTCTGTCCCACGTCCGTTCCGGTCCTTCGCCGCGCATCGCTCGCAGGCCGAATGCCTCCTTCGACTCATATCGCTCGTAGGGCGTCATGTCGTACGCCGTTTTGGGTGAGCCACGTCGCGGGTCGCGCTCGCCGCCGTACACAGGCTGTAGCACGATGCCATCTGGATACGCCTCGCGAAACTGGTGCCATGACATCATGGACGCAGGGACGACCGGCAGTGACTCCCCGTCGAGCGGCCCAGTGATGGCTTCTCCGAGCGGTTGTTTCCACTCCGATTCAGTCTCGTGGTCGTACATCACGAGTGCGTCGTCAGCGAGCTTTCCGGAGGTACCGAACGTCAGTACCTGTCCCCCTGCCGCCCGGACGTAGACAATGCCGCTGGCACAGATTGGACACCACGTAACCGCGATCGGGAGCTGCTCGTCGGAGGCGTCTGAAGATGTGAACGTACCGGAGTGGAAGCTTCCATCGAGTACGTCGTTGACGATTTCGTGATAGCTGAGGATGCGAACCGGATACGCGCGCGGTGGATCACTTCCAACGACGATGACGTCATCGTCGTCGTCACCGAAGTACGACGAGCCAAACGACGGCTCGTCAATACTCGGAATCGAATCTTGCGGAAGCACATCCTGGATATCCATATGCAGCACACGATTGGCGTGTGTTTAATCGCTGGGTCCGCCTGCTTGTCGGAGCAAAACGGACGCAATGCGACGAACGCAGACGACGCGATTGCACGGCCGGCGTGGTTCGGAGGATCACTCCTCAACGACGAACTGCCCGGCTGCCCGTGTCCTGATTGTCACCGTCGCCACGCGGACGGTGAATGCCGTCAACAGGAAGAACGGCGACAGCGCGAAGATGAATACATCCCCGGGTCGCTCCACTGGATATCGAGTCGAGCGCTCTCGGCGTCGTCGCTCGTCGCCGGCTGGCTGTCCACGCGGGGCCAATCTGGGGCGCTCGCTGGGCGGTGTAGCCGGTCACAACCACGGCGATTTATCTTGGCTTGGCTGTCACCACCACCATGGACATCTCCGAGACGAGTGCGGCCTGCGGGGACGTACTCGACACGCTTCGTGGCGCGATTATCGCCGAGGACGCCTTCTTCGAGGACATCCTGCTCGGACTGCTCTCGCGTGGTCACGTCCTCATCGAGGACGTTCCCGGCACCGGGAAGACCTTGACCGCGCGGTCGATGGCGACCGCACTCGGACTTTCGTTTTCCCGCATCCAGTTCACGCCCGACCTGCTCCCCTCGGACGTGACGGGCACGACGATCTACGACGAGGGCACCGGCGAGTTCGAGTTCTCCGAGGGTCCCATCTTCGCGAACGTCGTCCTCGCTGACGAGATCAACCGCGCGCCGCCGAAGACACAGGCCGCGCTGCTAGAGGCGATGGAGGAAGAACAGGTCACCGTCGACGGGACGACCTACGAACTCCCGAGTCCGTTCTTCCTCATCGCGACCCAGAACCCCGTCGAGCAGTCTGGTAACTTCCCGCTGCCCGAAGCGCAACTGGACCGCTTCAGCGTCAAGACCTCGATGGGCTACCCCGACACCGACGGCGAAATCGAGCTGTTGAAGCGGCGACTCGACCGCGTAGAGCAGTCGCCGTCGGTCGAGCCGGTGCTCGACACCGAACGCGTGGTCGGAGCACGCGAAGCGTCCGAAGCCGTTCGCATCGAGGAGGATCTGCTCGCGTACATGGTCGACGTGACACAGGCCACCCGGAGTGATCGCCGGGTCGAGGTGGGCGTCTCGCCCCGCGGAACCCAGCGACTCCTCGAGGCGACGCGGGCGGCGGCGACGCTCGCCGACCGAGATTTCGTCACGCCCGACGACGTGAAACGCGTCGCGACGCCGGTGCTCGCACACCGACTCATCTTGACGCCGGACGCGACCGTCGAGAACATCGACAAGCGAGACGTGCTCGCGGACGTGTTAGACCGCGTGGAAGTGCCGACCGTCTAGAGATCGCCCCGACGGAACCGTCGGTAGCCGACGGCGAAGGGGACCAGACCCCACGCCGCGAGGACGGCGACCGCGACGACCGGCGAGATGAACCACGTCTCGTTTTGCGCTGCGACCGCCGGCACGGGACCGACGCCGATTACCTCACCGAGCAGGTACGAGACGGCCACGTTCGGCGAGAAGAACTTGGCGAACACCGCCCAGGTCGGCGGGTTGGCGGCAATAGTGGCGGTGTTCAGCCGGAAGAGAATGAGCGCGACGATATCGATAAACTGCGTCCAGAAGACGACGAGCCCGATATACGCACCGAAAGCCGCGGTGATGACCCGCCGGGTCGTCGCCAACCCCATCGATAACCCCGTCGCGAGCGCGACGAACACCGCGGCGTAGGCGGCCGAGACGACGCCGAGTCCGAGCAGTGCGAGCGGGTCGAAGCCGTCGAACGCGACCGCCGTGACGATTCCCGAGAGAAGCGTCCCGAGACCGATAGCACCCGCGATGACGGCGGTTCTGGCGACGAACTTCCCGACCGCGAGGTCGAGCCGCGAGTGGGGAAACGAGAGCGTGAGCGCGGCCGACCCCGACGTGCGCTCGCCGACGACCGACTCGTAGCCAAAGACGATAGCAAGCAGCGGGACCAACGCCGCGAACACGAATCCGAGCACGTCGACGTACGGAGTAAACTCCGGCGTTCCGTAGAGGAACGCGCCAGCGATCCCGAGATACGCGAGCAGGAAGACGACGACCAGCCCCCACGCTCCGCGGGCGCGGCGTGCGATCCGGAGGTCGTTGCGCGCGATGGCGCGCCAGCTCACCGTCGATCACCCCTGTGACGGCGGCTCATAGGTCCGTCCCCCGGAAGCGACGGTAGCCACCGACGAGCGGGCCGACGAACCACGCGAACAGGAGCAGGACGGCCACCTCTCCGCCCAGATACCACGGCGCGTCGGGACCGAGGAACGTCCCGGTCTCGCGTCCGACGACGAACCCCTCAACGATGCGGTCGTAGACGAGCGACGGCTCGGCGCCGTAGACGAACAGCGCCCAGTCTGGCAGTCCGCCGGCGGGCGTCGCCAGTCCCAGCGCGTCCAGCACGCGCGCGAACGTCCCCCGGAGGTTCCGCCAGAACAGGACGGCGACGATGACGGCGAACGCGCCGACGGTCGCCCGACGCGGCGAGGCCGTCAGCGTCGAGAGCGCCAGCGAAATCGCAAACAGGGCGAGAGCAAACAGCAGCGTCGCGCCGAGATAGACGAGGAACGTCACGCCGTCGACCGTCCCGAACGGGTATGAGACGAGCCACCCCCCGACGAGCAGGCCGGCGAGGATGGAACCGACGATGACGGTTCCGCGGGCCGCGAACTTCCCGGCGAGCACGTCCCAGCGAGAGTGTGGTAGCGTGAGCAGGAGTGTCAGCCGGCCGGCCGCGCGGTCGGCGACGATGGCTCGGTAGCCGACCAGCAGCGCGAACACGGTGACGACGAGCGGGACGAGCCCCGACAGTTGACTCGCGTACGTCGCCACGTCGCCGCTGGTCGAACCGCCGGCGACGTAGCCGCCGGCGACGAACACGAACGCGACGAACGCCATGCCGATACGCATCGAGCGACCCTCGATTACGTCGGCGAACTCGCGGCGGGCAATCGGTCGCCACGACATCAGGCCGTGCCCCGCGTGTATTCGACGAACAGGTCTTCGAGCGACGCCTCCTCGGTCGAGAAGTCCACCACGTCGACGCCCCGCTCGTCGAGCGCGACGAGGACATCCAGCTTCGCGTCGTCCTCGCAGGTGACGACGAACTGACCGTCCTCGTCGAGCCACGCCGAGTCGACGCCTTCGGTCGCTTCGATGGTCTCGATGTGCGCCTCGTCGGGCGTATCGACGGTGATGAGCAGCTTCGTCCCACCGCCAGCCGTCTCGCGCAGTCCTTCGATGGTGTCGACGGCCGCGAGCGTGCCGTGGTGCATGATGCCGACGCGGTCGGCGACGGCCTCCACCTGTTCGAGGACGTGCGAGGAGAAGAAGACTGTCGTCCCCCGCTCGTTCTCCTCGCGGATAATCTCCCGCATCGCCTTCGCGCCGTTGGGGTCCAAGCCGCTCGTCGGCTCATCGAGGACGAGCAGGTCCGGGTTCCCGACGAGGGCCATGCCGAGCACGAGCCGTTGGGCCATCCCCTTCGAGTAGCCGCCGGCGGGACGGTCTGCGGCGTGCGTGATGTCGAGGCGGTCGAGCACGTCGAACGGCTCCCCCTCGACGCCTTTCGACTCCATGGCGAACTCGATGTGTTCGCGCCCGGTCAGCGAGTCGTAGACGGCGTACCCCTCCGGGAGCACCCCCATGTGTTTGCGGGCGGCGACGCTGTCGGCCTGACAGTCCTTTCCGAACACCTCGATGGTCCCCTTCGTCGGGCGGGCGAAGTCCAACAGCATGTTGATGGTCGTGGACTTGCCCGCGCCGTTGTGGCCGAGGAAGCCGAACACCTCACCCTCCTCGACGGTGAGATCGATACGATCGACGGCCGTCACCGAGCCGTACCGCTTGGTCACGTCCTGTGCGCGTATCGCTGGCATACTGACTGAGCGTTCAGCGGTCGGAGTGATATGTTTTCCCCACGACTACTTCTGTCGGTAGGCGTCGCGACGGTGGCCCACCCGCTCTATCGTCGCCGCCTCAGCCTCGTGAAGGTCCGCGAGGAACTCGAACAGCGCCGCGTGTCCGTCGATGCTCTCGTCGACGAGATACTCGACGTACCGGCGCTTGCGGGCGAGGTCGGTCTCGATGTCGGCGGCCGTCCGGTCGGTTCGGCGAGCGAGTTGCGCCGTCAGTTCCTCGGCGAGCGAGACGCCCTCGCCGCCGCGCGCCCACAGTTGTGTCCACGACGGGTCGTCCTCGCCGGCGAAGTAGCCGACCTCGGTGGCCCGTCGTTTCCCGTCGACGTGGCGAGTGACAAGGACGATGTCGAAATCACGGGCGGCGGCGTCGGCGGTCCACGCGTCGAGTCGGGACGCGAGCGCGTCGGGATTGCGAGCGTCGACGGTCGCGATGACGCCCCCGCCCGCGGCGAGTCGCTCCGCGAGCAGGTCACCGCGTGCCGGCCCGTCCACGTCGTCGAGGACGGTGACTGCCGGATTCAACGCAGCGAGCTCTTCGCCCACGTCTGCCGTCGTGACCCGGCGCTCAGGGTCGACGTGCGCGTGGGTCGCGAGTCGGAGCGACGACTCGTGCGGGACGGCGACGCCCGCCGTGTCGCCGGCGACGACCGGCCGGCGGTCGTGCGGGACGAACGGGAGGAGGGCGTTCAGGAGGGTGGTCTTGCCGGCACCACGTCCGCCGCTGATGGCAATTCGCCCACGGTGCTCGGCGAGGAGCCAGCAGAGCGCGGCCACCTCGGCGGGGAGTCTGTCCTCGGCGACGAGTCCGGGAGCCGTCGGCGGGTCGGCCGGTCTACGACGGACCGATAGCTGTGGACCGGCGTCGGTCGTGCGGGCCAGTCCGAGCGTGCAGTCGAGGACGGTTTCGGTTCCCTCAGGCCGGACGGTGACGGTCGCGGTCGGCCGCTGCGCCGAGAGGTCGGTCCCGCCGGCCGCAGCGAGTCGGCGCACCTGCTCGCGCAGTCGGTCGGCGTCGAACTCGATGTTCGTCGGGAGCCGGCGCGTCTGCCCCTCGTCGTCGCGGTGGCGGACGGTGACTCGCCCGTCGGTGGTGGTCTCGACGGCTTCGAGTCGCTCGTCGCGCAAGGGTATCGTCAATCGGCCCTCGCCGGCGAACGCGCGGAGCACGTAGTAACAGAGGTCGTCGAGGCGGTCTGGCGGGACCGGAGACTCGACGGCCGGAGCGACGAGTCCGTGGTCGGCGAGCAGCTCGCGCGTCCGCTCGCGGGCGGTCGCGAGCCACGTCGCCGGCGTGGCGGCCGCCAGGTCGCGCCGAAAGAAGGCTGCGGCGCGCGCTCGGACCGCGTCGGGGTCGGTGGTGTCGAACTCGTCGGCCGTCGCGAGCAGGTGGCGGCGACACCGGTCGATGCGGTCGCGGTCGCCGGCCCGAAGCGGCGGCTCGTCGACGGCGTACTTGCGGGTGAAGCTGTCCGTGCCGAGCGTGTCGTCGCGGTAGCGAACGACCGGTATCTCGTAGCCGCAAAACCGGACGGTCTCGCGGGCGAGCCGCTCGCTCGCCAGCCGGGCCACGCGGTCGGCGTCGGCTTCGAACGCCGTCACGGCAGGGGCAAACCGCTCAGTATGGACGGCGACCGTCGCACCCGTGTCGACCGCCTCGATACGAGGGTCGAGCGCGAGCGGCGTCAGCTCGCCGAGTCCGCGGTGGGTCGCACGGAGGTGGTAGTCGAGGCGGCGGGTCGACGCGGGCGGGCCGCCGTAGACACGGTCACGGGCCTCGCGCCACGACGCCGGCAGCGGTGCGCCGAACTGTTCGCGAACGCCCGTCGCGGTCCGCGGGGGGTCGGAGTCTACGTCGGTGAGATAATCGGACACGGTATCGAGCGCGTCGCGCCCGTCGGGCGAGAGGGACGGCTCGCGCACCGCATAGGAGAACGGCGCACCGGTCGACCGCTCGCGAATCGTCGCGACGACGCCCGGCGACACCGCGTACTGTGCGCGAACGTCGGGGGCGTACCACGCTTCCGGGTCGTCCGGGGCGACGGGGGGTGGAATCTCCACGGCTGTGTTCAGTATCGAGTTGGTGGAAAAATGTGTTGTGGTCGCGAGGGCGGAGAGTGATATACGAGGGACCAGAACGGAGGCGTATGTCCCCCTCACCTATCAGTATCGTCGCGACGCTCGGGCCGGCGTCCGACGAGCGAAGTCAGATTGCGGCGCTTGCCGACGCCGGCGTCTCCATCGCGCGGCTCAACGCCAGCCATGGCGCGACCGACGACCGCGCGACGGCCATCGACCACGTCCGCAGCGTCGACGCCGAGCGCGACGACACGCTGGCCGTCATGCTCGATCTGCCCGGCCCGGAGATTCGGACCGCACCCACCGACGACCCCGTCCACATCGAAACGGGGAGCGAACTCCGGCTCACGACCGGCGACACCGTCACCGCGACCGAGGTCGGCGTGTCACAGTCGCTGTCGGGCGTGGAGCCGGGCGACCGCGTCCTCTTGGACGACGGGCGTATCGAGACGACCGTCGAGCGCGTCGACGGCGAAACGGTGGTCGTCACCGTCGACGACGGCGGCGACCTCGGCAGCCGGAAGGGGGTGAACGTCCCGCGCGTGGACCTCGGACTCGACGTTATCACCGAGCGCGACGAGCGGGAACTCGACCTCGCGGCCGAGGCCGAAGTCGACTTCGTGGCGGCGTCGTTCGTGCGCGACGGCGACGACGTGTACCGCATCATCGAGGCGTTGGAGGCGCGCGACGCCGAGATACCGGTCGTCGCAAAAATCGAGCGCGCCGACGCCGTCGCGAACCTCGACTCCATCGTGGAGACGACAGACGGGGTGATGGTGGCACGCGGCGACCTCGGCGTCGAGTGTCCACTGGAGACGGTGCCGCTCATTCAAAAGCGCATCATCCGGCGGTGTCACGAGGCCGGCGTGCCGGTCATCACGGCGACGGAGATGCTCGACTCGATGGTGACGGCCGGCCGACCGACGCGGGCCGAGGCGACCGACGTGGCGAACGCCGTCCTCGACGGGACGGACGCCGTCATGCTATCGGGCGAGACGGCGATCGGCGACCATCCCGTACACGTCGTGGAGACGATGGACCGTATCGTCCGGGATGTGACCGACAGTGAGGAGTACGCCGAACTCCGCGAGCAGCGGGTGCCGGCCGCGGGCGAGTCGGCGACGGACGCGCTCGCCCGGTCGGCCCGCTATCTCGCCCGCGACGTAGGAGCCTCCACCATCGTCGTCGCCTCGGAGTCCGGCTACACCGCGCGCAAGGTGGCAAAGTACCGCCCTGAGACCCCAATCGTCGCCGCGACGCCCGACGACAGCGTCCGCCGCCGGCTGGTGTTGAGCGGCAACGTCACGCCGGTCCGGGTGGACCTCTCCGGCGACGGAGCCGACGCCGTCATCCACGACGCCATCGCCGCCGCGCTCGATTCGGGAATTGCGGCCTCCGGCGAGACGGTCGTCGCGCTCGCGGGGATGATGAACGACATCAGCGGCGTCGACACGACGAACACGCTGAAGATACACACCGCTGCGGCCGTGCTCGCGACCGGGCGCGTCGCCGTCAGTGGATACCAGACCGGTCTCGTCCACCGAGTCGAACGCGACCTCGCCGAGGTGCCAGACGGCGCGATTGCCGTCCTCGACGACGGCTTCGACGACGGCCTCACCGGCGAGATCCCGGACCTCGCCGGTATCATCGACGCGCGAGGCGGGCTGACGAGCTACGCGGCCGTCCTCGCGCGGGAACTCGAACTCCCGATGCTTGTGGGGACCGTCCTACCGGAGGAGATAGCGGACGGAACGACCGTCACCGTGGACGCGAATCGCGGGGTCGTCTACGAGGGCCGCGTGGACCGCGCTCACGCCGACCTGCCCGCCGGGACGGGTCAGTAGCCGCCCGTCTCGCCTCTGACCCAGTCGGCGAGGTCGGTGGTGACCCCTTCGGCGACGTTGCTCGGCCGGAAATACTCGTTCGGGGTCGACTGGCCCTCGCCGCTCACGAACAGGTGATTGAGCGACGGGTAAGCGTCGAACCGGCCGGGCGTCGTCTCCTGCCAGCGCCCGAAGTCGCGCTCGACGCTCACCTGATAGTCGCGCTCGCCCTGCAGGAAGTAGAGCGGTCGGTCGAGGTCGCCGGCGGTCGCGACCTGGTCGTACGCCTGGAGCTCTTGCCAGTAGGCCGGACCGCCGAGTCCGAACGGTCGCTCGCCGGCGTCGAGAGTTCCGTTGCGAATCCGGGTAATCGTCTCCTCGACCGACGCGAGTCGCCGTTCGTCGCCGTCGGAAATCTCACCGTCCAGCGAGAGCAGATACCGCATCTGCTCAGGAATCAGTTCCACCAACGGGCGGGCTGGTGCAGCGAGCATCGCGCCGCCGGCGAGCGAATCGTCGCGCGCTAACAGCCGCGGGACGAGCATTCCACCGAGGCTGTGTCCCACGACCGCCGTCCGGGAGACGCGCTCCTGTTCGCACAGCGTCGCGGCCGCCGTAAGCGCGTCGTCGGTGACGGTCGCGTCGAGCGAGAGCGCGGCGGGGTCCACGTTGCAGGCGCTCGTGCGCTTTCCGTACCGGAGGACGGCGACCCCGTTGCTCGCTAGCCCCATTGCGAGGTCTCGAAACGGCTTGTTCGGCCCAACTGTCGAGTCCATATCGAGAGGACCGCTCCCGTGGACGAGCACGACACCCGGAACCGAGTCGTCCCCAGTCGGGAGGGTGAGTTCGGCCGGCAGGGTGCAGCCGTCGCCGGTATCGAGCGAAAGCGACTGCGCGGTGAACGCGCTGGTGTCGGCGTACGCCGGTGGGCTGTACGTCCCCGCGCTGGGGAACTGGATGCCAGCGATCCGGCCGGCGTCGTCGTAGACCAGTCGGATGATTACCCGACCGCCGGTGAATCTGACCACCGCGTCGGTGACGAGAAACTCCTGCTGGGTGGCCGACTGAACGGTCGCGATTTCGACGTACTCGCCGAGTCCCTCGGTCTGTGTCGTCCAGACGGACTCGAGCGTCGCAGCGTCTAGCTGCTGTGTGACGGCGTCGGTGTACTCGTACTCCTCGATCGCCGTCGTGTACTCGCCGTCGACGAGACGTTCGACGTACGCGCGGGTGCGGTCGCGCAGTGCGACGGCGGTCGGTCCAGCGGGCGTCGGACTCGCTGTCTCCGTATCTGTCGGCGTCTCCGTCGACGTGTCGGTCTCGGTCGCCGTCGGCTCGTCGCTGCTACAGCCCACAAGCAGGAAAGAAGCCGTGACGCCGGCCGTCTGGAGGAGTCTGCGGCGCGTCTGCATAGTGACAACAGAACGGAGAGACGCCTAAGTGTTGTCCCGGCTCAGGCGAGACGCTCGCTCGCGATGGCGGCCCCCTCGTCGAGCGCCTCCAGTTTCGCCCACGCGATTTCGGGACTGACCATGCCGAGTCCGGCTTGTGTGCCGAAGCCGCAGTCCGGTGCGGCGACGAGTGGCGTGTCGTCGTCGACGGCGTCGGCGACCCGTTCGAGCCGGTCGGCGATTGTCTCGGGGTGGTCGATGATGTTCGTCTTCACGTCGACGACGCCCGGAATCAGCGTCCACCCGTCGGGGACGGGGTGTTCGGCGAAGGCGCGGTACTCGTGTTGGTGGCGGTGGTTCGCCTGTTCGACACTGAGACCCGTGATGTCGGCCTCGTACAGGATAGGTAACATCTCCGCGAGGTCGGTGTCGCGGTGGCCCGGTCCCTCGTAGCTCCCCCAACAGGTGTGGAGCCGCACCTGTTCGGCGGGGACGTTCTCCAGCGCGTCGTTGAGCGCCTCGACGTGGAGTCGGCTGGCCTGCTTGATTTCCTCCAGCGAGGCGTCGGCGTAGGCGTCGGTCTGGCCGACGGTGAGCAATTCGGGGGCGTCGATCTGGAGGGTGTAGCCGGCCTCGGCGAGCAGTCCGTACTCAGTCTGCATCGCGTCGGCGGCGGCGAACAGATACTCCTCGTAGTCGCCGTAGTGCTCGTCGACGTGCGTGGCGGTGACCACGCTCGGCGAGGCGCTCGTGACGAACGTGTCGTCGAACGTCGCGCCGGTCGCGTCGAGCGCGTCCTCGAAGACGGCGAGTTCGGTCTCGGCCTCCTCGCGGCCGGTGTACTCGAGTGGCCCGGTGACGACCGGATGCTCGGAGAGGTCGAGTACGTCGGTGGTGAACGTCTCGTCGGCGTACTCGGGGTAGTCCTGCAGGTCGGCCCACAGCGCCGTGGTCTCGGTCCCCTCGATACCGCTGAGCCGGTTTTTCACGTACCAGTTGAACGAGACGCGGGGCTGTTCGCCGCCGTTGGCGATGTCGATACCGGCGTCGACCTGCCGCCGGACGACCGTCTCGGTCGCCTCGCGTACCGTCTCGGCCCACTCTTGTTCGTCCACCTGCTCGCCGTCTTGTCGCCGTTTCAGGAGGTCGAGCAGTTCCGGGGGACGCGGGAGGCTACCGATGTGTGTCGTCGGAATCTGCTGTGAGTCGTTTGGCATACCCAGTAATACTTCTGCGTAGAAATATAACTGTGGGTTTTCTACTCCGTCGGTTGGGTCGGCGGCCGGAGCAGGAGCGCGGTGAGTCCGGCAGCCATCGCGAGCACCCCACCGAGACCGAACGCGGTGTACCAACCGGTCCGGGTGACGAGCCACGCCACGACGGCACCACCGAAGACGCCGCCCCACATCTTCCCCGAGTACAACAGCGCGTAGTTCGAAGAAGAGTGTGTCAGGCCGTAGTACTCGCCGACGATACTGGGAAAGAGAGTGTACTGGGGACTCCAGAAGAACACCGCGAGGACGACGCTGGCGACGAAGAGCGTGGGCGCGCCGGCGCTGGCAGCGTACACCAGCCCGGCGACGCCGATTCCACACAGCAGAAAGGAGACGGCCATCATCCGCCGGCGCTCGAACCGGTCGGAGAACTCACCCATGACGAGTCGACCGACGCCCGCGGCGACGGGGAGCACGGTCGCCGACAGGGTCGCGGTGTCGAGACTCGCTCCCAGAATTCGGATGCGGTCGGCCAGGTTCGTCGCCTCAGCGAAGGAGACCACCTGTGCGGTCACCATCAGCCCAGCTCCGCTCACGGCGATGAACATCGCGTACATCACCCAAAACTGCCACGTCCGGAGCGTCTCGCGCCACGTGAACTGGTGGGGACGGCTCCTCGTCGTGTCGCTTTCCTCGTCTCGGGTCTGCCACTCGGTCGGCGGGTCACGGATGACTACCGCGGCCACCAACACGAGCAGGCCGATGAGGATGCCCATGTTCCGGAGTACCTCGCTGTAGGCCCCGACGGTCTCGTTCGCCCGGACGTAGGGGACGAACAGCGCCGAGCCGCCGGCGAAGGCCATCGTTCCGACGCCGGTCGTCAGTCCCCGCCGGTCTGGAAACCACTTCAGCGCCGTGTTGACCGAGACGGTGTAGACGATACCGACGCCGACAGCCCCGAGCGCGTAGAAGAGATACAGCTGCCAGACGGCCGTCGCGTACGCTAAGCCGACGTAGCCGCCACCGGCGAGCAGGGCGGCGAGCGTGGTAATTCGTCTCGGCCCGTGGCGGTCGCGCCACCAGCCGACCGGGAACTGCGAGCCGGCCTGTAAGATGACGAAGACGGTGAAAATCGGGGCGAGGACGGCCGGCTCAACGCCAAAATCCGTCGCGAGCGGCCCCTCGATAGAGGACCAGACGTACTGATACGGGCTGATGACGCCCATCGCGCCCGCCGCGGCGACGATGAGCCACCACCGCGAGTAGCCCAACTCCTCGCGTGCGCGCGCTGCCGGGTCGGCTCCACTCGAACTCATTGTCCATCCTCTGCGACGGGGACGGGTATTCGTACCGGTCGCGGGCCGTCACTCAATCGCCGCACCGAGCGTGACGGCCGTCGTCAACGAATGGCGACGGGTCGGTCACGTGATGTGTGTCACCGGCTGTCGCCGAAAGTGTTGGCCTACGCCGACTCCAGTCGCGTCTTCAGGTTCTGGAGGGCCGTCTCCAGTTCGCGTTCGTTGTAGCGTTCGGCGAAGGGACGGACGACGGCTTCGAGCACCGAGGACGGCAGTTCGTACGAGGCGCTGTAGGTGACACGCGTCCCGTCGTCGGTCGTCTCGAACTCCCACGTCAGTTCGCCCGACAGCGGCCCTTCGACCATGTCGAACACGACGCGGGACTCCGGCTCGTACGTCGTGGTCTCCAGCGTGCCGTCCAGCGAGACGCCGGCCATCGTGTACGTGTAATCGAGTCGCTTCCCGTCGTCGCCGCGGTCCTCGACGCTGCGTACGTCCGACAGCGACGGCGTGATTTCGGCCTGGTTGTGCGGGTCGTCCATGTACGCGAACACGTCCGAGAGCGGGGCGTCGATGGCGACGGTTTCACTGACCGAGAGCATACTCGAAATCAGGTGCGGCGGCGGCAAAAAGGTCAGCCCGCGACCCCACGACACTATGCCGATGGGAGTCTTAGCCCGCGGCATGAGCGACCACGAGACGCGCGCAGCGGCGATGGACGACGCGGCGGTGGACACCTTCCTCCGCGAGCAGGGGACCGGCGTCTTATCGCTCGCCGACGGCAACGAGGCGTACGCCGTCCCCGTCTCCTTCGGCTACGAGACCGGCCGCGCACTCTTCGGTTTCTACACCTTCGGCGAGGCGAGCATGAAACAGCAGTTCGCCGAACACACCGACCGAGCCTGTCTCACCGTCTACGACGTGGACGAACAGACCGACTGGAAGAGCGTGCTCGCCTTCGGCCCGCTCACCGAACTCGGGCAGGAGTCGTGGGGCGACATCGGCGAGCTCATCAGCGACAACGCGTGGACGCCCGACCTCTCGGGAGTCGGCACCCGCCGACTCTCGATTACGGGGTACGAGCTCGAAATCGAGGAGGTCACCGGCCTGCAGGGCGACTCGGCGTAACCGGTGTGACAGAAGGGATTTATCAGCCGATTCCCGAGTCGTAGCCATGAACGGGCGCACGCGGCGCGAACTGCTTGCCGGCGGGCTAACCGTCGGACTCGCCGGACTCGCCGGCTGTGCAAACAGCGGCGGCGATGGCGGCGGAGCCGGAGCCGGAACCCCGAGAGCGACCGACACGCCGACGGCCACCCCCACCGCACCGACGTACGACACGTCCCTCGCGCACGACGCGACCGCCTGGGACGGCTACGACCCCGAGTGGACCGCGCCGACCACGAATCCCGAAGGCGAGTACGACATCGAGGTGCTCGTCGAGAATCTCGACGTGCCGTGGGACCTCTCTTTTGTCGGAGAGCGGCTGTTCATCACCGAGCGGACGGGCCGGGTCAGGGTGTACGACTCCGGGACCGTCTCCGACATCGCCGCCCCGCAGGACGCCATCGACGCCGGCTCGGTCGAACCGGGCAGCGACGACGCCTCG
>Ga0209965_1000356_pt1 | contig 16656 bp, 14 predicted proteins | sample SalPon2_B_H2O_MG_FD_185707 | JGI IMG/M metagenome (GOLD analysis project Ga0209965, IMG submission 185707) | Salt pond water microbial communities from South San Francisco under conditions of wetland restoration - Salt Pond MetaG R2_B_H2O_MG... | ecosystem: Environmental > Aquatic > Non-marine...
CGCCGGCCGACGCGGACCGCGACGCCGACGACGCGCGGGTCGCGAGCGGCTACTGGGAGCACGCCACGCTCCGGCGGGCGACGGAGCACGGCGTCCGGCTGTACAACGCCGGTGAGTTCCACGAGGCGCACGACTGCTTCGAAGACGAGTGGTACAACTACGGGAGCGGCACCGCGGAGTCCGCGTTCCTCCACGGGATGGTACAGGTCGCCGCGGGCGCGCACAAGCGCGCCGACTTCGAGAACGACGCCGGCATGCGGTCGCTGTTCGAGACCGCACTGCAGTACCTCGGCGGTCTCCCGGGCGACTTCTACGGCGTCGGCGTCGACGAGGTCCGCTCGGCGCTTCGCGCCGCGCTCGACGACCCCGCGTCGATCGACGGATGGAAGATCACCCTCGACGGTGCCACGCCCGAGGCGTATCCGGCGGACTACGAGTACGCGGCTCAGATAGACGAGACGCACTGAGCCAGCCGGAAACGCGGACGCGGACCGGCCGCGATCCGAACGCCACTTACCCGCGGGCGACGTGTGTCGCCCATGGACGTCTACGAACTGGGCGAGGGCGAGCCGGAGGTCGCGGTCGTCGGCGCGATCCACGGCGACGAGCCCTGCGGTGCCCGCGCGCTCCGACGACTCCTCGCCGCCGACCCCGACGTCGAGCGACCGGTTCGGCTGATCGTCGCGAACGAGCCCGCCCTCGACGCCGGCGTCCGATACCTCGACGTGGACCTCAACAGGGTGTTCCCGGGCGATTCAGCGTCCGACCAACACGAAGAGCGGCTCGCGGCCGATCTGCTCGCCGCGGTCGAGGGATGTACCACGCTCGCGATCCACTCGACGCAGTCGTACCCCGAGCCGTTCGCCGTGATCGACTCGATGGACGAGGTCGCTCGCGCGACCGCGCCGCACCTCCCGGTCGACGCAGTGATCCAGACCGACGCGTTCACCGAGGGCCGGCTCATCGAGCACCCGCACACGATCGAAGTCGAGGCGGGGCTTCAGGGCTCCGAGAGCGCCGCCGACAACGCCTACTGGCTGACGCGGGCGTTCCTCGCCGCGACCGGAGCGCTGCCCGCGCCGGGCGCAGAGGACGTGGTCGACGCCGGCGGACGCGAGGACGTGGCGGTGTTCCGCCTGCGCGACCGCATCCCGAAGCCGGCCGCAGAGGAGTACGAGGTGTTCGCGCGCAACTTCGAGCGCGTCGAGGCCGGAGACCGCTTTGCGGCCGCCGACGGCGAACCGCTCCGCGCCGCAGAACCCTTCTACCCGGTGCTGTTATCCCCGTACGGCTATCGGGACCAGTTCGGCTACGTCGCCGATCGCGTCGGCACGCTGGAGTAGCTACTCGACCAGTTCGATCGCGTCGTCACCGTTCGGCACGACGCAGATGAACGACCCCGGCTCGTCGCTCTCGTTTCTGTACCAGTGTTCCACGCCGGCCGGGATGAGCAGGGCGTCTCCGGGACTCACCGCGTGCTCTCGGTCGCCGATTCCGACGACGTACTCGCCGGCGAGCACGTACTGCTCGTGTTCGAGCTCGTTCGTGTGTCGCGGGACCGACGCGCCGGCCGCCAGCTCGAACCGCCGCATCGCGAAGTGCGGCGCGCCGTCCGACTCGTCGAGAAGGACGCGCTTTCTCAGCCCCTCCGCGGCGTCGACCGTCTCGGCGTCGACCGCGTCTGCGCCCTGTATCACCGCCCCGTCGACCACCGGCGTGTCAGTCTCGCCCATACCGCGTCCTCGGCGGCGCGATCGTATAAATCGTTGCGGACGGGACGCGGTCGCCAGAGAGCCGTCTCGGACCGCTCTCTCCGGAACGCTATCTTCGTACGGCCACGCCCGGACGTTTAAGCGGCCACCGGTCCAATCCGGCGACATGCGCGGAATCAAGATCGGGACCGTTCTCGGGATCCCGGTCAGGCTCAACTGGACGTTCCTCATCGTGCTGCCGCTTTTCGCCTACCTCATCGGCTCGCAGGTGGGGATGATAGCGGGCGTGATGAACGATGCGCTCGGCGCGGGCATCGCGCCGGGCGCGATCGAGGGAGGGATCACGCCGTGGGTGCTCGGACTCGCGGCCGCGCTCGGGCTGTTCGGCGGCGTCCTCCTCCACGAGTTCGGTCACTCCATCGTCGCGATGCGGTACGGATACGAGATCGAGTCGATCACGCTGTGGCTGCTCGGCGGACTCGCCAACTTCGCGGAGTTCCCCGAAGACTGGAAACACGAGTTCTGGATCGCGGTCGCCGGCCCCGTCGTGAGCGTCGCGGTCGGTGCCGCCTGTTACGGCGTCTTCGTGCTCGCGCCGGCCGGCGCGAACGCCGTGTTGTTCGTGTTCGGCTACCTCGCGCTGTTGAACGTCGTCCTCGCGGCGTTCAACATGCTCCCGGCGTTCCCGATGGACGGCGGGCGGGTGCTCAGAGCGCTCTTGGCGCGGAGCCAGCCGCACGCACAAGCGACCCAGCGGGCCGCCGCGATCGGCAAGATGTTCGCCTTCTTCATGGGTCTCTTCGGTCTGTTCACGTTCCAGCTTCTGCTCATCGTGCTGGCCCTCTTCGTCTACATGGCGGCCTCGGGCGAGGCCCAGCAGACGACGCTGCGGGCCGCCTTCGAGGACGTCACCGTCGCCGACGTGATGACCCGCCGCGAGGACCTCCACACGGTGCGGCCGGACACTTCCGTCGCCGAGCTGATGAGCCGGATGTTCGAGGAGCGTCACACCGGCTACCCCGTCCTCCACGGCGACGACCTCGTCGGGATGGTGACGCTCGAAGACGCGCGCTCGATCCGCGAGGTCGAGCGCGACGCCTACCGCGTCGACGACGTGATGGCGACGGACGTGGTCGCGGTCGGTCCGGGTGCCGACGCGGTGACCGCCCTCCAGACGATGCAGCAACACGACGTCGGTCGGCTCCCCGTGATCGACACGCAGGGGCAACTCGTCGGGATCATCTCCCGGTCCGACCTGATGACGGCGTTCAACATCATCCAGACGGGGGGCACGCCGAGCGTCATCAGCGGCCGGCGACAGATCGGCGGCGAGGGCGGTCCCGGCGTGTTCTGAACCGCCTTCGAGCGCGTCTTCGGCCGCGAGCCCGACGCGACAGCCCGTTCGTCGGTCGCCGACGCAACCCTTACGCGTCGTGGCCGCCAAATGCGGGCATATGACCGACGAACGCGACGACGGCCGCCACGAGTTCTCCGCGGGGCAGGGCGTCGACGCCGACTACGAGGAGTTTACCCTCGACCCGGAGGAGCTTGACGCCGACCCAACCACGGTCGACCCCGTCGATTCGCGGGTTCTCACGGACATCCTCGACCGACGGAACGTCGGGAGCGACGAGGTCGATGTCGAACAGCTCGTCGACGTCGGGCTCTCGTATATGAGCATCAACCGCTTCGAGGAGGCGACGGAGACGTTCGAGCGCGCGGCGCAGTTCGCCGAGGAGGACTCTCTCGACGCCCAGGAGGCGTGGGTGAACAAGGGAGCGGCCCACGCCGAGTTAGAGGAGTTCGACCAGGCGATCGGCGCGTACCAGGAGGCGCTGCGGATCGACGACAGCTCCGAGCACGCCGCGACCGCCGAGACCAACCTCGCGTACGCGCTCTGGGAGTCCGGCCGCGGCGAGCAGGCGCTCGAACACGCCGAGCGCGCAGTCGAGACCGACCCGCGCTTCGCGGAGGCGTGGTACAACCGCGGGTTCCTGCTCGTCGAACGCGGGCTCGCCGAGGACGCTGTGAGCTGTTTCGACAACGCGATCCGCCTCGGCTACCGCAACGCCGACGTGTTAGAGGAGAAGGCCCGCGCGCTGGAGGAGGCGGGCGACCACGAGCAGGCGGAGGAGGTCGCAGACCGCGCAGACGAACTGCGTCGCGAGACCGAAGAGCAGCTGATCGACGAACAGACCGGACAGGCACCGGGGCCGGGCGGCGCGGGTGGTCGCGGCGGCGCTGGCGGCCGGGGTGCCCCCGGCGCTGGCGGACAGAGCGGTCGCGGCCGCGGCGGCCGCAGTGACGCTGGCGGCGACGAGCAGCCGGAGCGCGAACTGCAGGGCGAGGGACCAGAGGGGTTCTGAATGCTTCTCCGCGAGCGAGAGACCCCGAAGGGGACGCTCGTTTCCGTCTGTGACCCCGACTGCCTCGGTGAGACGTACGAGGACGGCCCGGTGACGCTCACCGTGAGCGAAGAGTTCTACGGCGGCGACGACGCCGTCGAGGTGGACGCGGAGGCGGTCGTCGCCGGCCTCCACCGCGCGCAGGTCGCGAACATCGTCGGCACTGAGTCAGTCGCCGTCGCAGTCGAGGCCGGGATCGTCGACGAGGAGGCCGTGTTGGAGTTCGAAGAAACCCGACACGCACAACTACTCTGGCTGTGAGAGTCGGCGTATGCAACGACTCAGCCGATCCGAACTCGCGTCGCGACTGCGGCCGTTCGCCCCCGGCGACGCCTTCTGGGCCCGAGCGATAGAGTCCGGAGAAGCCGCTATCGGCGTCGGGGCCGAGGCGCTCGATGCCCGAGCGGCCGACGCCGGCGACCATCGTGACGACGGAAGCGACGACGCCGGACAGACCGACGGAAACGTCACCGACGAGGCATTCGAGCGGTCTCATGGTCGGTCACATGCGACCATCGAGCGCGTGGAGGGGCGCGACACCGGCGGCACGCCCGGACCGCTCGCTACCGGCGACATGATCGATGTCGGCGAGCGGTCGTTCGTCGTCGTCGCCGTCGACCGGACTCCCGCCGGTGGGGCGACGTACCGGATCGACTTGGTTCCGGAACGCGACGCGGCGTGAGAACGGTCGCGGCGTCGCGAAGACGATCTCCGAGCTAGTTTCCGGTCCAGCGCAAGATCGCGAGGGTCCCCTCGAAGAGGACGATCATGGTGAGCGTCACGATGATCGGAGCCATCCCGGTCGGGTCGGGGCTGAACAGAAAGGCGATCCCGAGGAACGACCCCCAGAAGATCAGTCGCTTCGCCTCTAGCCACTGCCGGGTGACGATGTTCATCATGATAGCGAGCATGATGAAAAGCGGGATCTGGAAGACGATCGCCATGAACGCGAGCATGATGACGATCAGATTGAACGTCTCCGCGAGCCCGAACGCGATCGTCGCGGCGTCGGAGGTGTAGGTAGTGAAATACGAGAAGATCGCGGGCAACACCAAAAAGTGTGCGAACGCGATGCCGATGCCGCCGAGGATCAGGCTCGTCGGCACCGCGGCGAGGTAGTACCGCCGCTCGTTCGGATATAGTCCCGGCTTCATGAAGCGGTAGGTCTGGTAGACGAACGCGGGGAGCCCGACGACGACGCCCGCGAGCCCGGCGACCTTCAATCGGGTGAGCGGCAGTTCGAGCGGGCCGTACAGCCGCGGGCGGTTCTCCAGCGGCGCGGGGATGTGGTAGCTCCAGAAGTAGTTGATGAGCTCCGTCGACTGCGCCACCACGACGAGCGTCGCGATCCCCCCGAAGACGAAGACGACGGCGAGCCGCCGCATCATCTCTTCGATGTGGTCCGCGAGCGGCATCTCCTGGTCCGACTCGGGGGCGCTGATACCGCCTATTTCTTCCGCGCCGGACTGCGGGTCGCCGATGTCGTCGTCGACGTTCTCGGCGTCGCTGTCGGCGTCGCTTTCTGCGGCATCCTCACCAGCCCCGCTCTCGTTTTCGACGGGGTCGGTATTTTCCCATCGCGCGGACCCGTCGTGTCTGTCGAGCGGAGTCAACTCGGCGGACTCGGACCCGTCTTCCGCCGAGTCGTCGGCCGGTGACGCGGATTCGTCGGTGGTGGTCTCGCCGCTCCCGACGCCGTCGGTGGGTGGTTCGTCGGTCTCGCCGGAATCCGCCGCGGTATCGCCGCTGTCGGCCGTCTCGTCGTCGCCGACCGCGTCGTCCGCCGGAGCCGAAGGATCCTCGCGCGACCGGTCCGAGTCGTCCATTCACTCTCCCTACGAAACCGGGTGACTATAGGCCTTTTCGGATAGCCGCGAGCGCCGAGGCGTCGAGGAACCCGCACGCGGTCGAAAAGGTTGATAACGGCGACGGACTTCGACTCCCGTATGGCGAGTGCCCTTGACGAGGATACCCAGCAGTCGCTCGCGGAGGGTCGCGAGTCGGCGAAGGCGTTCCTTCGGTCGATTCAGAAGGACCTCCAGAAGGTGTTCGTCGTCTTCCTCCTCGGCTTTCTCGGGACGTTCTGGGCGCTCCGCACGTTCGTCTGGGAGTTCCTGTACACCGTAACGAAATCGAACATGTCCCCCGCGGTGGCCGCCGAGGCGGACGTCATCGCGACGACCCCGTTCGAGGTGATCCTCCTACAGGCGAAGATCGGCCTGATCGTCGGCGCGATCACCGCTCTCCCGGCGCTCGTCTATGTCTCGCGAACCGAACTCCGCGCTCGGGGCGCGTGGCCGCAGTCGCCGATACCGCGCTGGAAGCTCGCCGGCATCGCCCTCCTCGGAGCCGGCCTCTTCGGCGTCGGCGTCGCCTACGGCGTCTACGCCTTCTTCCCGATCATGTTCTCGTTCCTGGCCGGGTTCGGGTTGGAGGCCGGCATCCAGCCGACCTACTCCATCGTGATGTGGACGGAGTTCATCGTCTTCCTCTCGCTTTCGTTCGGCCTCGCCGGACAGATGCCGCTTCTCATCACGGGGCTGTCGTACTCCGGTATCGTCCAGTACGAGACGTTCCGCGACAAGTGGCGCTACGCGGTGGTCGCCATCTTCGTGTTTGGTGCCGTCTTCTCGCCGCCCGACCCCTTCACACAGCTGATGTGGGCGTTCCCGCTCGTGGCGCTGTACGGGTTCAGCCTCTACCTCGCGAAGCTCGTCGTCACGGCCCAGCGGAGCTCGGACCGGATCGACGTGCTCGGCGCGGCCCGGAACCACTGGAACGTCGTCGGCGGCGCGGCCGTCCTCGGCGGCGGCCTCGTCTATGCCTTCTACGAGTACGGCGGACGAGCGGCCGTAAACGGCGTCCTCCGGCTGGCCAACAGCGACTGGCGGTTCCTCGAACCCGGCTCGGGCCTCGGGGTCGACCCCGCCACCGGAACCGGGCTCTACGCCGCGGTGTGGGCGCTCGCGTTCGTCACCGTCGCGACGCTGTGGGCCGTCTACGCCGACCTCGATACGACGAGCCCGGGGCACCAGTACGGCGACCCGACCGCGGTCGATGTCGGCGATCTCGACGCCGCCGGGGTCCGTGCTGCCCCCGACGACGTCTTCGCGCAGATGGACGAGGCCGAGTCACTCGGCCTCGCGCAGGCCGCCATCGACGACGACGACCCCGAGAAGGCGCAGGCGATCCTCGATCGATACGACGCGGCGGACGACACGGACGACGGCGGTTCGAGCGACGGCGGTTCGGGCGACGGGAGCGCAGCGGGCGGCGGTGCAGGAGCCGCCGGCGGCACGGGAGACGGCAGTGGCGGCCCCGGTGACGACGGACTCGTTGGTGCGGTGCAGGACCGCACCTCTCGCGCGAGCACGACGTTCCTCTCGGAGCTCACGGACGGGAACGAAGACGAGGCGGAAGACGACATCGGCGGCTACTACACGGACCTGAAGTTCATCTTCGACTCGCTCCGGTCGCGCTCGTTCCGTCTCGTCGCCGTCTTCAGCGCGGTGATGGCGGCCGCGTTCACGTGGCTGTACCTCGGCGGGCTCGCGACGGTCCGGAACGACCTCGAACGCCGCGTTCCCGCCCAGATAGAGGGCGGAATCAACATCATCACGCTCCACCCCGTCGAGGCGCTGATATTCATGGTGAAGTTCTCCCTTTTGCTCGGGGCCATCGCCGTGTTCCCGGTGCTCCTCTACTACGCGTGGCCCGCGTTGCGCGAGCGCGGCTTCGTCGCCGGCCGGGTCTATCAGGTGTACCTCTGGGCCGGCGCGCTCGGTGCCGGCATGATCGGCGGCTTCGCGCTCGGCTACGCGTACATCGCGCCCGGGCTCATCGGCTGGCTCGTCACGGACGCGGAGCTCGCGAACATGGTCATCACCTATCAGGTGAGCGACTTCCTCTGGCTCGTCATCTACACCACGATCGGGATCGGCTTCCTCGCCGATATCCCGATCGCGATGATCCTGCTGAACAACGCCGGCATCCCGTACCGCGCCTTCCGCGAGCGCTGGCGCGAGGTTCTCATCGGTATCATGCTCGTCGCGGCGGTGTTCACTCCGGCCGACGTGGTCACGATGTTGCTCGCGACCGTGCCGCTGATGATCGCCTACGGCGTCGGCGTCGGCCTCCTCTTCGTCGTCACGCTCGGCGGTCGGCGCGACCTCTCGCCGCCCGCGGAGTTCGTCGGGCGGTGACGCGGTCGTGCTCTCCGTGACACGCCCCTTGCGACCGACGAGTATTCCCGCGCGCGCCCGCAAGAGACGGTGAAATGAGCAAGGACTACATCGAGGTCCGCGGCGCGGAGGAACACAACCTCTCGGACCTCGACGTCCGGATTCCGCGGGAGGAGTTCACCGTCGTCACCGGGCTCTCCGGGTCGGGGAAGTCGTCGCTCGCGTTCGACACCGTCTACGCCGAGGGACAGCGCCGATACATCGAGTCGCTGTCGGCGTACGCCCGCAACTTCCTCGGACAGATGGACAAACCGCAGGTGGAGTCGGTCGAAGGGCTCTCGCCCGCCATCTCTATCGATCAGAAGAACGCCGCGAACAACCCCCGATCGACCGTGGGGACCGTCACCGAACTGCACGACTACCTCCGCCTGTTGTACGCCCGGATCGGCACCCAGTACGACCCCGTCACGGGCGAGGAGGTCGGCGAGCAGTCGGCACAGGACATGGTGCGCCAGATACTCGAACTGCCCGAAGGGACCCGCGCGAAAGTCGCAGCGCCTGTCGTCCGCGACCAGAAGGGCGCGTTCGAGGACTTGTTCGACGACCTCGTAAGCGACGGGTACGCCCGCGTCGAGGTCGACGGCGAGCCCGTGGACCTGACGCTCGACGATCCGGAACTCGACCAGAACTACGACCACACGATAGACGTGGTCGTCGACCGGGTGACGGTGAGCCCCGACGCCCGCTCGCGGATCACGGACTCGGTCGAGACCGCGCTCGAAGAGGCCGGCGGCACCCTCAAGTTGATCGTCCCCGACCCGCCGGCGGACACGCCGTTCGCCTCCAACGCGCGCTCGACGGGATCGCTCGCCGAGGACGCCGACGGCGACGACCGGCTCGTCGTGGAGTTCTCCGAGGAGCTCGGCAACCCGAACTCCGAGTTCCAGTTCTCGGCCATCGAGACGCGCTCGTTCTCCTTTAACAGCCCCTACGGTGCCTGTCCGGAGTGTGAGGGTCTCGGCTCGACGAAGGAGGTCGACGAGGGCCTCGTCGTCGAAGACCCCTCGAAGCCGCTGAAACACGTCTTCGAACCGTGGAGCTACGACCGGACCTACTACTCGCGACAGCTCGACAACGTCGCCGACCACTTCGGCGTCTCGCTTTCGACCCCCTTTGAGGAGCTTGACGAGTCGATCCGGCGGCAGTTCCTCTACGGCACCGACGGCCCCGTCCACTTCGAGTGGACCACGAAGAACGGCACTCGCGAGAAGACCGAGCGATTCGAGGGCGTCATCCCCAACTTGGAGCGCCGCCACGTGGAGACCGATTCCGAGCGCGCCCGCGACCACATCGAGGAGTACATGGCCGTGACGACGTGCTCGGAGTGCGACGGCACGCGGCTGAAAGAGCAGTCGCGACACGTCCTCGTCGCGGGCACGCCCATCACCGAGGTGAACCGCATGTCAATCGCCGACGCCCGCGAACACTTCGAGGGGCTGGAGGCGGAACTCGGTGAGCGCGACACGACGATCGCCGCGGAGATCCTCAAAGAGATCCGCGCGCGGCTCGGGTTCATGGAGGAGGTCGGCTTGGAGTACCTCACACTCGACCGCGAGGCCTCGACGCTGTCTGGCGGCGAGAGCCAGCGAATCCGGCTCGCGACGCAGGTGGGGTCGGGGCTCGTCGGCGTCCTCTACGTGCTCGATGAGCCCTCGATCGGGCTTCACCAGCGCGACAACGACCGCCTGCTCGACACGCTCACCGGCCTACGCGATCTGGGGAACACGCTTCTCGTCGTCGAACACGACGAGGAAACCATGCGCCGCGCCGACGAGATCATCGACATGGGGCCCGGTCCCGGCAAACGCGGCGGCGAGATCGTCGCACAGGGGGACTTCGACGAGGTCGTCGACGCCGACGAGTCGATCACCGCCGACTACCTCGCCGGCCGGAAGTCGATCCCGGTGCCCGACGAGCGGCGCGATCCCGACGGCGAGCTCGTCGTCCGCGGCGCGCGCCAACACAACCTCGCGGACCTCGACGTGGCGGTCCCGCTCGGCACGCTCACCGCGGTCACCGGCGTCTCCGGTTCCGGGAAGTCGACGCTCGTCAACGACATCATCTACAAGGGGCTCGCCCGCGAGATGAACGACAACACGAGCGTCGACCCGGGCGAGTACGACGCGATCGAGGGGAGAGACGAGATCGAGACGGTGCGGCTCATCGACCAGTCGCCAATCGGGCGGACGCCGCGCTCGAACCCCGCAACGTACACCGACGTGTTCGACCACGTCCGCGAGCTGTTCGCGGAGACCAAGCTCTCGAAGCGCCGCGGCTACGAGAAGGGACGCTTCTCGTTCAACGTGAAGGGCGGCCGCTGTGAGGAGTGCGGCGGCCAAGGCACCGTCAAAATCGAGATGAACTTCCTCTCTGACGTGTACGTCCCCTGCGAGGAGTGCGGCGGCGCTCGGTACAACGACGAGACGCTCGATGTCGAGTACAAGGGGAAGACGATAGCCGACGTGCTCGACATGAGCGTCGAGGAAGCGTACGACTTCTTCGAGAGCCACCAGGGACTCAAACGGCGGCTGAAGCTGCTGAAAGACGTCGGCCTCGACTACATGGAACTCGGCCAGCCCTCCACCACGCTCTCTGGCGGGGAGGCCCAGCGCGTCAAACTCGCCGAAGAACTCGGCAAGCGCGCGACGGGCGACACGCTGTACCTGCTTGATGAGCCCACCACGGGCCTGCACAAGGAGGACGAGCGGAAGCTGATCGACGTGTTACACCGGCTCGTCGACCGCGGCAACACGGTCGTCGTCATCGAACACGAGCTCGATCTCGTCAAAAACGCCGACCGCGTGATCGACCTCGGTCCCGAGGGCGGCGAGGGCGGAGGAACACTCGTCGCGGGCGGCACCCCCGAGGAGGTCGCCCGCGACGACGACTCCCACACGGGGCGGTACCTGCGAGACATGCTCCCCGCCGTCGAGATCGACGGACCCCGAGACGACCGTCGGAAGCCCGCGGCGGCGACCGACGACGACTGAACCGGGAGACGGTGGCGGCGTCGCAGCCACTGCCGCCGCCGCGACCCGCTGTCCCTCCACGCGACGAGGCCTCGAAAGGATGCTTTCAAGCGGTCGGTCGCCGAACTCGCGTCCATGCACGACGGACTGAAAGGATTTCGCGACTTCTACCCGGGCGAGCAGTCCGCTCGCCGGGCGGTGACCGACGCGATCGAAGACGCCGCGAGTCGCCACGGATTCCGCGAGATAGCGACGCCGGCGCTCGAACGGACCGACATGTACGTCGACAAGTCGGGCGAGGAGATAGTCGAGGAGCTGTACGCCTTCGAAGACAAGGGCGGCCGCGGCGTCGCGATGACGCCCGAACTCACGCCCACCGTCGCCCGGATGGTCGTCGCGAAGGGCCAGGAGCTATCGAAGCCGATCAAGTGGATGTCGACCCGCCCGTTCTGGCGCTACGAACAGGTCCAGCAGGGGCGGTTCCGCGAGTTCTACCAGACGAACATCGACGTCTTCGGTTCGTCCGCGCCGGAGGCGGACGCGGAGGTGCTCGCGGTCGCCGCGGACGCCTTGACCGATCTCGGCCTCACCGCCGACGACTTCGAGTTCCGCGTCTCTCACCGCGACATCCTCGGCGGGCTCGTGCGGGCGCTCGCGGCTGACCCCGACGCCGTCGACACGGCGGCCGCGATCCGCGCCGTCGACAAGCGCGCCAAAGTCGACGACGGCGAGTACCTCGGCCTGCTCTCGGACGCCGGGCTCGCCCGCGACGCCGCCCGCGAGTTCGACGACCTCATCTCGGACGTGGACGCCCCCGCCGACCTCGACGCGGTCGCCGAGGCGGGGGGCGCGGACGTCGAGGCCGCGGTCGAGAACCTCCGCAACGTGCTCGCCGCCGCCGACGACTTCGGCGCGGGCGAGTTCTGCGAAATCTCTCTGACGACCGCTCGCGGGCTCGATTACTACACCGGCGTCGTCTTCGAGTGTTTCGATTCGACTGGTGAGGTGTCACGATCCGTCTTCGGCGGCGGCCGCTACGACGACCTGATCGAGAGTTTCGGCGGCCAGCCCACGCCCGCGGTCGGCGTCGCGCCCGGTCACGCCACGCTCAAGCTGCTGTGTCAGCGCGCCGGCGTCTGGCCCGACGAGGAGCTCTCGACGGACTACTACGTCCTGAGCGTGGGCGACACGCGAACCGAGGCGGCCGCGCTCGCCCGCGAGCTGCGTGGGCTCGGTGACGACGTGGTCGTCGAGGAGGACGTCTCCGGTCGCTCGTTCGGCGCGCAGCTCGGCTACGCCGATTCGATCAACGCCGAGACGGTCGTGGTCGTCGGCGAGCGCGACTTAGAGAACGGCGAGTACACGGTCAAAGACATGGCAAGCGGCGACGAGACGACCGTCCCCGTCGAGGAGTTCCCCCCGGAACAGGGACTGCCGACGTACGAGGACTACGAGTAGCGGGCGCACTCACCGGATCGCGAGCGGCCTCTACGACGCCGACGGACGGCTCCTCAACGCTTTTCACTCGCGCGCGGGGAGTGTCGAACGATGACCCCGCTCGCAGCGATGCCGCCGGTCGAGATAGGCCTCCGCGTGCTGGCCGGCGTCCTCCTCATCCTGATCAACGCCTACTTCGTCGCCGTCGAGTTCGGACTGACTCGGCTCAGGCAGTATCCCGAATCGGAGATCGACACGCCGAACCTCCGGCGAGCGTGGGAGATGACAGACGATCTGGAGTTTTATCTCACGACCTGTCAGGTGTGGATCTCCGGGACGTCGATCGCGCTCGGTATCGTCGCGGAGCCCGGTCTCGCGGCGCTCTTCTCACCCGTGTTCGACAACACCGCGCTCGCGTCCGCCGGGGCGGGCTCGCTTCTGGCCTTCCTTCTCATCAACATGGTCCACCTCACGCACGGCGAGCAGACGCCGACGTACCTCGGCGTCGAGCGCTCGAAGCAGGTCGCGGAGTACGGCGCACAGCCGCTGTACTGGTTCGCGTGGCTCATCTCGCCGGTGATCAAACTCGGCGACTGGGTGGCGAAGGCGACGCTCCGGCTGTTCGGGGTAGAGATGACCGGCGCGTGGACGGAGACGGAAGGGGAGGTCTTGGAATCGCGCGCGCAGCTCCGCACGCGGCTCGGATCGATGATGGAGGAGATCGAACTCCCCGAGGAGCGTCGGCAGGAGGTGCTGAACGCTCTCGACGTCGACGAGCTTCCCGTGAGCGAGATCATGACGCCCGCCGGGGAGGTCGTGTCGCTGTCGACGACCGTCTCCGTTGAGGCGAACCTCGACCGGATCAGCGACACCCCGCACAGCCGCTTTCCGCTGTTCGGCGCGGACCGGACGGAGATCGAGGGGATCGTGTACGCGCCGTCGGTCGTCACCCACTTCGAAGAGCTCACCGACGGATCGCTGACGTTCGCGGACGTCGCCGCGCCGCCGATGACGATCGCGGCGGACGCGAACGTCAGCGACGCGTACGACCGGTTTCAGGTGGAACATCAAGAGCTCGCGGTCGTCATCTGCGACGGCGAGACTGTCGGCTTGATAACCGCGACCGACGCGATGGAGGCGGTGATGGGCCAACTGGAGGACCCGCTCGACGCCGACCTCCTGTAGGGCGTCGCGGCCGCCGCGGTTTCCTGTCGCCACCGCGGTCTCCCGTCGCCGCCGCTCTCCCTACTTGTACGCCTCCCGTAAGAACACGAGCGCGCCGCCGAGCATCGCGAGGTTGCCGAAGAACGCGAGCCGCTCCCCGCTTTTGTCGTCCTCGTCGGCGTTCCAGAAGTCGTGCATCGTCGCCGTCACACCGACGAGGAAGGTGACCGCCGCGCCGGTCGCGACCCGCGGGAGTCGCCAGAGCGCGATCCCGAGCCCGGCGACGACCATCGTTCCCGAGGCGAGCGGGGCGGCGACCTCCGGGAGAGGAACCCCGGCAGACTCGGCGTACTCGATCGTGTCGTCCATGTCCCGGAAGTCCTCGGACGCCTGCGCGGCGAGGCCGACCCCGAGGAGCACCCGGCCGAGCCGCGAGGGCATGTCGCTTCCGTTCTCGGTTACCTCAGTCGAATCTGCCGCGTTGCCTTCGTCGATCTCGGTCATACACCGATCAACGGTAGCACGCATCATAAATCGGGGTGGCGAGCGGTCCGCAGTTCGGGACTCCTCCGTCCCTGCGGTCGCGGCGTCAATCCGCGGTCGCCGTCGCCGCGCCGTGGTCGATCTCCGTGCCGAGCAGATCGAGGAACGCCGCGATCCACTCGGGATGGTCGGGCCACGCCTGTGCGGTGACGAGGTTGTCGTCGGTGGTCACCTCGTCGACCCACGAGCAGCCGGCGGCCTCCACTTCGGCCCGAACCGCCGGGTACGCCGTCATCTCGTAGCCGTCGAGGACGCCGGCGGCCGCGAGGATCTGTGGCCCGTGACAGATCGCCGCGACCGGCTTGTCGGCCTCGAAGAAGTGGCGTACCGCGTCGAGCACCGCCTCGTAGCCGCGGAGGTATTCCGGTGCGCGTCCGCCGGGAACGACGAGGGCGTCGTAGTCGGCGGGCTCGACCTCGTCGAACCCGTGCGTGAGCGCGAAGTCGTGGCCGCGCTCCTCCAGGTACGTCTGGTCGCCACGAAAGTCGTGGATCGCGGTCTTGACGCTGTCGTCCGCCCCCTTCTCCGGACAGACCGCGTGGACCTCGTGGCCGACCGCCTGAAGCGCCTGAAACGGCACCATGATCTCGTAGTCTTCTCCGAAGTCGCCGACGATCATCAGGATCTGTTTTCCTGTCATCTCTAAAACACCACGGCGAGATACGGTCCACAGTCAAATAACAGTACTGGCGAGCGGTGGCACACCACAGGCCTCGTGCGAAGCCGATGTGACGGCCGCCGACACCGTTCCCGTGAGTCCGGCCGCCGTCTCACCGATCCGCCGAGGAGGGTGGCGAGGGGTTCTCTACGTCGGGCGGCTGCAGGTCCCGCTGGAACTCGTCGAACACGTCGAGGTCGCCGGGCAGGTCGTATTCGATCTCGCGGTCGTCTTGGTTGTCGGGAAGCCGCCCGTCTTCCAGTTCGTCGGCGGTCTCCTCCCACCCCGGCTTCACCCGGACGCTGCGCGCCGGCGAGCCGACGACGACGTGGTGGGCAGGCACGTCGCCTTGAACCACGGAGCGCGCGCCGACGACACTGTTCTCGCCGATCCGACAGCCCGCTCTGACCATCGCGTCGTAGGTGACGCGGGCGTCGTCCTCGACGACCGTGTGGAAGTTTCGAACCTCGGTCTGGTCGACGAGGTCGTGGTCGTGGCTGTAGAGATGGACGCCGTCGGAGATCGACGCGCGGTCGCCGATCGTGAGCTTCCCCCGATCGTCGAGGTGGACGTCGTCGTGGATCACGACGTTGTCGCCGATCTCGATGTTGTGGCCGTAGGTGACGGAGATCCCCTTGAAGAACCGACAGCCGTCCCCGCACTCGGCGAACAGGTGGTTGCCGAGCATCTGCCGGAAGCGGAGCGCGAACTCGACGTTGTCGGCCATCGGCGTGGCGTCGAACTGTCGCCAGAGCCACTGGAGGTGCTTCGACCGCTGGAAGCGCTCCTCGTCTTTTTCGGCGTAGTATTCCGATTCGAGCGTCGCGTTACACGGATCGTACCCTTGCAGACGGACGCGCTCGGCCTTCGAGACCGACTCGCCGTCTTGCCACGCCTCCCAGCGCTCGCGGTCGCCGTGGAGATCGATCAGCGTGTCTCGCACGACTTCACAGGTGTCCTCGTCCGAGGAGAGTCGGTCGTCCACCTCGTCGATGAATCCTCGGACCCCGGCCTCCGCACCGTCGGGCAGGGACACGTGTCGCTTTGTCATCGCCCGTGCTTCGTCGCCATCCCTCAAAGGGATTCGGTTGTGCGAAGGCGACGTCAGAGAGCGTCGTCGGCGTCGACCGCCTCGTCACGGTCCGGCGTAACGCCCAGCACGCCGCCGACGAGCGCGAGCGCGGCCAGAAACAGCTCCCACGAGCGCGAGAGCGGGCCGGCCGTGAGTCGGGGTTACCGCCCCGTGGGAGTAACCGCACCCGCTAAGTGTCCCGATCCCGAAAGGCGGGTATGCAACACCGTGAACTCGGGAACTCCGGCGTCGATGTCTCGGAGATCGGATTCGGCGCGTGGGTCGTCGGCACCGACTGGTGGGGCGACCGCTCTGACGAGCAGGCGATCGGCATGGTCGAGGACGCACTCGACGCCGGCGTCACCTACGTCGACACGGGCGACGTGTACGGCCACGGCGACAGCGAGGAAATCGTCGGCGAGGCGATCGACGGCCGCCGCGACGAGGTGACGCTC
>Ga0209965_1000357_pt1 | contig 16634 bp, 7 predicted proteins | sample SalPon2_B_H2O_MG_FD_185707 | JGI IMG/M metagenome (GOLD analysis project Ga0209965, IMG submission 185707) | Salt pond water microbial communities from South San Francisco under conditions of wetland restoration - Salt Pond MetaG R2_B_H2O_MG... | ecosystem: Environmental > Aquatic > Non-marine...
CCCACCGGTTCATCCTCGCTGGCGACCGCGTTGACACCCTCGCTGGTCAGTAAGCCCTGCATCTGCTCGATAGTGTCGGGGCTGTCGTCGATGTCACCCCACCCGTTCTCCAGCACGAACGCGACCGGGTCGGTGTAGCCGCCGGTGACGATCTGCGTGCGGAGCTGTTCGAGTGTCGGGAGTTGGCCACCGGTGAGCTGGTCGTGGAGAATCCGTGCGATCTCGCGGCGCTTTGCGGGATCGTCGGACTGGGTGGTGTTTTTCAGTTCCCACGCATCGAGTTGTCCGCGTTCGAAGGCGTGGACAGTGAGGTCTTCGATGCTCATCTCGACCTCTGCGCCCGTGTGCTTGACGTCGCGGAACCAGTCGAAGTCGCCCTCGGCGTCTTCGGGCTCTTTGACGTGTGGGACGTACCAGACCTGTTCTCCGTCGACTGGATCGGCACGGAGTTCCAGCGGCGTCTCCTCGGCAACTTTCAGATGAAAATCAAGTTCGTTGCAGGCCTGCTCGATGATATCTTTGAGGTAGCTCCCGTCGTCCCACCAGAGGACGATCGGGTTTGACGACTCGGCGCGGTCGAACTTGCTTCGGATAGCGTCTTTTGCGGCTTCCGGAAGGGATTGAGTAGCTTGCATTTCTATGATGATTTCCGTAGGTTCAAATCCATATTTCCACAAGTACACCGGAGACTGTCTTCCTGATGTCCATCTACGCTGATATAGACACAGGCACCACACTGGTCACACCAGAGTAAGTCGTAGAAATCCCGGTAGGCATTTACAGCCGACCCCAGTTCTTCTGGAGTACAATTGGCGAAGGTGCTCTCTTCTTCGTTGTAGTGGACGTTGGGATTGATTGCTGGGCCAAACTCCTGAATTCGCTCAACTGTTTCGGTCGCTTTATCCTCCAGTTCTGATATGTGGGAGGTATCTCTCCCCCATGACTGTTCTACATCCTTCGAAGCCCGAAGTAATTCCTTGTATCTCGAGATTGCTCCACTTTGGAAATCACCTAATGTCCACCTGCTGTTCGATTTGAACGGAACTTTTGCATTCAATCGGTCACAAGCCTCGCGGAGAAACCACTCCGCCATTCGACGGGTCTGATGAGCCGCAATCGAAGTGTTACCAGCTGTCAATTCATCTTCGATAGTATCCCACTCCATCTCTGGTCGCCCGAGAGTCTGAGGACCTTCTTCGATATCCCAGCCAGAAAATTGAATCGCATTATTGGAGCTCACAACACCAGAAGAGCGGAGGTGGCGGTGCCAGAGGTCGTCGTGAGTTGCGATTATGAGTTGGTAGTCTTCTGTGAGTTCCGATCCCATCAAGTTCGCCAGTGGACGGCGGTGCTCCGCATCAATAGACATTACAACGTCGTCGAGCATCATTATCGGCAATTCTTCTTGTTCTTGCAGCCAGTCGCAGAGGGCGAAATATAGGCAGATTCCCATACTATCCTGATGGCCCTCGCTATGGAGAGCGTGCGGTGGGTACTGACCACGTTTGTAGAAGTCTACCGCAATATCAAGGCCGGTCTCCGTTGGATTCAACCCCACGCTGAGATTGGACTCATCACCGTGCATCGTGGTGTAGTAGTGTTCGAATCGGTTCTCTATTTGTGAGTAGACCTCTTCTAGAATGGCATCCCTTGCATCAAGGAAGCTCTGATGTACCGTTGATATATCGTCGGCGATCCTGCGATACTCTGCGGCCTCGTGGCCGCGTTCGATCATCTCGTTATAGCGTCTGTCAGCTGTATTGAGTATCTGCCACGTCTCGTCGAGTTGATCGAGTTGCGGGCCGTCGTCGACGTGGGTGCTCAATCTGTCGAGAAGTGATTCTAGATTGTCTGGACATAGGAGACTTCTCTTCTCACTCGTAGAGAGATCGTTCTTCGGGGGAGTAGAAAGGGGATCACCACTATACTGCTCTTCCCACTCTTCGATAGTATCGAGGAAGTCGTCCAAGCTGGACTCGTCGAACCGATCGATTCCCCGAACAAAGTCTTGGAGCGAATCCGCAACGAGACGAACGTCGGTCAGCATCTGCTGAGCATCGTCTCTCTTGTCACTGAGTCGATCTAGTGTTTCTTGTACGCTAGATGCCTGTTGTAGCCGGTCTTGGAGGTGTTCTTCGAGCCGGTCAGGTTCCCACGGTTCGAGGCACAGCGGACATCGCTCGGCATCAGGGTCGACCGCATCAATACCTTGTTCGATTAGTTGTCTGTGCTCTAATGCTCGCCTTGACTCTTCATCGGCATCAATCTCGTCCCATGCTTCGACATACTCAGTGTCTGCCTCAAAGAACTCTTCAACCCCATCGTTCAGCCAGTCTTGTAGCTGATTGAGTCGCTGCCTTCCATCTGATCGAAGGAGAGGAGATGCGACGACTCGTTGCGATGGAGACTCGATATTGGATGTGAACGAATATTCGTCCAGACTGCTCAGTTCGTCACCACCCAGTTCCACTCTGAGTGAATTAACGAGCTGAAGCAGCGAACGCTCCTCATCCTCGGAATCCTTGCCCAGTATGTTATGGAGATCGGAACGTCGGCTGCCTGCCTCACGTTCCTTCCGCTCAGCTTTTTCACCCAGATTCTCTGCAGCGTTGTCCAGCGCCAGACGACGGTCTCGGACGTGTTGTAAATCGAGAAGTGTCCGGATTCGTTCAGAGCGCGTTCCCCCCTTAGCAGTGATGAAGTCGAGTAATTCAGCCCGTGATAAAAGGTGGAGTCCACGATCGGCGGCTTTGACAGTCGACTCGAACCGAGACGTCGCTGACTCGTTCGGTCCGTCAATCTCTGGGTCGTCCCTATCGTTAACCGTTCGACGAACAGTGAAGGTCTCACCCGAGACCAAAAAGTTAGCCTCTACCCACGATTCGTCGGGGGTTGCGTCCACGTGAGGACCGTGTCGTTGTTCAGTTATCGACTGTGTTCCCTCCCCAGAGAGGGCCTGTATCGAACCAGTCAAGAGGAAATCAACCGCAGCTATTACCGAACTCTTCCCTGATCCGTTTGGGCCGACTAGAACCAGATTATCGCCCTCCGGTTCCAGCTCAAATGCCCCTTTGATGCCTCGAAAGTTCGAGATCGTCAGTTTCTCAATCCTCATCTTCAAGAACTTCCTCCTCGATCAGTTCGGTGATTTCGTCGGCCCCACCGAAGTCGTCTTTATCGAGTTGTCCTTCCATTATCTCAGTTAGCCGGAAGTCTATATCTGATTCCTGTAGTCGCCACATGAACTCTCCAGCAATCCGTGCCTCGACATCTGCAGTCTGAAACCCAGAAGAATCCCGATCCTCGGACATATTTTTAGTTCACTGACGCATCACTAATTAGAGTATGGTTACGCGGTAATATAGTATCTCAATAAAACACGGGGCGGACTGCTATCGATTCTCTTCTGATTGCACCCAGTTAGAGCACCTTATCCTCGACAACCTCTGGGATGATGTTCTGCTCCGAGAGAGGTGTGATGTTGATCACAACCCCGTGCTTGTGGTTCGGCTGGTAGCCAGCTGTCGTGACCTCCGAGAGGGCACGATCTTTCCAATCCGAGGCGATACCCTTGTACACCGTCTGGCAGCGGTCGTCGATCTCCTCGGCCAGAGCCTTGTACTCCGCCAGCAGTGGGAGGCCATCGACGTTATCGACATCGCTGTCATCGTCGACCATCTCTTCGAGATATGCTTCGTCGACGATAGAGGCGTCATTCAGTCCCATCGCGAGTGAGGCGAGCATCCGCTCGTCTTCGGTCAACGTGTCGAAGGGCTCACCGTTCTCGTCGAGGAGTTCGGCACCGGCACTGTCGAAGTAGTAGGTCATGAAGAGCATGCCCGTGCTGGAGTAGTGATCCGAGCCCTTGAGCCGCCAGTTGAAGTAATCGAAGAGGTCAGCGAGGTGCGCCTCAACCGGCTCGTCGCTCGGCTTGGCGTACTCCTCGCAGGCGTGTTCCAGATCGTCGAGCGCGTCCAGCCACTCGTCGCGCCACTCGTTCACCTTCTCCCAGAAGCTGGGGGAGAACGTGTCTTCGAACCACTCCTCGCCCTTCTGCTCCCGGAGTGCCGCCATCGTCTCGATTCGCTCGGCGGTCTCCTCACGGAAGGCGGCCACTTTCGGGGCGAGTTCGTCGACGCGTTCGCGGTTGTCGTCGTCGAAGGTACGCTCGTTCGTGCTCCCGAGTTCCTGTAGCACTTCCTCGAACTCGGCGATCTGTTCGAGCGCGCTCGAACAAAACTCAAATTCGCCGGTCGCATCGGCGCGTTCGGTTGTGGAGAGTGACTCGTCGTTCTGGCGCTGGTTCGCTGCCGATCGACGATCGCGGAGTTCGGCCTTCCGCGGTTCGAGGTACTGGTTGCTCAGACGGTCGAAGAGGCTGGCGTCGATCCCGTAGTAGTCGATGAAGCACGCGAAACCCTCACCTTTCGCGTCGGCGAGGAGCCGCTCCGTACTGAGTTTCCAGAAGATGGGGGTGTTCTCCATTTTTTCGACGTGGTAGGCGAAGAGGTCGTTCTCGACGAACGCCCGGAGATTGGGATATGCCTCATCGGCGGCCGATTCTGCTCCGAGGACGTCGTCGACCTCGACGAGGCGATCTTCAGCGTGCTCACCGTACGTACCCTCGAATCGCTTGACGATGTAATCGAGCATGTCGGACTGTTCGTCCGCACCTTTGAGGGGGATGATGCCGTCCGATTCCTCGCGGACGCTCTCCATTGCGAAGTGGTGGACGAGGTCTTTGACCTGCTCATCAAGGTTCTCCGGAACTTCGGGAACGGACTCAGAGTCGGGGACTTCGCGGTCTTCAGGGTCTTCGGCCGTTCGGAGGAAAATCTCTTTTTCAATATCGTCCTGAACTTTCTCCGAAATCCCAACTTCTCGATATATTTTTTCATCAACCGTGTCAGATATATTCTCCAACTCTTGTCGCCTTTTCAGGCTCTTTTTGCGGCAAACACGTGCCGCTTCTACGATACTTACGCTGTCTGAAGGAGAATCCACATTAAGCGACAGCTCTCTCTCTGCTTTCTCTGCATGGGGGTGAGAATAGAGGAAATCTGGCTTTCCATCAATAGGAAGTAATTCTGGATGGGAATAGTATGGGCTAATCGGGTTGTGAAGTCGTTGTTTCAGTACAGTAGAATACTGCTTTCTACCTAACTCCTCAAGTTGGTCAATTTCCTCAAGGGTTTTAACCCAAGGTACGCTCCCTACCTCGTTAGCATTCCAGTGTCGTTCAGTCGTCAAAGACAAGAAGAGGTTATGGTATAAACTAGAATTCAATATCACCATCATCTGCCAGAGCGACTGATTACCTCTCGGGAACATCATGAATCCTGTATGACTAAACAGTCCACCGGGATAATATCCGAATCTACGACCGGTTCTCTTGATATACGTCCATGTGAGTCCCGGCTGCCCATACAGATCCTCGTGGGGGGTTCGAACGGTCGTGCTAGAACGTTTCAGCCGCATCCCCTCACTTCCCCACTCTATGGTTTCGGTCACTTGGGGAGTGATCCACGCCTCTGAGCCACCCTTGGAGATGGGTTTGAACCGGGTAAATTCACTAAGTTCCCAGTGTCTTCTGGCAAATCGGTCATCATCTCCCGTCAACAACCCCGGAACTGCATTACAGATAGACTCACCCTCGACATCGGCATGCTCGGCATCCAACTTTGTGTCGATTCTATGGAGATCTCTCACGGGCTCCGGAATAGAGTAACAAATTGGGGTGCCCGGAACCTTTGAAAATTCAGATAGTTCAATCTCGAAGTATCTAGTAACGTCTCCGTTCTGCCTTGAAATCGTCTGAAGAAGGGTTCTCTCTTTGATTTTCGTCTCAATATCATGGAGTCTCAGGAACGTCCCATGCTTAGAACTAGCTTGTGTATCTGTCTGTACAACCGTCCCTACAGTTCCGACCGTCGCGTTATCCAGAACGCCATATCCGAATTCAGCTAAGAAGTCAAATCCACCCTGCTCCCCGACAAAGTCTTCTCTGAAGCCCCGGAACGCCCGCTTGAACATGAAACTCCACGGAACTAGCATTCCTACTCTACCGTCAGTTTTCGTTATATTGTTACATACTTCGAAGAAATTGATATAATACTCAGCAGAGTAGCTATATCTCTCGTTTACGTAATTTTGAACAACATCTGGCATCCGGTTCTGTGAACCATATGGCGGATTCATCAGCGCCACATCATAGTCCTGCGCCAGCACGTCCAGCAGCCGTACGAAGCTCCGCAAGTCCTGCGCCAAGAACGAGTCTTCCTCCCGGTGTTGGTCGACTGCCTCACGCAGAGTATGGAGAATCTGGCCGAGCGTGTAATCCTCCCGTGGGTCGTCTTCTAGCGTAATCTGAACCCCCTGTTGCTCGCTGTCGTCCTCAAATAGATCACCAAGCGTCCCACGCACGTCAAGCAGGCTCCCGAGCCCGTGGACTTCCTCGAACGCGTCGAGGATGCGACGGAGAGCGTCCTCCACGTCGGACTTCCCGTCTGCCACCTCGTCGAACACCTCCTCGACGCCCTCGATGTCGGCCACCTTCGCGTCGGCACAGACGATGCCGACCTCCGGCATATCGAATCCATTCGCACCCTCAGCTCCGGCACGTGTCCGGCCCTTCAGGTAGAGATTGAACGCGGCGAGCTGGCAGGCCCGCATATCGAGATCGACGCCGTAGAGGTTGTTCCGCAGGATCTCCCGAGGAATCTCGGCGTGGTCGAGGTCTGTCTCGGCGCGGTAGATGCGCTCCAGCACGTCGAACGCGTATAGCAGGAAGTGCCCGCTCCCACAGGCCGGGTCGATGACGCGGATGTCCTCGGGGCCGTCGAACTCGGGTGGTTCGCCTTCTTCCTCCGAGGGCACGAGATAGGTACAGAAATCCGCAATATCGGGTGATTCGCTGGGCGAGAGCGGACGATTCTTTCGCTCGTCAGGGGTGAGAGACTCCTGTGTCTCGACGGCGGTGCTCAACTCGCCCGTGTCTTCGAGGTAGAGTTTCCCCAGCGAGTTGTCGGTGAGCATCCGGACGACCCAGTGGGGCGTGTAGAACTGATTCGCCGCCGGTACGTCCTCGGGATCCAATCCCTCGCGATCGCCCTTGCGTCGGAGATCGTCGAGGAGGTTGACGTTGTAGTATTCGTAGACCCACCCCAGCACGTCATCGCCTCGCCAGACCTCGTCAGGTACCTCATCGAGCATCCCACAGAGGTCTTCGTAGGTGTCGTCGTCGGGATCGATCTGGCTGTAGGCCGTCGAGCGGTCAAAGAGAATGTCGATCTCCTCGGCGAGGTCGTCGCACGCGTTCCGGTAGGCTTCGAGGACGGCTTCCTCTTCAAGCATGAACTCCTCGGTGACCAGCCGGTCTGCGGCCGGTGTGAGACCGTCGTCGCGGAAAGCCGTGACCTCGTCGTCGATGAAGTCCCGAACCTCCATACAGCGAAGCGCAGCCAGCCGGTTGACGATCGTGTAGCCGACGCCCGTAATGTACTGTTCGTAGCCGTCGTCCCAATCGTTCCCGTCGACGGCTTCGAGTTCGATGGCCTCGACGAGATCTTCCTGCTCCTCGCTCAGGGACGCGTCGTCGTCTGGCTTCTCGTCGAGTTCGTACACGTCCTCGAGCTGGTAGCGAACGTTCGCCTCGACGCGGTCGCGCATCTCGGTGACGACATCCTCGAGATGCTCGCGCTCTTCCTTGTCGAGCTGGGCCTTGCGGGGTTGGGTAGATTGTCCGTCCATACGAGAATCCGTGATGTTACAAGCAGAGTCATCAAGCTGTCTTGAAGATTGTCCATACACTCTCGGACGGCGGTCGGGTCAGGACTCGGAATAGAGCCGAAGGGGATAGTCCTCCACGAAGCATTTATGCCCAAATATGAAAGCTGAGGTATGGTAGATGACTTCGCCGGCCCTCGGAAGATTCAGTACTTCCGGTATCTACTGTTAATAGCTGTCTTCGGAGCCGTGATCTCGAAGATACTCGCGGACTTCTACGGGATCGAGTTTCTCGAACCAATCTTCTGGTGGTTCGTAGAGAACCCGATGGCGCTCTTTGAGCTTGCAGGGTTCTTCTCGATCATCGCGCTGATCCTTATTGTGGGAATGAAAGCTCTGGAACTGGCTGATAATAGCGGATTCTAACTGCCACAGCGCAGCATTCTAAGCGCCTTCCGTGAACAGAAGGCCGACACAGCGAAAGCCGACCCAGTGTTGGGTCAAGGTTCGAAATGAGCTGGGCTGCGGCCTCTGCTGTCCTCTATCTCACTCAGTAGTCTCGCCGAGTATCTCCCGAGCCTGTGATTCAAGCGCATCAAAATCGATCACTCCGCTTCGACCACTACCCCGCATATCCTCTTTGACTGCAACCGACTCAGGATCGATCCCAAGTGCATCCGCAATCTCCGCGGCGTCAAGCGACGCCGTATCGACGTCGTACAGGTCGATGTGGAACAGCGTCCGCTTCGTCCGGATCGCGATGCGACGTTTTCGACCCTTGTTGAACGCGAGGTAGTGTTTCTGCCCCCACTCCGGCCCATTGAGGAACTCTAGTTCCTGCAGCGCGGCTGTAACGTCTTCCAGCAACCCGGCTGTTTCCTCGTTTGAACGCTCGTTGAGGTGCCAACTCTGCCCGTCCTCCTTCCACGGCTCGTCAGAGGTGTCGGGACTTACGTCCGTCACGGTGTGCTCCGGTGTCGGGATCGTCTGCTCTGCATCGAGATACAGCCGGTCGCCGTCCTTCAGAAGCTGGAACTCGATGACGGAGATGTCAATCGACCTGTCGCTGAGCCACCGGAGCACGATGTCCAGCCGCTCGCGGACGGATTCACCGACGAAGACGATTCGCTGATCCTGATTGAGCGTGTAGTCCTCGTTGCAGAACTCGTCAAGTACTTCGGTAAACGTGGTTTCCTCTTCGTAGAGCGTCTGTCCCCACGTCGTGGATTTGAATTTCTCGAACTGGTCTCGGAGCTTGGAGTAATCCCAGTGTGATGTGTAGGCGGCGTACTTGAGTCCCTGAAAGTCGACTTTCGGCTTCAACGCGCCTCGTTTGAGCTCGATGGCGACCACGTTGGCGTCTCGGTCGATGGCGAGTAGGTCGATTCCGTCGCCGATCTGCATCACAGACACTTCCCGACCGATGAGTCGGAAGTCTTCACCGAGGATGCTCTCGGGGCTGTTAATTATCCACTCACGGAGGTCGTCCTCTCGAAACCCCTCGTCTTTCAGGGAGACAGTTTCCAAGGTGGAAACGTCTTCCTCGTCGCCGACTCTCAACATGATGTCCAGATAGAGTTACAGACGCATGATAATCCTTTGGAGCCGCTGGTAAGCGATTAGTACGATTTTGGACAAGCACGTCGTTTTCGACTGTGATTACGTCCCTATGTTGCGTAATTACGAATCGATAATAAATGAGTTCGGTGTTTTGCAACACCAGACCGTCAGTCGACCGACTCGATCATCATCACAGAACCATCCGGTAGCTCGTCCATGGTCTCCCGAATCCGCCGCAACTGCTCGTCGATACCGTCAAGCAACTGTTCGGCCTCCTCAATCAACCTACCCACGCGTTCCTCACTCGGGGGACTGGTTCCCTCTACTGCATCGACGACCTCTTTGGTGAGTTCGTGATCCGGATACTCCGACTGCAGTTCCCCGACAAGTTCTTCGAGTCGCTCGTCGACCTCGAAGGGGTCCTCTGCTTCCTCGAGGAGTCGCTCTACGTCGTCGACGCTCGGTGGCTGCGATCGACTGAGCATCTCGCTCATGTCGTTCGTGACCGGATGGTTCAGGTGTTCTTCCTCGAGTCGTCTCGACGCTTCGCGAAGCTGCGACCAGAGAGAGGCCTCGCTACCGGGTGCTTCGAGGAGTCGCCGTGCCCGTTCAAACCGCTTGGCTTGCTGAACGACCGTCGGGTCAACGAGGTCTTCCTCCGAGAAGGAGTCACCGTCCCACGCCGTCTCGAAGAGATTGTAGAGGTCGTCGATGGTCACACCGTCGAATTCGGCGGCGACGCGGTCGGCAATTTCCTTGCTGCTTCCATCGTGAGCGTAGAGCCACGTTGCGAGACTGGAAACCACGCTCTCGGGCACCTCGTCCGCCGGCGACTCTCCAGTGATGCGTTTGTACTGCTCACGGACGACGGTTCGTCTATGAGCGTCGGATTCGTCGATCGTTGCTTGAAGCCTGTCGGAATCTGGCACTTGGTCCCCGCCGACGATCGATTGCATCTCCCCCGTGATGTCCGCACCGGGGTAGAGCCGCTGCATCTCTGTCGTTCGTTGGCTGAACTGCTCCCAGAGAGAGTCGCCATCCTCAAGCGACTGGAAGAGCCCTCTTGCCCGAGCGAAGCGCTCGGACTCCCGTGCGGTCTCGTCGGACGCAAATTCGTCTGTTTCGAGAGATTCGCCCCCGAGTGCAGGCTGGAGAGCCGTTTCAAGTTCGTCCAGTGAGGCACCTTCGCCGAACTCTCTGCTGACGCCTCGCAGGACGCGTTTCACCAGCACACTGTTCTCGTCCACCCAATCCGCTAACTCGGAGAGCCACGCGTCGGGATCGGTTCCCTCCGGCTCCTTGCCGATCAGCGTCTCGACGGTTTCCCGAATCTGCTCCGGATCGGTGTCTCCGATCGACTCGAAACGAATCTGTACGTTGGTCAGATTCGTCTTGTTTCTGACCGCTCGCCCGATCTCGTCGGGTTCGGTGATGTACTCATCATCGCGGCGTAGCGCGATTTTGTTGGCTGTCGCGAGCGTGATCAGTAGTGCCGAGATCGATTCCTGCGGTGTGCCGCGGTACGTGCCGCCTCGCTGGACGGTCTGGCTGAGCAAGTCCTCGGCACGAACTGACTGTGTGTTCTCGTACTCGTCGAGGAACCCCTGACACCAGCCGTCGGCGAGTTCCGCTCGGTCAGTATCTACGCCAAGTGTGACCGCGTCCTCGCTCGAGAGCGGCCAGTCGTCGACGCCGCGGAAGAACCGCGCCATCTGTTTGGCGTCCTCGACTTCCGTGATTCCGTTGGTCAGGACAAAGCGCGTCCCACTGAACACGGATCGGACTTGCTTTTCCACGACTTGCTCGAAGACGTCCTCATATCGTCCGCTCGTCCCCCCTGTGCGAACGTAGACGTTCGCGTCCGCGAGTTGCTCGCGAATCGTCGATTCCAGCGCCCGCTGTTCGTCGCGGTGGTCGGACTCCAAGTCCGGATACGTCTCCGTTTCCTCTGAGAGGACTTCCTGCATACCCATTACATCCCGCAGGCGGTCGATCGTCGATCCCTGTAGATCGACGGCGACGAGGACGTGCTCGCCCCCGTCTCGGCCTTCGTTCGTCGACTGCCACGCATCAACTTGATCGCGTATCTCGTCGTCGCTCCCCGCGACCAACCGCACACGAACGGCGTCAAACTCCGGCGTCGGTGCTTGTTCGATAGGGTCGAGGACGGAGTAGCCGAAACGGAGCGGGACTTTGCGCTCGCCCTCGAGATCGACCTCGTGTCGACTGCCCTCAGAGAGCAGGAGGTCACTTCCTTCCCGAATGGAGTTCTCCAATTTGGCCGAAAGCCGATGTGAAGGGATCTGCTGTGCGCGAGTCTTTGCTCGCGTCAGGATGTCCTCCTGCTCCTCGGAGACCAGCAGGTACTCCTCGTCGCCGCGGTCGTTCGTCTCCGTCAGTACCTTCTGATCCTCAAGGAGATCGGAGAGCGCCGATTCAACATCGCCTCTGACAGATTCGAACGACTCGTCAGTCGACTTGACCATCAGCCGGGCAAGGTTCGCGGGCGTCGACGGCACCTCGGAACGAACCTGATTCAGCAGGTACAGCGCCTTCGCGACGCGGACGGAGAACGCACCTTCGTCGCCGCCGGCCGAGGGAACGAGTTTGTTCTCGACCATTTCTTGTACCCAGAGTGGGATGTAGGTCGTCTCTTCGACCAGCAGGTCGTACAACTCGTCCCACGTGACAATCGCTCCGACCTGCTTGTCTCCCCACTTGAACCGCGTGAACAGCGAGCGGACGAGGATGAGCAACGCCCGACCCTGTACGTACTCCTCTTCGGTCACGCGTCCCCGTGGCATCAATTGCTGTATCACCGTCCGGAGTAATCCGAGGTCGTACTCACGGAACGGGTACGACTCGACTCCATCCGGGTCGGAGCCAGCGATATCGGAGTATGCGTCGAGCGTCAGGTCGGGCATCTCCCGGAGCGCGGACTCGACAGTTTGTCCACCCTCAGCGTCCTTCTGCAGCCACCGCTTCCGGACGATGATCTCGGTGTCGGCACCCTCCAACGGTTCTTGGGCACCGTACCACGGCTGCTCCGTGACTTCGGTTTCGTCGAACTCGCTGTGAATACGCTCGATCGGATACTGTCCAGTCCCGATGACCGGCGGGTTGGGCCCGACACCTAGCTGCGTCAGCGCTTCCATCGTCTCTTGGAACTCTCTGTATCGCTTACGGCCATCGCCGATGAACAGCGCCACCTCGTCGAGCCCAATCAGCAACTCCGTCTCGGTCACTGGTGTGCTCAGCGACGTTTGAGCCGCTTCGATGCGCTTGACGAGTTCGTCGGGGTCGAACTCATCAGGATCGACCTCCTCAATGGCGTCGTCGATCGACTGCTTGACATCCTCCCGAGACCCAAACGGTGAGTCCTCGAGTGTCGGAACAGCGTCGTAGAGCCAGCTCCGTAGCGACGCCCGCTCGTCGTACACATCTTCGAACGTCTGTCCGTCGTGCTCGATTTCCTGTAGTCGCTCCCAGCAGTCACCGTGGTTCATATCGAGCTGCCACGCCCACTCGAGTAGCCAGTTCGGGTCGGTCGGATACCCGAGTTCGCGACCAATGGCCTCGTAGATGAGGTACGGAAGCGGCGGCTCCTGTGATGCGTCCCGGTTGAGGAGGTTCAGGAAGACGGGTTTCAGTCGGTCGACGTGAGAGTTGGCGACGCTCTGTCGGAACGACTGGAAGCCCGGCCATCTGTTCGCCAGCTCTTCGCCGAGATCGACGAACTCAGATTCGGTGTCGGCAGCGAATCCGATGAGCTTCAGGAGGTGTGTCTTCCCCGACCCGAACGTCGCGGAGATGTATAGGAAGCGTGGTTCCTCGTGTGGATACTTGTCGACGAGATTCCCGAGGGTAGTGAGCACGTCTCGAGCACTCTCGGTTTCGTAGAACTCGCGGACATCGTTCTCGGCCTGCGCTCTGGAGTTTACTTTCTGGACTTCCTCTAGTTCGCGAGTCGGAGACTGCTGGAAGATACTGTGAATGTGTGTGTCGCTCATTGGAGATGCACCCCCTCAACCCGGCCTTCGATCTGGTGGGCCGGGTAGTAGTTGCGTGATTCCTCACCGAAGAAGCTCAGTTTCCCACCGACGATGTCTCCGGGGAACGGAATGCCGATCGTAGACTGGACGTTTCGACGGTCGAGTTCGTCAAGGAGTTCCGATGCACGCGTGAACGGGTAGAGGCTCCCGAGGTGGGTGAGGAGAACGACGTGTCGCTGCTGGGCTGGTGCCTCGATTTTTTCGGCCATAACTGCAACGAGTTCCTCCGCTAATCGGTCTTGCATCGTTTCGGTGATGGTCGCTGGTTGGCTGTTCTCACCGAGGTCGACCGCGAGTTCGAAGACGTCGGTTTCAACGAACAGCTCGTCCAGTCGGATGACTTGGACGGTTCCATCATCCGGGAACTCCTCGGTACGGCGTGGGTTTGTTGCCCACTCGGTGAGTCGGTCGGCGACTCGTTGCTCGTACTCCGGCTGGACGGGGACAATCACGAACGGGTTTCGGATGCCGCGTCGTCCGTCGGCGAACTGGGCGAGCCGCTCCGTGAAGTCGTGGAAGGGACGTTTGGTCGTCATCGGATGATCACCCCCGTCTCAGTCCGATCGACACTGAGGTCGTGGCGTTCGACGAGTCGTTCCAGCTCGGAGTCCAGCGATTCGCGATCCGACGGGAGAACCCCGATCGCCGTGATGTCTGTAGGAGACTGATCCCCAACGAGTGTCTGTAGCTCCTCGAACGTCCCTCGTAATTCGTCGATGTCGCTACCGGCAACCACAGCGAGGGGTTCGCTGTCGAGGAGTGTGTTCGTCGCCCGAATAAAGTTGTCAGCCTCAGTCTTGGTCGTTCCACCGGTCACCGTCGACACCGCGTCCGAGACGTCCTCGTACCACGATGCGGCGCGGCGGAGTGGTGTAATGTATTTACTCTCAAAGGCCGGCCGAATATTCGACCCAAACTCGCTTGCAGGCAGGATCCATGGATGTGCCTGTAACTCGCCGACAAACGCATCGATCTCTGTGTCTGCTCGGAACGAGTCCCATGCGGTCTCGATCGCGTCATCGAGCGCCAGCGAGGTGGTTCGGGCGTCGTTGAACCGATCCCAGCCATCGTGTGTCCACCATTCTTCCTCGTAACCACCGATGCTCTCGCGAAGCGTCTGGCTGGCTGTTTCTACCTCTTCCGTCAGCCAGTCGTACGACCGTTGGGCGAGAGTCAACTGCGAGTCAATTTGCGTGAGCGCGGGGAGGCGCAAATTCCACACTTCCTCGGCGTCGTCGTACCACTCCTGGGCGTCGTTAGTTGCTTCAACGACATCCTCCCAGTCGGTGTCACGTGATTTGACGCCCTCTCGTCGATCGATCGCGCTCTGTTGTTCGGCTTCGAGCTCATCAACGAACGACCCGAGGAGGTTGCGAACAGCGCACGTTTGGATGTCACTCTCGGCGACCAGTTCGACGTCTTCTACGAGACTACCGAGTCGACCCGCGAGCGTGTCGTTTGCCGACTGGAGCCTAACAATTCCATCCGGGATAGTCTCTGTCGAGTCGATGAACCCCCCATCGCGAAGAATCACTCGTACGTCGCCACTCCCCGCAATTTTGAGACGCGTCGTCGTCAGCTTGTTCAGATCGATAACGGCGTCGAGTTCGAGGGAGTCACCCGTCTCATCAACAGGCAGAAAGTCCCCCTTTCGGCAGAGGCCCCAGATAATCGCACACAGCGCTGGGCGAGCGTCCTCGTAGATCGGCTTCTTCTTTACAATGCCGTCAAGGATCGTCGCCATCGCGAGGTTTCCGCCGCGTTGGGTCAACTGTCGGCCGGTGAAGGCGCGAACGTTGTTCTGGATCGATCCACCGTGTGTTTCCGGGTCTTCTGTTGCGACATCGATTTGCTGGGCCCACGTGGGTAGCAAATCTTGTGCGGAGAGTCCCCGGAGTTCCTCTAAGTGCTCGTCGCCAACCTGTAGCATTACGGGGTGGAAGTCATCTGGGTAGTTGACGTCGAGATACTCCTCAACTCCCGAGACCATGCCCCCGATCTGATCCCCACGATCCTTGACGTCGAACGTCCCGTTCTTGAGCGCCTCGACGAGCTTGCTCTTGACGCGAGCTGCACGGTCGGAGAGGTCACGCTCGACGGACTGTGGGAGCGTATGGTCTCCGACGGCATCTCTGAGCGACCACCACTCGATGAGGCTATCTCGGAGATCGTCGAGTCCGTCCTGTCCGATCGTCCATTCAAGCGGGTCACCGCCGTAGCTGATGTCTGCTGTGGCTGGAGAAATCCCTTCGACGGCGACTTCGACATCAAGGGCGTCCTCAGCGTCGACCGTCGTATCGAGTTCGATTCTGTCGATACTGAATTCGTAGCGAACAGGGTACTGTTCGCCGGTATCAGGGTACTCAGCCGATGTCGGAAGTGAGAGATTGCGCACGATGTCCTCCCAGAGATACCCGTCAACGGCCTCGATAGTGGACTGCCAGTCCGGGTTGTCGAGGCTTTCCTCGGAGGCCTCGATGATCTCGCGCTCTTCCGGATGAGTGAACGCGTACTTCGGCTCCGTTTCGTCGTGCGTGGGACGGATGAATTTCCGAAGCCGTTGGAGGGAATCCTCGACACGGTTCTCCATCTGGAACTGAGTCGGGCCGTCGAGGTCACTCAACACGGCGACCGCAAGATTGCGCTCGGACATCGGAATCGTGTCCGGGATGTGCTGGAGGAGCAGCACGGCCTTCGCGACATCCACGTCGAGCTCCTCCAGTTCACCTGCCTCGTGCTGTTCCTCGATCTCCTCAATGACTCCCACGTCCTGTGGCGTGATGTCAACGAGTTCTGGCTCGATGAGGTCATAGAAATCAACCAGCGAAATGACGTGAGTCTCGTCACCGGTCTCTATCCACTCTTGGAGGAGCCCGTGAACAAGGGCCAGAATTGCCCGCGCAGTCCCCGAGAAAATCGACTTCGCCGGGTCGTGTGCTTCCTGCCGGAGGTTCGAGAGGATCTCGAGGAACAACGGTGGCTGATACGGAAGGAACGGATAGAACTCGATGAGTCGCTCGCGATCGATGCTGTCGAGCGGTGGATCGGTGTTCTGCTCGATGCCAGAGTATACGAGTAATGTCTCGGGCTCGTTGCTAGTTCGCCCAAGGACGCGTTCCGTACTCCCTCTTCCACCTTCCGACTTTTTGAGTAACCGTTGTGTCGATATTTCACCGACGTGTCGACTCGGAAGGCCAAATCGGTGGGGGAACCGATCCTTGACGATACTAAAGTCGGCACCGCGAGCCGCGAACTGCGGTTGGACGTCCTCGATTTTGGCCTGTGCTGTCGCCACCA
>Ga0209965_1000358_pt1 | contig 16540 bp, 18 predicted proteins | sample SalPon2_B_H2O_MG_FD_185707 | JGI IMG/M metagenome (GOLD analysis project Ga0209965, IMG submission 185707) | Salt pond water microbial communities from South San Francisco under conditions of wetland restoration - Salt Pond MetaG R2_B_H2O_MG... | ecosystem: Environmental > Aquatic > Non-marine...
GAGACGCCGCCGAGGCGTTTGTCGGGAGTATCATCTTTGCTTCGCCACTGCTCGTTGAGGACGGGGTCTTCGCCATCGGAACGCATCTTTTCGAATCGACCGTCGCCGGCGTGCCGATCTTTCTTCTCGCTAACACGCTGTTTGTCGTCGTGTTGACCTACGCGTTGTTGGAGTGGACAGGGCGAAATCAGCAGGAGACAACGGTGTTTCTTCGGAGCTTGCCGGTTCGGGTCATGATGATTCTTGTCGTCTCCTTTCTCGTCGCAACGGTGTTGCTGACAGTCTGGGGACGGGTCAACGGGTGGGCCTCTCCGATCGAGGCGATCGCCCGTATCAACGTGATCTGGACGGTCGGCTCGATCGGAGCCGCATTGGGTGATATCCTTGCAGAAAACGACAGCCCGCCGGCCGTCTCGCCACCGCCGTCGGCGACCCCCGAACGCCATGATGGCAGCGAGGTCAGCGCGGCACCGACAGCCGATCGCACGGCAGCAGCGGCGTTGACCGACGGCGCGCTCGTCGACGCGCTGCAGGCGGAGTTCGACGATCTTGAATCGGCCGTTGGTGCCTCACACCGCGAGACGGTCACCCGTATCCGCGGAGAGACGATACAGGCCGCCCTCGACGATGGCTTCGGCGACCGGATCCAGAAATACACCTCCCGAGATATCGCCGAGGCCTTCGTCGGGAGCATCTTTTTCGCCATCCCGTTTCTTGTCGAGGATGGCGTCTTCGAGATCGCCACCTACTTTCTCTCCGTGCGAATCGCCGGTCTCCCTGTGGCATTCCTGCTCAACACAGCCTTTGTTCTGCTGATGATCCTCGCGTTGGTCTACTGGGCTGGGCCACAGGATGTGCGGATACATCGGCCGCTCTTTGGCATCATCCCCCGCCGATTGGTCGGGATCGCCATCGTCTCGTTTCTGACGGCGGCGGCATTGATGACGCTGTGGGGGCGGGTCGACGGCTGGGCCGATCCGGTCGTCGCCCTCGCGCGTATCAGTGTCGTCTGGACGGTCGCCTCCTTCGGCGCGTCGCTGGGTGATATCCTCCCCGGTGAGAGCTCTGGAGCCGACATCAACGACGACCTTGCGGCTCTCGGTGATGCGGCTCGCAACATGGACACAGAGGGTGGCTACCGCGACCGCTGATGCTGGTGTATCACCGTTGTCGATATTTTCGCAGACGCTGTCGCCCGTTTAGCGTGGAGGACACCTACAGCCGATCGGTATTGATCGCTGTTTCCGGCGGCGTAATGATGAGAAAGTCTCGAAAATGCATGAGCTCGCCGCCCATATCCTTGATCTCGCGGGCGAAGCCGGCGGCCAACTCGTTGAGGTCGCCCTCGACAGAGAGGACAAGCACGTTGCCCTGGGTGATCGACTGTACCCATTCGGTATCCTCGGTCTCGCCGTCGAGCACACCCAACACCACCTCGTCGCTCGGCATATCATCGAGTTGTGCCTCCGCCTCACGGAGGTCGAGATCGAAATCCGCCATACTCCCGGGTTAGCCGGCGGGAGTAAAAGCGTTCGGGCGTCAGCATCGACGTGACTTGCCGGCTATTTGCCACCCACGTCGGCTGCCTGAACGACAGCGTTTTTCGCTGTCCGGCACCCACTGGACAACAATGGTGGCCTCCATCTCTCGTGTTCGGTGTCGACCGCTGTCGCGGTGGTGTCGCCGCGAATCGACGCGACGCCTGTCGGCGGCCGGCCCTCGACTGGCGCAGCGACAGTCAGCACCGTGGCAATTTTCTGCCGGTGACGGTCGCTGCGGGTGGTGGTGATGGCTGAGCCAACCACTGATCCAGTAGACCGACAACCGGTCGGATCGGTGACTGCTGACGGCCGGATCGTCACCAGCGATGCCGGCGGCAGCTCTGGGGGTACCCGCCGGCGGCTACTGGGAAAGCTCTGGGCGATCATCCTCGCTGCTGGACTTGGGTTCGGCGCGATCTTACTGCCAGCCGTGTTGGTACTGCCACTGCTCGCGGCGACGATGGTGTTCCCGATTGAGCAGCCGCTGTCGCCGTTGGCGGAGCTTACAATCAATTTTGTCTTTGGGCAGATCCTGGCGATGGGCGGGATCGCTGCCACGTATCTGTGGGCCACCGGGAAGGAGCTCTCCTTTGTGCGTATCCGCACGCCGACGCTGGGTCAGCTGCTGGTGATCGCTGTCGCCCCGTTTGTCGTCCTGTTCAGTATCGGGATCGTCAATCTCATCTCCTTTTCACTCGGCGTCCAGGCGGCCTCCCATAGCCTGTTGAACTTCGAGGGGATCGAGCCGACATTCTATCTGGTGTTGATCCCGTTTATGATCCTCATCGTTGGTCCGTTTGAGGAACTGCTCTACCGAGGGGTCATCCAAACTCGGTTGACAAACTCCTTCAGCCGCCCGAGTGCGATCGTGCTGGCGAGTTTCATCTTTGTCCCGATTCACCTGACGGCCTACAGCGCGGGTGGAGCCAGCTTGGTTCAGGTGCTTGCGGCCTTCGGGGCGTTGTTCGCGGGGTCGGTCATCTACGGCGCGCTGTATGAGTGGACGGAGAACCTAACGGTCGTCGCGTTGGCCCACGGGCTGACGAACTCGATTCAGCTGCTCGTCGTCTACGTCATTACGACCAACGAGGAACTCCAAGAGCTGGCAAACCAGGCGACGGTGCTGGTTGGGCTTTGACTGCTGACTGTCGACTGCTGACTGCCGACTATCGACTGTCGGTATCCACCCGTAGTGTTTTAGTTTCTCGTCGCCACGCTTCGGTGTGGACGCCCACCAGCCCCAACTAGAGAACCCCTTTGGCATGGACGAGGAGTGCACCAACTGTCCGGGGCTCTGTGAGGCACGCAGTAATGTCGTTCACGGCTACGGCGATGTCGGCGGCGAGTTCATCTTCATCGCCGAACGCCCCCACGCGGGCGCCGACACGACTGGCATCCCGTTTACCGGCGACGACGCCGGCCGCCGCCTCCAGTGGATCCTCGGCGAACTCGGCTTCGTCCGCTCGGAGCCCGATGCCGCGGAACCGGACATGCAGAACGCCTTTTGCACCTATCTGACGCGCTGTCGACACCCAGACCGCGAGCCAAGCGAATCGGAGATCAACACCTGCGAGCCGTATCTCAACGCCGAGATCCGGATGATGAACCCCCAGATCATCGTCCCCATCGGCCAGCGGGTGATCGAATCGCTGGCGATGGAGTACACAACCCAGTCGCCGGACGCCTTCGATATCGAAGAGGTACACGCGACAACCGTTCGCGGCCGCGGCTTCGAGCTTGTTCCAATGCTGGAACTCGATCGGCAGACTGACGCCGACAGCGAGGCCTTCATCGAGCATCTGACCGAGAACGTGTTTTCGCGGGATTATCGCCAGACGAAAGGTCGACAAAGTCGCTGACGACCACGGCTCGGCGGTGGGTGGCCAGCCCGTCTGCGATCACCGTGTTCAAGACGCCGCCGCCCTGAGCGGTGGGTATGACCGTACTCGCCGTCCTGGCGTCGCCACCCCGTGAGGGGCTCGTGTTGCCCGCGCTTTCAGAGACAAGCCCGCTGTCGACCGCCGCGGTAACCGAGCTCTACGAGGCGATGTTGGCCGATACGTTCCAGGCGATCGACCGCTCGGGTGCGGAACTGCTGGTCAACTATCCGGAGTCCGAGCAGTTGCCGGCGGCCCACCAGACTGACACCGAGCCGGTCGCCGAACTCCGCGCCATCGTTGCCGACGCGCTCGATGATCCCTCGGATGTGCGGTTTGAACCGCAGGTCGGCTCGTCATTTTCAGCGCGGGCTGGCAACACGGTGACCCATTTGCTCCGGGAGGAGGAAGCGGCGTCGGTGGCTGTCATCCGCGGAACGGCACCGCTGTTGTCGCGGACGATGATCGATGGGGCGGCGATGAAGCTCCGCACCAACGATGTGGTCGTCGGCCCGGCGAGTGAGGGGCGGGTCTACTACGCTGGCTTTACCGAGGCGATCGACTTTGCTGATGTCTTCGGCGCGATCGAGCTCCAACGACTTGCTGATCGGGCGGCCGACGCCGAGTTGTCGACAGCGTTCTTGGGGTCGTCGCCGGTCGTCGAAACCGGCGCGGATCTCCGGACGCTGGTGCCGGAGTTGCGCGCCCGGGTCTCGGCCGAACGGATCGTCCCCGAGCGCACAGCGACGTTCATCCACGACCATGGGCTCGCGGTCGTCGCGGGCGACGATGGGCTCGAACTCGTTGCCGATCAGTGAGCCCGCCGGCTTGAGATACCCGGCACGACAGGTCTTTGGTGTCGCCTCCGTTAGCGAGTCGGTATGAGCAACCGCGTCGTTGAGGGCCGCATGGTCACCGCCGAATCGCTGGCCGAGTTGATCGAAGGGGAGTCGCCGATGGAAGCAACCGAGATTGAGGATGCCGACCGCGAGTGTCCGGACTGCGGCGGCAACGTGTTGACCGTCGGATATATGCCGAGCGTCACGTCATTTGTCACCGGCTACAAGTGTCAGGACTGCGGCTGGCACGACAGCGAGGCTGAGTAGTCCGTCCCGGCAGCGGCTCGGCGGTGGCGACCGAAACCCCTTTACTGTGGTTCGGGTAAGATGCTGGCGAGGGGACGTGGCCAAGCCAGGCATGGCGACTGACTCCAGAGGCCACGCGCCCGGGACGACACTCCAGACTGATATACCGAGCGACCGACTGATCATCGGTTCGCAATGACGACCCTCTGGAGTTCCGAGGCGCGTACCGGAGATATCAGTCGATCGGGGGTTCAAATCCCTCCGTCCCCATTTCCTTACCTTCGCTCCGCAATACCGACCGTACAACCCCGCTACCGCCGTTTAACATCTGGGTGCCGTTTCAACGCACCATATTTGCGGTTCAAACCTCTGCGTCATGAACCCCATATCGATGCTAGCGGTCTCCAGCCACCGGGTTACTGCGATGCTACCGTCGGCAATAGTGGCTCATTCAGTTGGGAGATGGCTGTCTCACGGCAGTTGGAGAGTCCCCTCGTAATGGTGTGTGTCGTTGACGGTATCGACGTAGCGGTATGCTGGTGGCGGGTCAATACCCCACTGCTGGAGTCGGCTATCGACCCCATCAACGATCGTCGTCACAAACGACCCTCGATCCCTGAGCGTCGGTGGTGATTGCGTATGAACTGTTTTGTACCGACAGATAGCGGTCGACCCGTCAACTGGGCTGATCTCAATCTGCAGGTCGGTTCTGAGCGTCCCATTCACGGCGTTGGCGTCCCCGAGTAACAGCTGTTCGCCGAACGTATCGATAGCCGTCAACACTGAATCGGGAACGTGGTTCATCTATCGGAACGACGTGCTGCCTCGGCAAATGCGTGTCTCAGGCTCCTCAGAGGATGTATGATTCATTGTTGACAATGTTGTTTGGGGCTCTGAACTCCTTGTAGGTCGTCCCACCGTCAGGTGCGATCGCAATGAACCGAACCTTGGTTCGCTCCTCAAGTTGGCTCACCCCCTGAATCGCGGTCAGATCAAACCGCGCGGTTATGAGATCCGATTGATCCGAGAGAGTGCTGGTTTCGTTGTCAGCCAATCCCTGTACCGAATGGTAGGACACACCATCGCTTACATCTTCGTTGCCGTTGACGACGGTCGCGTTGCCGTTGACCTCTAACGTGTAGGAGGCGTCGCTGAGATTAATCGGATCTGAGCCCGGCGTCAGGCGCATACTAATATTCAGCACGTCGATGTCGCCGTTGTTCGTGGTTTCCTCGCCGATGGCGTGTTTGATTTGGATGACGTTGCTGACCTCTGCGGTCGTCTCCTCGCCGGTGGCTTGGGCTTGGGCCTGTAGCAATCCCGCGGTGTTGATCAGGACGCCCGCCGCGATCGCCGCGACCAGCACCATCGCTATGAACACGATGAGCGTCCCGATCCCAACCTGACCGCGAGCTGCTGCCTCGGACATAGTGTGACGTCGCCCACCCGGAACAGGTGTAGCGATATCTATACCTGTAGCCAGGAAGGCATTAAACGTAGGCCAAAAATTATCAAAACCAATATTTGGGATTTGATCTTAGGTCGGTTCAACCCAAATCACAGCGCCTCAAAGGCTATTTGCTGATATATTATCTGTAAATCTCTTCTATGATAGCAGTTGCTGTCGCAAAACGAGCAGATACATACGAAAATTGTTTTATCGACTAACCCCGCTCGTGGGTGCTGGTGGCGTACTGGCCGCCGCCGTCGGATCCGAGGGAGAGATTTTAGTCGGCGGCCAACAACGATCCGATAGCAACAGGGTGACGGACACCGTGGGTCGTCACCCAGAGACCACCAATGAGCCATCAGGAGTCAGACGGCGAGGCGACCACCGACACCCAAAACGTGCCACGCCGACGGCTGCTCGTTGGTAGCCTCATTGAGGGGTGGCTCGTGACTGTCGGCCTCTGTAGCACACTCGGATATGGCGTCCGTGATGCCTTCAGCCGCCGGCTGGCTGTCGGGGTCATCTACACTGCTGTCGTTGTCGTCGGGGTTGGTGGTGGTGTCACTGCTGTCGCCATCCTGTTTGAGTATCCACCGCTGCCAGCGGTGGGGATCGGTGGTATCGCCGCTGGCGGGCTCATTCTCGCCTCAACAGCCGGCTCGCTGGCGCTTGACGACACCGCTCGCCGGGATTACCGCGCCCACATCGTCGCCACTGTTCCGGGGTTGTCACCGGACTCACCCCCAGAGTCGACCGCTGCAACCGCCGACGCCGCCAGCGATGGCCAGTCGACGACCGATCAATCAACATCCCACGCTGACGATGACGCTACCGAACCAACAGAGAATCCCGACGACGATGAGCAATCTACTGCCGACGAGCAGTCACCAGGCGAGGAGAACACCACGGGTACTGAGGAGCCGGACTCCGGCCACAGCGACGCTTCCCAGGGCGATCCAGCGGGCTCCGGTCGCAGCACCCAGTACGTCTCTGAACCTCCCGGTATCGACTTTGATGATGTGGCCGGCATGGAATCGGTGAAAACGGAGCTCCGCGAACGTGTGATCGAACCGCTCCAAGAGCCCGAAAAATACGCCAAATACGGCCTTTCGGTCGAAAACGGGTTCCTGTTGTATGGGCCGCCAGGCACCGGCAAGACCTATCTCTCGAAGGCACTGGCTGGCGAGTTAGGTATCAACTACGTCGGCATCAAGGGGGCTGACATCATCTCCAAATGGCTCGGCGAGGGCACCCAAAACGTTGCCGCGCTCTTCGATGAGGCCCGCCAGCACCAACCCTGTCTCATCTTTATCGACGAGATCGACGCGTTGACGCCGGAACGCGGCGGCGCGAACCAACATCAGGATCAGACGCAGACGGTCAATCAGTTTCTTGAGGAGGTCAGCGACATCAACGAGGGCGACGAGCGGGTGGTCATCGTGGCAGCGACAAACCGCCGCGATCAGATCGATCCCGCGATGTTGCGCTCCGGACGACTCTCGGTACAGATCGAGGTTGGGAATCCTGACCCGAAAACCCGCGTGGCGATCTTTGATACACACCTCGATGCCCCGCGAGCGGCCGATCTCGACGCCAAACGGATCGCTGAGGCCTCAAGTGGGCTCTCAGCAGCTGATATGGAGCAGGTCGCCACCGAGGCCGCTCGATCGGCGATGCAGCGTGAGGACGCCGTGACCAACGACGACGTTGTAACCGCCATCGAGCACGTCCGCTCGTAACGGGATCGGAACGCCCTCATATCGCCCCGCCGAACCCGGCGTATGGCGATCGGAACCGCCGTTGGGAACCTTCGTGGCGATGGCCGTGGTCGCACGCTGCTGGCGATCGCATTCGGCTGGGTGTTTGTGCTCGGTGGCCGCTTTCTTGTTCCGTCGGTGTTGCCACAGGTCAAAACCGCCTTTGCGGTCAGCGATCTCGGGGCTGGCGTCGCCGTCACCATCATCTGGGGCGGGTACGCGGTCATGCAGTCGCCGGCTGGCCTGCTGGTCGACCGGCTTGGGGAACGGCTGCTGCTGGCCGGAAGCCTACTGCTGACCGCGGGCAGCGTGCTCGTGATCGGACTTGCACCGGTCTTTGTGGCCTTTCTCGTCGGGTGTGGCGGCTTCGGACTCGCGACCGGCCTGTATGGCCCGGCTCGCGGAACGGCTCTCTCACGAACGTTTCCCGAGCATGATGGTGCGGCGATCGGCGCGACGCTGGCGGCCGGCAGCCTCGGTTCGGCTGTCCTGCCGTTTCTCGCGGGTGCACTCGTCGAGACAACCGGCTGGCGGCTGGTCGTTGCTGGGCTGGCACCGCCGTTGCTGGCGGTAGCCGTGTTTGCGTGGCAGTCGGTGCCGCCCCGACCGGCATCGACAACGCCTCCAGCAGCCGCTCCGAGTGCCCTCGCCGGCGACATGCTTGATGCCGTTCGCACGAAAGGTGTCGCTGTCGCCGGCGCGGCGGTCACGCTGATGATCTTTGTGTTTCAGGGCGTCTCAGCGTTCTATGTCACGTATCTCGTCACGGCGAAACCGTTCAGTCAGACGGTCGCCGCCGGTATGTTCGCGCTGGTGTTTGTCGGTGGGGCGATCGCCCAACTGGGTGGCGGTGCCTTAGCTGACCGCGTCGGCGAGCGATGGCTCCTGACGGGAGTCTCGGCTGTCGGTGTGCCGTTGCTGGCGGCGGTGCCATCCGTTGATGGGTTTTGGCCGATCGCGTTGCTGTCGGTACTGTTGGGCTCGCGGCTCGCCGTCGCGCCGATCACCAACGCCTACGTGATCGCCGTCTTGCCCGACCAGGTACAGGGAGTCACGTGGGGCACGCTTCGCACCGTCTTCTTTCTGCTTGGGGCCGGGGGCTCGACGCTTGTCGGCGCGCTGGCGGATCGTGGTCTCTTTGATGAGGCGTTGTACCTGTTGGCCGCCCTCACGGGGTTCGCGGCGGTGTTGTACGCGTTTCTCCCGACTCGGGCGGCCGCGCGCACAGCCTGACGGGTCGCATTGAAACCCTTATCCCGACAGCCACGCTACAACTGCTATGAGTTACGATACTGTCGTGTTTGACAACGACGGTGTCCTTGTTGGCCGTACCCGGTTTGATGTGCTGCGTTCGGCGACCGAGGAGACGTTTGAACAGTTTGGCGTAAGCGACCCCGACCCCGACCATATCGAGGATATGACGATCGGCGCAACCCCACGGAGCGTCGCCAACGTGTGTGATGCCTACGACCTCCAGCCGGAGACCTTCTGGCGCGTCCGCGATAAGACGATGTCCGGTGCCCAACAGGCCGAAGCCCGCGCTGGCCGCAAGACGCCCTACGGTGACCTTGGCGTCTTAGATGACCTCGATGCCACCTGCGGCATCGTCAGTTCCAATCAACAGGAGACGGTTGATTTCCTGCTTGATCACTTTGATATCGGCGGGCTCTTCGAGACGGCCTACGGCCGTGAGGCAACCGTCGAAAGCCTTGATCTCCGGAAGCCAAACCCCCACTACCTTGAGCGCGCGCTGGCGGATCTTGATGCGGACTCCGCGCTGTTCGTCGGCGACAACGAATCCGACATCAAGGCCGCCGAAAACGCCGGTATCGATTCGGCATTCATCCGCCGGCCCCACCGCACCGACTGGGAGCTCAACGTCTGGCCGACATGGGATATCGACTCCCTTGAGGATCTCCACCGCGTCTGCAGCACGTAGTCGGTGAACATACCTGTCGACGCTCAGCCAGCGACCGCTTCCAGCAGCCACCTCACACTGCGCGTATTTTCACCAGTGTAGAACAGCCACAGTACTCATCAACGTTGACAGCCAAGTAAGGGTGTGATGAACACAGATCGCTGTCGAAAGGTTGGATCGCTCATGGCAATCGGCCAGGGGATCGTGACCGCCCTCGCGCCGGGGCTGTCGGCGAAGCTGACGAAAAAGCTGGTCGGGAAGAACTTCGAGAACGCCGATGCTCTGGAAGCAAAACCGGCGTACCGCCGCCAAACACGCGCGTTCGGCATCGGGCTGGCAGCCGCCGGCATCGCCGGCTACGTGATGGAGATTGTCGCCGCGGACGCGGCAAGCGACGACACCGACGAATAGCGCTCGTATCGGTGTTACTCGCGTCTGAGCGGCTGCATCGACCAGAAAGCACCGGATTCGTGCTTCATAATGCTTATATCCGTGTCGCTGCTCCGATGAGTTGCAATGGCAAACGGTACGGTTGACTTCTTCAACGACACTGGCGGTTACGGCTTTATCGATACTGACGATGCTGACGACGACGTGTTCTTCCACATGGAAGACGTCGGCGGCCCGGACCTCGAAGAGGGTCAGGACGTTGAGTTCGACATCGAGCAGTCCCCGAAAGGCCCGCGGGCCTCGAACCTGACCCGCCTGTAAGTCGGTTTCACCGCTTACAGCCACAGATAACTACCCGGTTTTCCTTCATTTTCACCACCGCCAGCACCAGCGCTCGCGGCTGCTATCGGAACGATACCGCCTCGACGCGCCGACACAGACTGCCGCTATGAGGGCGTTGTCCCTGTTGATCCCGCATACTTGACCGCCAGCCACGCGACCCCAGCGAGGGCGACGCCGACAGCGGCGAGCACACCGCCGAACAGCGGCCAGGCGACGGTGTCGTAGGCGACCACATCGCCAACAATGAGATACGGCACCGCGAGGCCAATCGCGAGAACGACGCCACTGAGGGCGACGACGAGATCAGCGACGCGCCGCCGATCACTGTGGTGGCCGATGACAGTGGCCGCGCCGACAAGCACACCCAACGGGAGCAAGCCGGCCAGCCACGTGTAGATGCCAACCGACTGCCCGCGCAGATCGCCTGTCGTATCAGCCCCCGGCTGGATGCCAGTCTGGAGGAGATACCGCTCGCCGCTCACGTCGACGAGGGTGAAAATCTCTGAGGGCTGGGCCGTGCCGTAGGTGAACGCCGTCGGCGGCTCTCGGGCCGAATCACAGACGAAAACGCCGTCGACACACACCGATAGTTCATAGCGGTACCAGCCATCTGCATCCGGTGAGCCCGCGACCGTCCGCTCGACGACCTGTTGACTCGTCGGTGGCAACGTCGAGACATCGACAGCGTCGTCTGGATCGAAGCCGTATTCGGTGGTCAGTCGGTCAAATCGATCGTTGGTCTCGGGAACCGCTTGGTGGAGATAGGGGGCTGGCGCGGTCGTCTCGTACGGCGAGGCGGCGATCGGCAGCGGCAGGAGACCGCTGGTACACAACAACACGGCAATGAGCACCCCAACGATGAGTCGGCTGCGAGTCCGGCTCATTGGTTACGCGAGCGACTCGGTGTAGCTGACGGTTGCGACATCGTCTTCCTGGAGGGCGACGGTGAGCTCCGTTGCCGGCTCCGGGGTGAGTCGGTCGGTGAGTCGGCCAGCGACGATTCGCGCGAAGTGTTCGGCACTCGGATTCAGCCCCTCGAAGGCCGGTAGTTCGTTGAGGGTCTCATCCCGAAACGTCTCGACGACGGCTTCGACCGTGTCGATGACCGCGTCGATGTCGACGAGATAGCCGTACTCGCCGAGATCCGGGCCGCGGAACGTTACCTCGGCGGTGAAGTGATGGGAATGAAGGTCGCCTTCGGGGCCGGGGTTCGGCACGGTCAGATAATGCTGTGCGACAAAGCGTCGGGTCACCGAGACCGTGTACATACCCGTTCCACGACCGAGTCGTGAATAAAAGATGTGGCCCACCCTGTATAGATCCCCGTTGGGAGTATCTGATCTACTGCTCAGCACTACGGGATCGGTTCTGACACCAGTTTGCAACGACAGACACACACGGTCGATCGAAATGAAACCTGATCTTCTTACGCGGCGACCGACTGCACCCACGGATTTAATTATCGAAACAAAACAGTCTCAGGTATGAACGGGCCGCTGGCCGATGCGTTCGGCCGAGAGGTCACCGGTGTTCGGGTGTCGTTGACCGACCGGTGTAACTTCGACTGTGTCTACTGCCACAATGAGGGGCTCGGCGACACGCGCGGCCCGATGGAGCCCGACGACAACGAACTGACCGCTGACGATGTGATCCGTTTTCTGGAAGTCGTCGATGACTTCGGCGTCGAGAAGGTGAAGTTCACCGGCGGCGAGCCGATGTTGCGGCAGGATCTTGAGGAGATTATCCGCCGCACCCCCGACTCGATGGAGACATCGATGACGACCAACGGGACGTTTCTGCCGGGGCGCGCCGAGGAACTTAGAGCGGCCGGCCTCGAACGTGTCAACGTCTCACAGGATGCTATCGACCCCGAGGCGTTCGCCGCAATCACGAAATCGGGTGCGTACGAGCAGGTGTTGGATGGCGTTGAAGCGGCTGTGGCCACCGGCCTCACACCGGTGAAACTCAACATGGTTGTGTTCAAACACACTGCCGGCTACGTTGAGGGGATGGTTGAGCACGCCGCCAACAACGACGGCCTCCAACTGCAGTTGATTGAGTATATGCCCGAGTTGACTGGCCACCCGGAGTGGAATATCGACATTCAACGCGTCCACGACTGGTTGGCCGATATTTCGGCACGCGTTGAACACCGCGAGATGCACGATCGCACCCGCTATTGGATCGCCGGCGACGACGCCGATCCTGACGCGCGGATCGACGAATCCAACGGGGGAATGGTTGAGATCGTCGACCCCGTCGAGAATCCGACCTTTTGTGCGAACTGCCATCGCGTCCGCGTCACCCACGAGGGCTATCTCAAGGGCTGTCTCAACCGCAACGACGACCTCCGGTCGATGGGTGAGATGAGCCGCGATGAGATTCGTGAGACCTTCCGTGAGACCGTCGCCAATCGGGTGCCGTTCTACGGCGAGTACATGGTGCGCGACGACAACGATGAGTGGGTCGTCAACGACGCGTATGTGTCGCCTTCCACAGTCGCCGACTAATTCACCGCGAGGCGTCGTTTCACTGTTCGTGGCCTCACTTGATCTGCTTGTCGACAAGCTGTCTGATCTCGACGATATCCTGTTGGTGGGTCTCGGTGACAGCCTCCGTGTTTTCGATCGCATTGACAGCATCGTCAAGCCCGTCGACGGTTTCGTCGATCAGCGAGGCAACCTCCTGGGTGCTTTCGGCCTGCTCGTCGGTTGCATCCGAGACCTGCAGTAGGCTCGCCGAAACCTCGTCGATGCTCTCGTTGATCTCCGCGAGGTTGTCAGCCGCGGTCTCGATCTCGTCGATCCCGGTGTCGATGCGATCATGCATCGTCTCAAGGCTGTCAACGGTTTCCTCGGTTGAGGCCTGAATCGCGTTGATCATCTCCTCGATCGTCTCGGCGTTCTCCTGGGATTCGCCGGCGAGATTTTTCACCTCATCGGCAACGACAGCGAATCCGTCGCCGGATTCCCCGGCGCGGGCGGCCTCGATCGAGGCGTTGAGTGCCAACAGATTTGTTTGATCGGCGATCCCGTTGATCACCTCGACGATCGCGTCGATCTCTTGGGCCTTCTGTTGAAGCTCTTCGATCTCCGACGACACCGTCTCGGAGGCGTCGGTCACGTCGTGCATCGCCTCGACGGCGTCATGGGTCGACTCCTCGCCCTGTTCGGCGAGAGCCGCTGCCTCGTCGGCCTGCTCGTCGACATCGCTGACGGTTGCGGCGATCTCCTCGATGGTCGCGGTGAGATTTGAGACCTCGTCGTTGATCTCGTTGAGCGTCGGCGCATACCCTTGGATGGCCTCGTTGTTGGCGGTCATCATATCTCCGAGCTGTTGGCCGCTCTGCTCAAGATCTGCGATGAGATCCTGTAGCTGGGTAAACGACGCTTTGTCAATTTCGACCGTTTCACCGTCAGAAGATCGTGACATTACCAACTCAACACCGGAGAGGATATTTAAACTTGTGACCGTGGCTGTGGCGACGAGTCTAGTTCGGCGTTGCCATCGATCAATCCCGCTGCGTGGATCAGTCACCGCCTCTCGACGGTGATCGGTTGTCTCCCTGTGGTGAGCCTTGCTAGCCGGGGTGCCCGCTACCGACCGATGGTGATCTTTCGGATCGAACACGTGTCGGTTTGGATGAACGTCGACACAGCAGTCCAGATCGCAATCTTCTGTCGCATTCGCCGCTCCGACCGGAAACCGCTATGCGGATGTGGAGATTAATACCAGTAAACTTAATAATGCAAACTATCTCGTGGTGGGTATGGCACACGAACATCTTGATGAGAAGCTGATTAATTCGCTGCTCGGTGACGGCCGCTCCAGCCTCCGGAGCCTCGCCGAGGAGCTTGATGTGTCGGTGACAACCGTCTCGAATCACCTGAAGGATCTCGAAGCTGAGGGTGTCATCGACGGCTACTCGCCGATCGTCGACTACGAGAGTCTCGGCTATGATGTCACCGCGATCATGCATCTCAAAGTCGAGGGAAGTGCGATCCCGCAGATCACCAACAAGCTCGAAGCCGAAAAACAGATGATCTCGGTGTATGAGACAACCGGTGACTACGATATCATCGCGGTCGGCAAGTTCGACGACACCGACGACATGAACGATCAGATCAAGTCACTCTTGGAGGATGTCGATATCCGAGAGTCAAACACCAGCGTCGTGCTCAACGCCGTCAAAGACAACGAGCAGTTCGAACTCGATATCCCCGAGTAACCGGTCAGCGTCCACACCGCTCGCGTCGCCTCTTTATAACCGAAAGGTATCGCCCCGTCGACCGTCAGGTTTCGCCTTTTGAGCGCAGTCAGCACATAAGTCGAGCTCACCATCGTAGTGGAGTCGGCAGACAGTCGCGCCACAGCGACGACAGCTGAACGCTCCGGGTCGTTGCTCACAGTGCTGACAGAGACCGGAAACAGCCATATCCTGATATCGGTCGAGACCCGTATCAATCTTTGCCGCTGTCGTCGGCTGATCGTCCGGCTGCCCCGGCTGCAACGAGTTCGTAGGCGACTTCGACCCGCTCGGTAACGGTGATCGGTGCCGAGTGGACGGTCGGATCTGACTCCCACGCGTCATCGACGGGCTCGCTGCCCGGACGAGCCGGTTGTGCCGTGATCGTCTGGGCCGGGCCGACGGCGAGCCCCTCGGCGGCTGCCAGCCGATCGGCCTTCTGGTGGGCCCGATTGACGGCGGCTGTCATGGCTTTCTCCTGTAACTCCGCCCGCGTTGCGTCGGTAAGTGCGAACTGAACGTGATCGATGCCGCCACCGCCGTCGGTCGATTCGACGACAACCGCGGCGACGGCATCCGGCTCACAGCGGACGTGAAACTCTTTGACCGCACGGAATGCGGCATCGGTTTCTGGTTCGAAGGTGGCCGCGCTGTTGGTCACCCGGTGATCAACTGTCTCGATTGTCACCTCGGCGGTCGCCTCGATCGCCGTCCGTATCGTTGCCGCGCGGTTGCGAGCTCGCTCGCGGGCGCGGGCCGCTGAGCCGCCTTCTCCAAGGGCGGTGACCGCGACCGTCGCGCTGTCTGGAGCCGCTGCTCGCGTTGCCGACGCTGTCGTCGTTACGGTTCGTGCTGTCACATCCCACTGATCGGCCGAGCGGATAATGAATCCGGCGGCGACGCAATTCGCTTACGTGCTTGCTGCTTCCGTGAATCCATCTTCCCACCGGAAGGTGCCGTTTCGTTGGATCACCTCGCCGTCAACCGAGAGGCGGCTGTCGGTTCGCATGTCGGCCAGCAAGTCGATGTGGATCGCTGACTTGTTACCAATCTCGTCATCTGGGAGACAGGCGTCGTAAGCCCGACCGATGGCAAGGTGGATCGTTTCGGCCATCTTTTCGTCGAAGAGAATCCGGTCGGTAATCTGATCGATCCCGCGGTTCATCCCGATTCCCAGCTCGCCGAGACGGCTGGCCCCCTCATCGGTTTCCAGCAGCTCCCCCAGTGTTTCCTCGCCTTGGTCGGCCGCGTAGTCGACAATCTTGTTGTCTTCGATGGTAAGCTCCACGTTCTCCAGTCGGGTTCCATCGACGGTTCTCGGAAGATCGAAGGTGATTGTTCCCTCGGCGTCGGCCGGGGCGGTAAACACCTCGCCAGAGGGAAGATTGTGGGAGTCGTCGGCGACCGAGGCCGTGCTGTTGACAGCGGTTCGGTTCTCGATCGACAGCCGGAGGTCGGTCGTTGGGGTCTCGATGTGGACGGTCTCTCCGTCGTCAAGGATCATTTTGAGTTGGGCCATCTCTTCGGCCAGCGATTCCCAGTCGCGGAGCACCGCATCGTAGACGAACTCCTGATAGGCTTCAAACGACATCCCGGCCTGTTGGGCGAGCGATCGGGTTGGGTGGACGGTTGAGACCCAATCGGTTGCCAGCCGCGCCTCCCGAATCTCGGTTCGGGCACGCCGGGCGGCCTGCCGGATTTCGGGTGGCACGTCCGCGGTTGCGGCAGTGTTTCGCCCGCCACCAAGCCGGAGATAGACATCGGCCGCCTCCAGCATCGCCAGTTCGTGGGCTGGGGCGTCGTCAAAGTCGGTGTCGCCCGCGGCTCGGCCCTGCAGGTACGCCCGCGAGAGCTCCGCCGAGTCGTTGACAGCCAGCAGGGTGCCACCGCGTTCACCGACGGCTTCGGCGACGGCAACCCCAAGCTCGTGGGCT
>Ga0209965_1000360_pt1 | contig 16529 bp, 12 predicted proteins | sample SalPon2_B_H2O_MG_FD_185707 | JGI IMG/M metagenome (GOLD analysis project Ga0209965, IMG submission 185707) | Salt pond water microbial communities from South San Francisco under conditions of wetland restoration - Salt Pond MetaG R2_B_H2O_MG... | ecosystem: Environmental > Aquatic > Non-marine...
ACCGCACCGTCCGACACTCTCCCATCCGACACCGCAACCGCGTCCGCAGACCACACGCCTCCCCAACCGACTGCGCTGCTCGGTCGTTCGCGGTGCTCACTTCCTGCGCTGCTCATCCCTCGCACGTTGGATTCGCGCCGGCCCTCGGGGGTCGGCTCGCTTCGCTCGCCGCCCGCCTCGGGCACGGCTCCGAGCGCGCGCCACCGCACCGCGGGAGAACTTATAAATGAACTGAAAGGGTATATAAACCAGCGAGCGGTATACATGATCCGACAGTCCCCGTCGGCGGGGCAACAAAAGGCCTATGCGGGGAACCGACGACCGTTCGGGCATGAGCGTCGATCTCGCCTTTTCCGAGAACGAACTGCTGCCGGCGATCGCCCAGGACGCGGACTCCGGCGAGGTGTTGATGCTGGCCTACGTCACGCCCGAGGCCGTCGAGCGCACCCGCGAGACCGGGGAGGCCCACTACTACTCGAGGAGCCGCGAGGAGCTGTGGCACAAGGGCGGCTCCAGCGGCCACGTCCAGCGCGTCGAGGAGGTCCGCGTCGACTGCGACGGCGACGCGCTCCTCTATCTCGTCGACCAGGAGGGCGGGGCCTGCCACACCGGGTACCGGAGCTGTTTCTACCGGACCCTCGACGGCGAGGTCGTCGGCGAGGAGGTCTTCGACCCCGCCGCGGTGTACGAGTGACCGATGGCCGACGAGACCGACCCGACGGCCGCGGACGACCTCGTCGCCGCCAGGGAGCGCGTCGAGGCGCTCCGGTCCCGGCTCGACCGGACGGGGCTGGATCGATCGGAACTGGAGACGGTCGCCGACGCCTACCGCGAGGTCGAGACGGTCCTCGACCGTTGGGAGGAGCGCGCCACCGACTGGGACGACTTCGAGGGGTACGTCAAGTTCAGGGACGACCTGGCGGAGACCCTCGAGTCGATCCCCGACGACGTCCCCGAGCGCGAGGCGTTCCTCGAGGCCGACGAGCACGTGACGACAGGCGGCGTCTCAAAGTCCCTCCGGGCGGGCGATTTCGAGGCCGCCCGCGAGGCGCTGGCCCCGGCGGAGGAGTACGCGGACCTCCGTGCGGACCTCGAGTCGGCGCTCGGGGAACGCCGCGAGGCCGAACGGCGCGCCGAGCGCCGGGTGAGCGAGCTCCGCGAGCGGATCGGGACGCTCGGGGGACTCCTCGAACTCGGCGAGGCGGATCTCGACGCGCCCATCGAGCGCCTCGAGGAGCCGATACGGGCGTACGACGACGCGATCGAGGACGCGTTCGGGACGTTCCGTCGGGAGGCCCCCGCGGCGACGTTTCTCGGGTTCGTCGAGCGGGCTGCCCGCACTCCCTTCGTCGACTACGAGTCGCCGCCGGAGAACCTCCTCGAGTACGTCCGGACGCGGGCGGCGGGCGAGTACTCCGTCGCTGAGTTGCTCGAGTACGCCGACTACTCGACCTCGAAGCTCTCGCACTACGTCGACGACGCGGACCTGCTGAAACGCCGGGTCGCGACGAACCGGACGTACCTCGAGCGGCTCTCGGCCGATCCGCTGTCGGTCGGTTGGCCCCCCGAGCCGGCCGAGACGCTCCGCTTTCGGATCGAGGAGCTGCTCGGCCTCGTCGGGACGATCGCCGACGACGCGACCGTCTCGACGCTTCGGGAGATCCGCGAGTTGACGCGGGACGAGGAGTACGAACGACTCAGAGAGGCCGCCCGCGCCGACGCGGAACTGACGGAGACGCAGCGACGGAAGCTCGAACGCGGCGACATCGAGGAAGAGCGTTCGGCCGCCCGCGAGGAACTCGAACGCCTCGAGGCCCTCCGTTCGGAGTGATCGTCGCGGTCGGCGGATCGGTTCGGCGCGACCCGGACGGCGCTACTCGGGGTCGGTTATCGCTTCGTAGACTCCCTCGAGCAGCGCCTCGGCTCGGTCGTCCTCGCGGGCCTCGGCGTACAGCCGGACCAGCGGTTCGGTGCCGCTCGGCCGAACGAGCACCCATCCGTCGCCGTAGTCGAGCCGGTAGCCGTCGAGGGTCGTCACGTCGGCGTCGGTCCCCCGGGCGTACGACTCGGCCGCCGACAGCATCGCCTCGCGCTCCTCGGGGTCGTCGTACCCGACGTTCCGGCGGCGCGTGACGTACCCGCCGTACTCGGCTGCGACCTCGCTGGCCGGCCGATCGACGAGGAGGTCGAGAAACCGCGCCGCGGCGTAGGCCCCGTCGCGGGCGATCCGAAACGCCGGGAAGAACACGCCCCCGTTGCCCTCCCCGGCGATCGGGACCGATCGGTCGGCCGCCCGGAGTTCTCGGATCCGCGTGATGAGGTACGTGCTCCCGATGGGCGTCAACTCCAACTCCGCCCCGGCTGTCTCGACCACGTCGACGAGCCGCTGGGAGACGTTGACCGCGGAGACGACGGCGTCGCCCGCCTCGAGTTCCGCGGCCGCGAGCGCAGCCAAAGAGGCTTCGCCGTCGACGTGGCGTCCCTCCTCGTCGACGAAGATGGCGCGGTCGGCGTCGCCGTCGTGGGCGACCCCGACGTCGGCGTCGCTCGCGCGGACGAGGCGCCGCAGATCCGAGAGGTTCGCGGCGACTGGCTCCGGGTCCCGGCCGGGAAAGTGACCGTCCGGCTGTGCGTTGACGGTCACGACCCGACAGCCCAACTCCCGGAGGAACTCGGGGCTCGTGAGACAGCCGGCGCCGTGGCCGGGGTCCAGCGCGACCGTGAGGCCGGCCCCGGCGATCCGGTCGCGCCGTCCCTCGGCCTGGAGGGCGTCTAACAGCTCCCGGACGTACGCGTCGCCCGCTCCCGCGACCGATCGGCTTCGGCCCACCGACGCGTAGCCGACACCGCCGTCGCTCCCCTCGGAGAGCCGGTCCTCGATCCGTTCGAGCGTCGGTTTCGGGAGTTCGACGCCGTCGTCCCCGATCAGCTTCACGCCGTTGTACCCCGGCGGGTTGTGACTCGCCGTGATCACCACGGCGGGTACGCCGTGGCGTTCGGCGTACGCCTGCACCCCCGGCGTGGGTAGAACGCCGAGGCGGTCGACGTCGGTCCCGACGGAAGCGAGCGTCCCGGCGGCAACGTCGGCGAGCATTCGTCCGGTCGTCCGCGTGTCGCGAGCGAGCGCGACGGTCCCGGCACCCAGTGTCCTACCGGCGGCCGAGACAATGCGGCCGACGAACGCCGGCGTCAGCCCTTTTCCGACGACGCCGCGAACGCCGCTCGATCCGAATACGTCCATATCTGTTCCGTCCGATGGGGACGATCAAATGGGTTCCGACGGAGGGTAGCGTCGTCCACGGAATCGTTGCCGGGGAGTTCCCCCGACCGGGGCGACAGAAGGGAGAGCTATCGCGTCAACGGGCACGTCAACCGAGGATATGCGAATACTTTACGTTATACGCCACATCATATGTCGGAGGCCAGCACAGCGTTCGAGCCCCCGGATTCGTTTCGAAAGGCGAAACTTTCAGTACCACCGGAGCGAAAGGATCGAACGATGGACCCCACGGACGACGGGCCGAACCGGGGAATCGAGGACGTCGCCGACCTCCTCCGGAAGCGCGCCCCGTTGTTGGAGTTGCTCGCGGACGCCCCCCACAATCAGCGCGACCTCCGCGACGACCTCGGCGTCTCCCGCTCTACGGTGTACAAATCGCTCCAACAGCTCCGGGACGCGGGCCTCGTCGCGGAACGGGACGACGGCTACGCGCTAACCGGGTTCGGCCGATTGGCCTGGCAGCGTCACGACGACTACCTGGCCCGGCTCCGGCGGCTCGACGCCGGGCGGCGACTCCTCGAGACGCTGCCGTCGGATCAGCAGTTTCCGCCGACGCTCTTCGAGCGCGGCCGGATCACCGTCCCGGGACGGCACGCGCCCGAGCGGCCGCTTGACCGGCTCTCGGAACTCGGCGGCGAGGCCGACCGTCTCCGCGCGCTGTCGCCATCGGGAATGCCTCGGTTCCTCGCCAGTATCCACGAGAACGTCGAGGCGGACGAACAGACCGCGCGAATCGTCGTCGAATCGGACGCGATCCCCCGGCTCCGCTCGGGGTACGACCGATTCGGTGCGGCTTCGAACGCCGACGGCCTCGAGCTTCGTGCCGTTACGGACGAGTTGCCGTACGCGGTCGTGCTGTTCGACGAGGCCGAGATCGGGCTGTTCGGGTACGAGGAAGGCATCCTCGTCGGGGCTACCTTCAGCGACGATCCGGACGCGCTGTCGTGGGGCGAGTGCGTGTTCAGGCGGACGCTCGAGCGCTCGGAGAAAATATAAACGCTTTCGACGGCGAAGCGGAAATAGTGCGCATGAGCGACGACGACATCAGTCTCACGGAAAAGCGCGTCTACGCCGGCGGTGGGGGCGTGACGACCGCTGCAGTCGCCTCCGAGGTCGGCCTGGCGCGGGTGTCCATCTCCGACGACATCGTCGGCGAGTTCTCGCTCGAGCGCCGCGGGCAGACGACGGCTGTCGCGGCCGTCGACGGACGGTTCGCAGTCGGCACGCCCCAGGACGTGGTCGTCGACACCGACGGCGGCTTCGAGGCGACCGGGTTCGGGGGCGCCGTGGCGCTCGGCGATCGGGACGGCCTCGTCGCGAGCGACGGCGAGCGGATCGCCCGCTACGACGGGGGCTGGCGGACGCTCTCGGAACTCGACGCCGTCCGGTCGATCGACGGCGACCTGGTGGCGGCGGGGTCCGGCGTCCACCGTCTAGATGGAACCCACGTGGGCCTCGACGACGTCCTCGACGTGTCGGCGGCCGGGACGCCGCTGGCGGCCACCGACGACGGGCTGTACTACCTCGCGAACGGTTGGATGCGCGCCCTCGAGGGATCGTTTCGGACCGTCGCGAGCGACGGCGAGCGTGCCCACGCGGCGACCGAGGACGCCCTCTACGAGCGGGACGGGGGCGGAACCTGGTCTCCGGTCGATCTACCCGTCACCGGACCGGTCGTCGACATCGCTTACCATGGAGGAGTCTACGCCGTGACCGCCGACGGGACCTGTCTCGCCAACGTCGGGGACGGCTGGCGGCACCGCTCGATCGGGTTGACGGGCGTCGCCGGGCTCGCTCTCTTGGAACCCGCTGAGGTCCCGAGACGGGGGTAGACTGCCTCCGACCGAACCAGTTTCACCGCGCTCTCGGAAGCTTATATACGCCCGAAGCCTCAACCCCGTATATGACCCGGCTTCCGGGAATCGAGTCGCCGGAGCGGGTGGTCTGTCACGTCGACGTGGACTGCTTCTATGCGGCCTGTGAACGGCTCCGAGAGCCGGAACTCGAGGGAGAACCGCTCGTCGTCGGGATGGGGTACGAGCCGGGGGAAACACACGGTGCCGTCGCTACGGCCAGCTACGAGGCCCGCGAACACGGTGTCGAATCGGCGATGGCGATCTCGGAGGCGCTCGAACGGCTTCCGCGGCGTGGGGGCGCCGACCCCGTCGGACCGTCCGGGTTCTATCGCCCCGTCGACATGGCGTTCTACGAGTCCGTCAGCGAGGACGTTCGGCCGGTCCTGTCGACGGCGGGCGAGACCGTCCGGAACGTCTCCATCGACGAGGCGTACCTCGATCTCGGCGACATCGAGTGGGCGGCGGCGGGATCGTTCGGCCGATCGCTGAAACGGGAGATCGAAGCCGACGCGGGCGTCGTCGCCTCCGTCGGGATCGCGCCGGACATGACGACCGCCAAACTCGCCTCCGACGCCGAAAAGCCCGACGGACTGGTCGTCGTCGACCCGGAGTCGGTGCGGTCGTTTCTCGCGCCGATCCCCGTCGAGGAACTCCACGGTGTCGGCCCGGTCACCGCCTCGGAGCTGCGATCGATGGGCTTCGAGACCGCCGGCGAAATCGCCTCGGGACCGGAGTCGGTCTTCGTCGACGCCTTCGGCGAACGGGGTCGGGACCTCTACGCACAGGCCCGCGGCGAGGACGACAGGGCGGTCGAACCGAAGGGGGAACCGAAGAGCCTCTCGAGCGAATCGGCGTTCACCGACGCGGCCGGGACGCGGGAGCGAAAGGAGGCGAAGGTCCGCGACCTCGCGACGGAGGTCACCACCCGAGCGAGCGCGAAGGACGCCCTCTATCGGACGATCGGCATCAAGGTCGTCACGCCGCCGTTCGACGTGCACACCCGATCGCGGTCGCTTTCGGGGCCGGTCGACGATCCGGAGTTGGTCGAGCGGACGGCTCTGGGGTTGCTCTCGGAGTTCGCGGACGAGCCGGTTCGAAAGCTCGGCGTCCGGCTGTCGAACCTGTCGTTCGACGACCGCGAACAGGCGACGATATCGGAGTGGGACAGCCACGGCCGCGGGGGCGATTCCCGACTCGATCGTCGACGACGGGTCGAACGCGGACAAGCCACACTCTCCCGGTTCGAGTGACGCGGCGGACAGCCTTTTGACGGCACGGGGCGGAGCCGTGGTATGAACCACCGCACGGGGCGGAGCCGTGGTATGAACCACCTCGCAGCGGTCGAAGACGGACGGTGGCGCCTCTCGAAGCACGCACACGTCGTCGTCCACGAGACCGACGACGGGAACGAACTGCTCACCGTCTACGACTGCGGCGCCGCGCAGAAACCGCCGTCGGCGCAGTTGATCGGCAACCTCGTGCGCGTCGACGCGGCACACGAGATCGTCCACCAGCCGACGGGATACATCGCGAAGTTGCGCGAGCACTCGGTCCTCGAGCGTCAGGACGAGGACCACTGGGTCGTCCGGAGCCGATAGCGAGCAGGCGGGACGGTTCGTCGTTCCGGCGTCGGTGCCCCGCGCGACGGCCTCGACCGATCGCCGGTGTCACTCAGATCACACGGTCGATGCTTCCGTTGTCACTTATAAACCTTCGTTCGGCGGGGGCGTCGAACGGTGGCGTCCGATCGGGGAATCAGCAACTTCGAGGCGGAGCCCCCGGCCTCAAGGAGCGAGGGCTTCCGACTGGTCGAAAGCACGACGCGAGTAGGCCGGGGAGGACAGCGAGGCGCTCCGCGCCTCGGGCCGTGCGAGCGGGCAAAGCCCGCGCGCAGAAGCCGACACAGAATGACAAAAACCACGAGACAGTAGCCGACTGACTCCCACATAATTAAGTACCGCCGAAACCACATCTGAAACATGGAGGTCAGACGTACCGCGCCGGTCAAACTCGTTGTTCCCGACGAGTATCACGACGACCTCCACGAAACTGCCGACCAGTTCCTCTACTGTGCAAATGAGGCGAGTGACTACTGCTGGGACAACACCGACTACGAAGACTGTATCACCTCGAACGTGAAGGCTAGAGATGCGCTGTATGACCGTCTCCGTGAAGAAACTGACCTAACAGCGAATCTCGTCCAAGAAGCCATCCGGCGTGCCGTCCACGCCGTCGATAGCGGCGTTGACCGCTGGAAGAACGGAAAACGGACGAACAAACCGGAGTTCACCTCTTGGAGTATGGTCTACGACAAGCGCAGTGCCACTTTTTATCGCAACAAAATCTCGCTTTCGACGGTGAACGGACGCATCGAGTGTGACTTCGAGTTGCCAGCAGACAGTCCAACACCATACGAGGAGTACGTCCTTTCCGAAGACTACGAGTTTCGGACGAGTACACTCCAGTACGAGCAAGCCACCGACGAGTTTTACTTCCACGTCAAAACGCAGGAGATAGACACAGACGGAGAAGTTGTTGAAATCGAGGGTTCGGACGATACCGAGCACCAGACAGTCCTCGGAATCGACCTCGGCGTGAACAGTCTCGCTGTCGCCAGCACTGGCACGTTCTGGAGTGGTGACGAGTACGACCACTGGATCGAAGAGTTCGAGAAGCGTCGAGCAGAGATGCAACAGCGTGGCACACAGGCCGCTCACAACGCCTTGCTGCGGCTTGGACGGCGAGAGCGAGCATGGCGCAAACAGTACATCCATACAGTCGCCAACGAGGTCGTTGCCGAAGCGGTTGCCCACGACTGCGACGTGATCGTGTTCGAGAACTTGACCGATATCCGTGAGCGACTGCCCCACGCGGAGTGGCACCATGTGTGGGCGTTTCGTCGTCTTGTCGAGTACGTTGAGTACAAAGCCCCAGAAAGAGGTGTCACGATTGAACAAGTCGACCCCGACCACACCAGCCAGCGGTGTTCACACACCGACTGTGGGTTTACCCACGAAGACAACCGCGACGGTGAGCAGTTCAAGTGCCTCAAATGCGGGTACGAAATCAACGCTGACTACAACGGCGCGAAAAACGTCGGACTGCGGTACATGCGGAAGAGACAGCACAGACTGCGTTCCTCGCCCACGTCGGGGGGCGCAGACGCACCAGTAGACGTGCGTGTAAATGGTGGGATGTTGAACGGCGACGGCTATCGGCCAACTGCCGACAGCTGATCGCCGGGAGTCCACATCAAAGCCACTGAAAGGCGACGCCTTTCAAGGCCTTGGCAGAGCGACGCTCTGCCAGTGGCCCCTCCCTCAACGAGCGAACCCCTTGTGGGTGAGCGAAGTAGGGTGGGGTAGTTTACACGTCGAACGGTGGTGTTCGGGAGAGACGATCCCGGCCCCGACGCCGCACGGGACCGTCTGACGATCCCGGCACCGACGCCGCACGGTACCGTCTGGCGATCCCGGCACCGACGCCGCACGACACCCGTCTGACGGAGAACTATACGCTCGGCGCGTCTGGCTTTCGACGATGGGCGAGGAAACGATCACCGTCGGCGAGACGCGGGGTAGGGAGACGGGTGGGAGCGACGTCGAGTTGCCGATCGTCGATCTGTTGACCGGGCGTGGGTTCGTGACCGGGAAATCCGGGTCGGGGAAGAGCATCCTTGGAGGAACTCCTGTCTACACCGAAACGGGGCGGAAAGCCATAGAGGACATCGAGGAGGGAGAGCGCGTTCTTTCGTTGAATAAACGGACCTACGAGCAGGAGTTTCGTCCCGTCCAGGCCCGGCTCGAACACGAGGCCGACGACCTTCTCCGGATCGAACTGGAGGACGGAACCGAACTCGTCGGGACCACAGATCACAGTTTCCTCACCGTCGAGGGGCTCGAAATCGTCCCGATCGAAGGCGAAGACCTCGAAGAGGGTACGTGGCTACCGCTGTCGCGGGAGCTTCCGAGCTCGGAGTCGGTGGCGCGGATCGACTTGGCCGAGTACGCTCCGGATTCGAACAACGTCATCGTCGGGACGGACACGATCAAAAGTGGGCGCAAGGAAGACAGCCGGCGACTCGAGTTGACCCACGAACTCGGGCGAGTGATCGGTCTGTATCTCGCCGAAGGAACTCTAGACAGTAGCCGGACGGTACAGATCGCCGCGACCGATGAGAAGGTCAGACGATTTCTCGGCGACAACGGGTTCAAAGCGTACGAAAAGACGTGTAACCGCGCGTTCAGTCCGTTCGGGGAGTTCCTGGACGCGGAGTTCGGCTCCCGGTCGGATAGAAAATCGATACCGGAGTGGGTGTTCGACGCCCCCGCACCGTTCAGGCGCGGGCTCCTGTCGGGCTACTTCGACGGCGATGGACACGTGAGCGACTCGGAAGTCACAGCCACGTCGAACTCCCCGGATCTGATCCGTGGGGCCGCTGAACTCCTCCGGCAGTTTGGGGTCTCGACGACGATCCGCGAAAAGATGGTTCTGTACGGCGGGGACGAACGCCGCTTCGAACGGTTGACCGTCGACGCCTTCTCCGTCCCGGCGTTCGCCGACGCGGTGACACTACGGATCGAGGAGAAACGCGCGCGCATCGAGACGCTCCGGGAGAGCCTCCGCGATGGGGAATCGTACAACAGCAAGGACTACGTCCCGAACTTCGGCGACGCGTTGAACCTGGCGGCTCGCGAGCGGGGCTGGACGGAACGGGAGAGCGAGAACCGCGCCGACGCCGCCTCGATACACAACCTCACGCGAAAACAGAAGACCGGCCGCGAGACGTACAACAGAGCGGTCGAGCGACTCGGGATAGAGGGGCGGGCAAAGCGGTTCGGGACGTCGGACATCCAATGGAAGCGTGTCGTCGGAATCGAACGGCTGGAGGGAACGCGCACCGTCTACGACCTCGACGTCGAGCTGAACGACAACTTCGTGGCGAACGGCGTGTTCGTACACAACTCGAACTCCGCGAGCGTCGTCGCCGAAAAGCTCCTCGACCGTGGCTACAGCCTGCTCGCGGTCGACATCGACGGGGAGTACTACGGCCTCAAGGAGGAGTACGAGATTCTCCACGTCGGCGGCGACGAGGAGTGCGACTTGCAGGTCGACGAGGAACACGCCGAGAAGATCGCCGAACTCGCACTCGAGGGCAACGTCCCGATCATCCTCGACGTCTCCAGCTTCTTGGACGAGTCGAAGGCCCGCGAACTCCTGACCGAAACGACGAAACACCTCTTCGCGAAGGGCAAAAAACAGAAACAGCCTTTCCTGATGCTCGTCGAGGAGATACACGAGTACATCCCCGAGGGCGGCGGCATCGACGAGTGCGGCCGGATGCTGATCAAGATATCGAAGCGGGGCCGCAAACACGGCCTCGGGATCGTCGGAATCAGCCAACGGCCCGCCGACGTCAAGAAGGACTTCATCACCCAGTGCGATTGGCTCGTCTGGCACCGCCTGACCTGGAACAACGACACGAAGGTCGTCAGCCGAATCCTCGGGAGCGAGTACGCCGACGAGATAGAGGACATGGCCGACGGCGAGGGCTTTCTGATGACCGACTGGAACGAGTCGGTTCGCCGCGTCCAGTTCGAGCGCAAGCGGACGTTCGACGCGGGCGCGACCCCGGGGCTCGACGACTTCGAACGTCCGGAGCTGAAAAGCGTCAGCGGCGACCTCGTCGACGAACTCCAGGAGATCACGGACGAGCGGGAGCGCCGCGAGAACCGCGTGAACGAACTCGAGCGCGAACTCCAACAGCGCGAGGAGCGCATCCGCGATCTGGAGCGCCAACTCGCGGAGGCGCGCGACCTAAAACGGATGGCCGATCGGTTCTCGCGGGCGATGATGGAACAGGTGACCGGCCGCCCGCTGTCGGCCGCACCGGGCCGACAGAGCGAACTCGAGGAGGCCCTCGACGGCCCGATACGCCGCGACCCCGAACTGGAGGCCGAACTGGAGGCGGTTCGAAACGGCGAGCAGGAGCCGATGTCGCCGCCGGTTCCCGACGCCGCCGCCGAACGGGACGGAGACGAGAACGGGACCGACGAGGGGGGCGACGGTGGGACGGACGAGATGGCAGAGACGGACGAGATGGACGAGATGGCAGAGACGGACGAGACGGGCAAGGCAGACGAGACGGACGAGACCGAAAACGACGGCCAAAGCTGGGACGGACTGTTCGACAGCGAGGTTCGGAACGGAAACGGAGCCGCGAGCACGGTGCAAAACGACACCGCCGATTCGAGCACGGACCCTGTGTCGGACGCTGCGGCGGCCCCCGGTGGCTCCAGCGGGGACGCGACTGAGCGCTTGGACGGGGACCGAAGAGAGTCCGGCGGCGAGGCGGACCCGGACGCCGACCCGAGCGCCGGGGGCCCCCTCGTCGATCGGCTCCGGGCGGAGATCGACGCTCTCGACGACGTCGCAGCCGGGATGTTGCGGCAGTACCGTCGGGACGGCCCGATCGAACCGGGCGACGCCCACGCGGCGGCGGGCGGATCGGGGGATCGAGGCCCGGCCTACGCGGCGAACCGGCGGCTCAGACAGCGCGGCCTGATCGTCCACGTCGGCTGCGGGCAGTACGACTACGCGCTCGCGGAACTCGTCCGAGCGGAGTTGGCCGACCCGGTTCGTCCCGAGGCGACGCCGAGCGAGGACGAGGTCGCCGAAATCGTCGAGGCGGTCGAAGCGGGGGACCTGACGGTCGGGAGCACCATCCCGAGGAAGGCCCAAGAGAGCGGCCACCAGGGGGGTGGCGAATCCGAACTCGCCGCCGACCGATCCTCCGTCGGTCGCTGATCGGTCCCGCCGGATCGCTACGCGATCGGGTCGACGAGCGATTCGAGCGCGGCCCGGGGGTCGTCGGCTTTTGCGACGCCGGACGCGAGGAGGACGCCCTCCGCGCCGAGGTCCGACGCGGCGACGAGGTCCTCGCCGGTCGAGATGCCCGCCCCGCAGAGGACGGGCGTACCGGAGGCCGCGTCGACGGAATCGGTGACGACGTCCGGATCGGCCTTCGAGACGGGCGTTCCGGTCCCGATCAGCTCGGGCGGTTCGACGGCGACCGAGTCCGGGTCGAGGCGGGCGGCGGCGGCGATCTGCCGGGGGTTGTTCGCACAGACGATCGTCTCGAGTCCGGCCCGCTCGGCCGCCCGGAGGCTCCCGTCGATGTCGGCCAGCCGGAGGCGGCGCTCGGAGTGGTTGAGAAGCGTGCCCTCGGCCCCGGCCCGCGAGGCGGCCTCGGCGAGCGTCGACCCGGTGTGGGAGCCGTGCTCGACCGACGAGACGTGTTGGGCCCACGTCTCCGCGCCGGTTTCGGCGACGGCGGCGAGGTCGGCTGCCTGCGGCGCGACCGCGATCCGGACGCCGGTGTCCGCCGCGACCTCGGCGGCGATCGAGCCGATCTCGACCGGATCACAGGGGTACGCTTTCAGATTAATCAACACGAACATATCACGATCAGTGTCGGCCAACAAAAAATAGCTACCTATCGATGGACCCCTCGCGGGGCCGGGACGTTATCGGGCCGCGCTTCCGCCCCTGGCGACGCCGTCGGCGATCAGTTTGTATCCGGCACCGAACCCGCCGGCCAGGACTGTCAACAGCCCGAAAAGCGCAACGACGGCACCAGCCACCAGAAGACCCCACTCCGGCGACTGGCCGAACCCGGTGTCGGCCCCCGTTCCGATCAGCCACGCCCCTACGCCGAGCGCCGCCTGCCCGGCGACGATGACAACAAGATAGTACGCCATCATTCGGTACCCGTACGCGATCCCTTCGATCGTCGAGACTCGTGTCACGGGGGGTCTGCCCCCGTCACAGTATAAGTACGCTCGGGACGGCGGCTTCGGGCGTCCGTTCCGTGTGGTTCTTGTCCGAAACGTTCGAGGTGCCGGCATGGACCGAGTGTCGAGCCGCGTGATGGGGCGACGGGCCGTCGTCGCCGCGGCCGGCGTCGCCCTCGCGGGGTGTGCCGACGGCGGTAACGGCGAGGAGCCGGAGCCGACGCCGATCCCGGACGACGAGCGCGAGGCCTTCGACAGCGGGTGGCCGACCTTCGCCATGGACGCGGCCAACACCGGGTACGCACCCGATATATCGGGGCCCTACACGGAGATCGGCGAGCGCTGGCGCTTCGAGACGGAGGGATCGATCGCCGGGAGTCCGGCCGTCGCCGGAAACACCCTCTACGTGGGCAGCACCGACGGCTCGCTGTACGCCCTCGACCCGTACGTCGGCGCGGAGCTCTGGTCGTTCGAAACCGACGGTCCCGTGACGACCACCCCGGCGGTCGTCGACGGGACCGTTTACGTGGGTTCGGGCGACGAGCGGCTGTACGCGATCGACGCGGCCGACGGGACGGAGGTATGGCGCTTCGACGTCGGCGATCGAGTCGGCTCGAGCCCGACGGTCTCCGAGGGGACCGTCTACGTCGGCGGCGTCAACAGCTCCGTGTTCGCCGTCGACCGAAACGCCGGCGAGCAGCGCTGGCGGTTCGGGACGGGCGCGTCGGTACTCGGCACGCCGGCGGTCGCCGACGGGACGGTGTACGTCGGATCGAGCGACCGCAACGTCTACGCGCTCGACGCGGCTTCGGGCGAGGAGCGGTGGCGCTTCGGCACCCGCGGCATCGTCAGCGCGGGGCCGGCGGTCGCCGACGGGACGGTGTACGCCGGATCGAGGGACAGCACCCTCTACGCGCTCGATGCGGAAGACGGCGAGCGGACGTGGCAGTTCGACGCCAACGAGCAGGTCCAGGGGAGCCCGGCTATCGTCGGGGAAACGGCGTTCGTCGGGTCGAGCGACGACTTCCTCTATGCGGTCGGGATCGACGGGGACGACCCCGTGGGTCGGTGGCGGTTCCAAACCGGCGATTCGGTCGTCGCCAGCCCGGCGGCGACCCGGGATCACGTCTTCGTCGCCTCGACGAGCGGGAACGTGTTCTGCATCCTGCCGGAGGAGGGTGGGACCGTCTGGCGTTTCGAGGCCGACGCCGGCATCCAGGAGGGGCCGGCGGTCACCGACGAGTGGCTCTACTTCGGGGACGTGGACGGAACCGTCTACGCGATCGGCTCGGGGTGAGGGCTGCACGCCGTTTCGCCGCCGACGCGCCTCACCCCGCCTCGCCGTCCGATCGGACCAGCGACCGCCGGGAGTTCGTGACGACGATGAGGCTGCTGATGCCCATCAACACGGCCGCGATCAGGGGGTTGATGAGTCCCGCGACGGCGAGTGGGATCGCGACGAGGTTGTAGCCGACGGCCCACAGGAGGTTCTCGCGGATCCGGCGTCGGACGCGGTCGGCGATCCCGAAGAAGGCCGGGACGGTCGAGAGGTCGTCGTCCGTGACCACGGCGTCGGCGGCGTCGATCGTCAACTCGGTCCCGTGGGACATCGCGATCCCGAGATCGGCGCTCGCGAGCGCGGCGGCGTCGTTGGTGCCGTCGCCGACCATCGTCACCGCGCCGTCGGCCCGGAGCCGCCGGATCAACTCGCGTTTGGCCTCGGGGCGGACCTCCGCGAACACCTCGTCGACGTCGGGGTGGGCCTCGAAGCGCCGGGCCGCGCGCTCGTCGTCGCCGGTGATCACGACCACGTCGGTCCCGTCGTCGAAGGCGCCGATCGCGTCCTCCCAGCCGGGCCGGGGGGTGTCCCGGAGCACGACGACGCCGGCCGCGGCGCCGTCCCAGCCGACGAGCGTGGGGTGGGCGCCGTCGGCCCGGGCCGAGTCGACGGCCGCCGCGAGGTCGTCGGGGACCGTCCAACCCGCCCGCGCGAAGGCGTCGGGGTGGCCGACCATCGTCTCGTCGCCGTCGACCGTCGCCGCGACGCTTCGGGGGTTCCGCTCGAACCCCGAGACCTCGGCGGTCGGCTCGGGGGCGGCCTCGAGTATCGCGCCGCCGATCGGGTGGTTCGACCGCCCCTCGACGGCCGCGGCGCGTTCGAGGATCGCCTCCCGGTCCGCGCCGACGACGTCGACGACGGACATCTCGCCCGTCGTCAGCGTCCCGGTCTTGTCGAAGGCGACGGTGTCGGTGTCGGTGACACGCTCGAAGACCGAGCCGTCGAAGACGAGCAGCCCCGATTCGGAGGCCGCGTTCGACCCGGCGGCCAGCGCCAGCGGCGTCGCGATGCCCAAAGAGCACGGACAGGAGACGACGAGCACCGACACGCCGATCAGGACGGCCTCGCCCGGCGGGCGGCCGAGGTAGAGCCACCCCAGCGTCGTCGCGACGGCGATCGTCACGACGACCGGGACGAACACGAGCGCGAAGCGGTTGGCGACCCGCTGGACGCCCGAATCGGTGCTCTGGACCGACCACAGAAGCTCCATCAGCCGATCGACCGTGCTGGTGCGGTCGTCGCCGACCGCGACGACCAGGGCGTTGTCGGTGACGATCGACCCCCCGATGACCTGGGACCCGGGGGACTTCGCCACCGGGATCGACTCGCCCGTCACGACCGACTCGTCGACCGCCGCGGTGCCGTCCACGACCTCGCCGTCGACGGGGACGCGCTCGCCCGGCCGCACCAACACGCGCTCGCCGGGGGCGATCGACTCGATCGGCGCTCGCTCCGTCGACCCGTCCTCGCGGAGCCGCCGGGCGTGGGTCACCCGCGACTCGGCCAACTCGGAGTAGTACCCGAGCGCGCGCTCTTTGAACCGCGACTCGACGTGGTCGCCGACGGTCACGACCGCGAGGATCATCACCGCAACGTCGAAGTAGACGGTCCGGCCCTCCAGGAGGAACAGCGACGCCGCCGAGTACAGATACGCCGCGGCGACGGCGAGGGCGATCAACACGTCCATGTTCGGCTGGCCGACCTTCAGGCTCACGTAGGCCCCCCGGAAGAAGGGGTAGCCGACGCCGGCGACGATGATCGTACTCCAGACGAACAGCGGGACGAACACCATGAAGTAGAGGTTCGACCCGTAGAGGAAATCGCGGGGGTAGATCCCGACGTAGGTCGGGTAGACGAAGAGGAAGTACGGAGCCATCACGGGCATCATCACGATCACGGCGATGGCGGCGCGGTACTCCCCCAGGGAGAGCCGATCCAGGAACCCCTCCGGCTCCTCGCCCGGTTCGGAGGCGTAGTAGCCGAACCGACTCAACGCCTCGGGGAGCGCCCCGCGGTCGCAGGTCTCGGGGTCGTAGCTCACCCGCGCCATGTCGGTCGAGTAGCTCGCCTCCGCGCCGTAGACGCCCTCGATGTCGGTCGCCGCGGACTCGATGAACAGCTCACACGTCGAGCAGTGCAGCCCGTCGATGGAGAGGTAGGCGGTCTCGCTGTCGACGTCGTCGGGAATCGCCTCGCTTCCGGCCCCCGGCGCGTCGGCGTCCTCCCGGAGCGCCTCGGCGTCGACTTCCTCTGGGTCGACG
>Ga0209965_1000363_pt1 | contig 16443 bp, 13 predicted proteins | sample SalPon2_B_H2O_MG_FD_185707 | JGI IMG/M metagenome (GOLD analysis project Ga0209965, IMG submission 185707) | Salt pond water microbial communities from South San Francisco under conditions of wetland restoration - Salt Pond MetaG R2_B_H2O_MG... | ecosystem: Environmental > Aquatic > Non-marine...
GTTCGCGCTGGGGCGGCTCCTGATAGCTTTCGTGCTAGTCGTGCTGAACGGCTTCTTCGTCGCGACGGAGTTCGCGTTCGTCCGCGTGCGCTCCACCTCGGTCGAGCAGCTGGCGGCGGAGGGCCGGGCCGGTGCCGAGACGCTGCAAGACGTGATGACCAATCTCGACGACTACCTCGCGGTCACACAGCTCGGCATCACGCTGGCCTCGCTGGGACTGGGATGGGCCGGCGAACCCGCCGTCGCCTCGCTCATCGAGCCGGTGCTGGGTCCGCTCTTGCCGGCGGATCTGCTCCACCTGGTCGCCTTTGCCATCGGCTTCACCTTCATCACGTTCCTCCACGTCGTGTTCGGCGAACTCGCGCCCAAGACCATCGCTATCGCCGAAGCGGAACGACTCTCCCTGCTGGTCGCGCCCCCGATGCGGCTGTTCTACTACCTCTTTTACCCCGGGCTGGTCGTGTTCAACGGGACCGCCAACGCCTTCACGCGCCTGCTCGGCGTCCCGCCGGCCTCCGAGACCGAGGAGACGCTCGAAGAGCGCGAGATCCGGCGCGTGCTGGCCCGCTCCAGCGAGGAGGGCCACGTCGACACGGCCGAGGTCGAGATGATAGGGCGCGTCTTCGACCTCGACGACACCACCGCTCGGACCGTGATGGTCCCGCGGCCGGACGTCGTCGCCATCCCGGCCGACGCCTCGCTGGCCGAGATTCGGGAGACGGCACTGTCGGCCGGCCACACCCGCTATCCGGTCGTCGGGAGCGACGACCAGGACGAGGTCGTCGGGTTCATCGACGTCAAGGACGTCTTGCGCGCCGTCGAGGCCGCCGGGGAGACGACGGCGGCGGAACTGTCCCGCAGTCTCTTCCTGATCCCGGAGACGGCGACCGCCGACGACATCCTGTTGCAGTTCCGCGAGGAACACCAGCAGATGGCGGCGGTCGTCGACGAGTGGGGCGCGTTCGAGGGGATCGTCACCATCGAAGACGTCGTCGAGGCCGTCGTCGGCGACCTCAGAGACGGCTTCGACGTCGACGAGCGCGAACACTCGGTCCGTCAGCTCGGCGACGAGCGGTACGATATCGACGGGAGCGTCCCCCTACCGATCGTCAACGAAGAGCTGGGGTCGACTTTCGAGAGCGACGGCGTCGAGACCATCGGCGGGCTCGTGCTCGCGAGACTGGGTCAAATCCCCGAACCGGGCGACAGCGTCGAGACCGACGGCTACCGCATCGAGGTCGCGGCAGTCGACGGCGCCCGGATCTCGACCGTTGCGATCGAGCCCCTGGAGACCGCACCGGAGTGACCACCGGCGTCGGTTGCGCCCCGCCGCCCACCCGGCGGTGTCGGCGGAAAAACCAACGCTTTTTGAGCCGCTGGGTGATGACCGGCTCATGGCTGATTCACACGGTCCACCAGGGTCGGCGGCGGAGAACGACGCCGAGCGGGAGGTCCCCGTCACGGGTGAGGTCGTGCCCGACAAGTTCTCCTCCGACGAGGTGTTCCAGCGGATCGTCGCCGACGCCGACCACGAGATCACGTCCGGCGTTCGGGAACTGTTCTTCAGCGCGCTCGCCGGCGGCTTCGCCATCACGATCACGCTGCTCGTTTACGCCTCGATGTATCCGAAGACGGACAGCGCCATCGGGGCCGCGATGCTCTACCCCATCGGCTTCATCTACATCATCATCGGCGGCTACCAGCTCTACACGGAGAACACGCTCCCGCCGGTGGCACTGACGCTGGAGCGGCTGGCGTCGATCCCTGCACTCCTGCGCCACTGGGGCATCGTCGCTGCGGGCAACTTCGCCGGCGGGGCTATCGGGGCCGTCGTCCTCGCCTACGGCGGCGTGTTCAGCCCCGAGGCCGCCGCCGTCGCTGCCGACCTCGCCGTCGAAGGGGTCTACGAGACCAGCCGGTGGGAGCTGTTCTTCAAGGGGGCCTTCGCGGGGCTCATCGTCGCCGGCGTCGTCTGGATGAACTTCGCCGCCAGGGACACCGTTACCCGGCTGCTGGTGGTGTATATCGCCTTCCTCACCATCCCGCTCGCGAACCTCTTTCACGTGGTCGTCTCCTTCACCGAGGCGACGTATCTGATGCTCACCGGCGACCTGCCGTTGCTGCTAGCGATGACCGACTTCGTCGTTCCCGTGATGCTTGGCAACACCATCGGCGGCGTCGTCCTCGTGACTATCGTCAACTACTACCAGACGACCGAAGAACGGCTCGAAACGGCCCGGTTCGAACACGTCCGGCGGCTCTCGGTCCGGGAGTGGTTGCTGGGCAACCTCGCCGGCCGGTCGTATGTCCCGCTCGTCGACACCGTCGAAGAGTTCGTCCGCGACCCAGAGTCCTACCGCGTGCTGGTCCCCATTGCGAACCCGCGGACGGAGTCGGCGCTGGTCGAACTGGCCTGTGCGCTCGCGAGCACCCGGGAGAAGGGGACCGTCCACGTCGCCCACGTCGTCCAGGCGGCTGAACAGTCCTCCGCCGCCGACGACCGACGACAACGCGAGCGCATCGTCGAGGAGTCCGCGCACCAGCTTGAGGACATCGAGCGGCTTGCAGAGCAGTACGACGTCGCGTTCGAGACCTCCACTATCGTCTCACACCGCTCGTTCGAGGAGGTGTTCGACCGGGCGACCCGCACCCGGCCCGACCTGGTCTTGATGAACTGGGAGAAAGACGGTCTGTGGGCCAGCGCACGCGCCGAGCGCCCACTGGCCGAACTGACGAACCAGCTCCCCTCCGACTTCCTCGTGGTCAAGGACCGCGGCGGCGACAGCTCGACGGTCCTCGTCCCGACCGCTGGCGGGCCGGCTTCGGACCTGAGCGCCGACGTCGCCCGCGGCCTGCGCGAGGCAGCCGGTGCGGAGATCACGCTTTTGCACGTCGCCGACCCCGGCAACGGCGAGGCGGGCGAAGCGTTCCTCGCCGAGTGGGCAGCGGACCACGACCTCTCGGACGCGACCCGACTCGTCGACGACTCGGGCGACGTCGAGAGCGCGATCGAGCGCGAAGCCGCCGACCACACGATGGTGATACTCGGCGCGACAGAACAGGGCATCCTCTCGCGGCTGGTCACCGACTCGCTCCACCTGAACGTCGTCGACGAAGTCGATAGCACCGTGTTGCTCGCCGAACGCGAGACCGACCGGTCGTTCGTGCAACGGCTGATCGGGGCCGGTCGACGGGACAAGTGAACGGAGTCGGTGACTGCTAGCTGGTGTCGCACCGAGAACAGTCAGAAAGCCCCCACGCTATCGGCTCGTAAGGGTAGTGCTGGCCGGGGCTTTCTGGCTGTTCACGGCCTCGCGATAGCAGCCCCACAAACGACTGCGTTTCTCAGCCGAAGTTCTCGACCTTGGCGTCGTCGGTGTCCACACCCGCAGCCTCCAGCGCGGCAGTTGCGTCGTCGAGGAAGCCCGCGAAGCCGTAGATAAACACCTGGCCGCCCTCGCTGGTGGCCTCGGCCACCGCGTCGGTCAGGTCGGCGTCACCGTCGAGGACGTGGACGAGCACACCCCGCTCCCGGAGCGCGTCCAGACGGTCTTCGTGGATGGGCGCGTCGTCCTGGTAGACCACGGCGGCGTCGTTGCCGTCGGCGAGGGCGCGCTCGGCGATGCCGATGGCCGGACCGATTCCGGGGCCGCCGGCGAGCAGGACCGCTCGCGACTCGCCCTCGTAGTAGTCCGAGCCGAAGGGGCCGGCGATGCGGACCGAATCGCCGGCTTCCAGGTCTGCCAACTGCGGCGCGACGTCCCCGTCGGGGTCGATACCCACTGTCATCTCGAACTCGCCGTCGACGTCCGGCGACGAGATGGTGTAGAAGCGAGACTCCTCGTCACCGTCTACCGAGAGCGTGACCTTGACGAACTGGCCGGGCTGGGCCGAGAACTCGTCTGGCGTCTCGACGTCGATAGCGATGGCGTCGGGGCCGACTGTCCGGACAGCGGCCACCTTCAGTGAACGTTCGTCCATATCAGGGCCGTTGGAGCACGGAGACAAGGGAATTTCGGTCGCCGTCGTATAGAGGACGTAGCACGCACGCACCCGCACACCGAAGCCTTTTCACCGCCGGCAGGCTACCCGCGTGATAGTATGCCAGACGACCTCAACTGGGCCATCGGCGGCGAGGCCGGCGATGGAATCGACTCTACCGGGAAAATCTTCGCGCAGGCCCTCTCCCGGGCGGGTCGACACGTCTTCACCTCCAAGGATTTCGCTTCCAGGATACGTGGCGGCTACACCGCCTCCAAAATTCGAACGTCGGTCGACCGCGTCGAGAGCGTCGTCGACCGCCTGGACATCCTCATCGCCCTCACCGAGCGCACCGTCGACGAGAACGAGGACGAACTGCACGAGGACAGCGTCGTCATCTACGACGGCGAGCGCTCGACGATGCAGGACGTCGAGGTCCCCCACGGCGCGACCGCCCTGGAAGTCCCGCTGAAACGGCTCGCCGAGGACGCCGGCGGCGCGATCATGCTCAACGTCGTCGCTCTGGGCGCGGCGTGTGAGGTGACGAACTTCCCGATCGAGAACCTAGACGAGAGTTTGCAGAAACGCTTCGGCGACAAGGGCGAAGCCATCGTCGAGAACAACAAGCAGGCCGCCCGAAAGGGCCAGGAGTACGTCCGCGAGGAGTACGACCACGACTTCCCCTACGACGTCGAGACCACCGACGAGGACTACGTCCTGCTCAACGGCGACGAGGCGATCGGGATGGGCGCTATCGCCGCGGGCTGTCGGTTCTACGCCGGGTACCCGATCACACCGGCGACAGACGTGATGGAGTACCTCACCGGCCGCATCGATCAGTTCGGCGGCAAGGTCGTCCAGGCCGAGGACGAGCTCTCGGCCATCAACATGGCGCTGGGTGCGGCACGGGCCGGCGCGCGATCGATGACCGCCACCTCGGGGCCGGGTATCGACCTGATGACCGAGACGTTCGGGCTGGTCGCCACGAGCGAGACACCGCTGGTCATCTGTGACGTGATGCGTTCCGGTCCCTCGACCGGGATGCCGACCAAGCAGGAGCAAGGCGACCTCAACATGACGCTGTACGGCGGCCACGGCGAGATTCCCCGCTTCGTCGTCGCCCCCACGACGATCTCGGAGTGTTTCTGGAAGACCGTCGAGGCGTTCAACCTCGCGGAGAAATACCAGACGCCCGTCTTCCTCGTCTCGGACCTCGCACTCGCCGTGACCGAGCAGACGTTCTCGCCCGACACGTTCGACATGGACGAGGTCGAGATCGACCGCGGCAAGGTCGTCGACGAGAACGACATCGACGCGTGGCTCGACGAGAAGGGCCGTTTCCAGGCGCACTTCGCCGCCGCCGACGGCATCTCGCCGCGTGCCTTCCCCGGCACGACCGACGGCGCACACATGACCACCGGGCTCGAACACGACGAACTCGGCCGTCGGACCGAGGACACCGAGATCCGCGTCGAGCAGGTCGACAAGCGAAACCGCAAGGTCGAGACCGCGAAAGAGCAAGAGGAGTTCGACTACCGCGAGTTCGGCGACCCCGACGCGGACACGCTGGTCATCTCGTGGGGCTCGAACGAGGGCGCGATGCGAGAGGGCATGGAGTTCCTCGAAGAGGAGGGCATCGACGTCCGCTTCGTCTCGGTTCCCTACATCTTCCCGCGGCCGGACCTGACCGAGGAAGTACAGGCCGCCGAGACGACTATCGTCGTCGAGTGTAACGCCACCGGCCAGTTCGCCGACGTCATCGAACACGACGTCTTAGAACGGGTCGAACGCATCAACAAGTACACCGGCGTCCGCTTCGACGCCGACGAACTGGCCGAGGAGGTCAAAGCGACGCTCGCCGACTCGGCGGGCACACAGGAGGTGGAAGCAGAATGAGCTCAGATATCAGATTCACGGACTTCAAATCCGACAAGCAACCGACGTGGTGTCCCGGCTGTGGCGACTTCGGGACGATGAACGGCATGATGAAAGCGCTGGCCGAGACCGGCAACGACCCCGACAACACGTTCATCGTCGCGGGTATCGGCTGCTCGGGGAAGATCGGGACGTACATGCACAGCTACGCCTTGCACGGCGTCCACGGTCGCGCCCTCCCGGTCGGTATCGGCGTGAAGATGGCCAACCCCGACCTCGAAGTGATGGTCTCCGGCGGCGACGGCGACGGTTACTCCATCGGTGCCGGCCACTTCATCCACGCGGTGCGTCGCAACGTCGACATGAGCTACGTCGTCATGGACAACCGCATCTACGGCCTCACCAAGGGCCAGGCCTCGCCGACCTCGCGCGAGGACTTCGAGACCGCGACGACGCCCGACGGTCCGAACCAGCCGCCGGTCAACCCCAAGGCCCTCGCGCTCGCGTCGGGGGCGACCTTCATCGCCCAGACGTTCTCCTCGAACTCCCAGCGCCACGCCGAGATCGTTCAGGAGGCCATCGAGCACGACGGCTTTGGCTTCGTCAACGTCTACTCGCCGTGTGTCACGTTCAACGATGTCGACACGTACGACTACTTCCGGGACACGATCGTCGACCTGAAAGAGTCCGACCACGACCGCTTCGACCGCGACCAGGCCAAAGACAAGATTCTGGAGAGCGACAAGGAGTACATGGGCGTCCTCTACCAGGACGACGAGTCCGTGCCCTTCGAGGAGCGCGAGGGCGTCGAGGGCTCCATGGCCGAGATTCCCGACGGCGCGCCCGAGGGCGCGATGGATCTGGTTCGGGAATTCTACTGAACCTTTTTGCTGCGGGGGGTTCGCGGTGCGAACCCCCGCTTGCAAAAACGTTCGCGAAAAACGCCGGAATCGCCGCCACGCGGCGATTCCGGTGAACCGGCTCGCTTCGCTCGCCGGGTGCTCACACTGGACAGCCCGCCCTTCCCCGCCGGCGCGGCCCAGAGGCCGCGCCCGGCCACCAAACAGTTAGTCGTCTTCTTCTTCACCCTCCTCTTCCCCACCGCCGCCGGGAATGCCACAGCCGGCGAGTCCGGCAGTTCCGATTGTGATACCGGTGGCCAGCAGGACGCGCCGCCGCGACGTGCTGTCGTCTCGTGTCATGTTCGTCCTGTTGGCCGAATGGCATCTAAAGCTATGCCCGGCAAGGGAGGGGCGGTTATCCCACGTGGGGAGCGCACGGCCTGTGACGGCGTGCCATACACAACTGAGTTGGGGCCGAACCCATATACTCGACCTACATACGTCAGCTATGAACGTCTTCTGGCACCAGCGTGACCTCCGGATTCCGGACAATCGTGGGCTCGCGGCCGCAGCGAGCGACGGGACCGCCCTCCCGGTGTACGTCGTCGACACCGGCGTGCTGAACAAGGTCGGGAAGCGACAGCGAGCGTTCTTCCTCACGGGCGTACGGGAGTTGAAGCGGGCGTATCGCCGGCGGGGGAGCGACCTGCTCGTACGGACCGGCGCGGCCGACGAGGTGCTGTCGGACGTGGTCGAGGAGTTCGACGCCGACCGCGTGGTGTACAACGAACATTACCGTCCCGCCCGTCGGAACCGACAGCGCCGTGTCGACGAGGCCGTCCCGACCAAATCCCTCGTTGACCTCCTACTGGTCGACCCTGCGGGGCTGGACCAGCGCTACGAGAACCACAGCCGGTTCTACGACGACTGGCAGGCCAGCCACAAACTCCCGCCGGTCGACGCGCCCGCGGACGAGGAACTCGCAGATGTGGAGGACGACACGCCGGTGCCGTCCATCGACGCTGACATCGACCTCCCGGCGGCCGGCTACGACGCCGCTCGCGACCGCTGGGAGCGGTTCCTCGCGGACGGTATCGAGACGTACAACGACACCCGCGACGACATGCGGGCCGCGGTCGAACGACCCGTCGGGGCCGTCTCGCGCATGTCGCCGTACATCGCCGGGGGCATGATAGGTGTCCGAGAGCTGTGGCGAGACGCCAGCGAGCGCCACGCCAAAGTGGGCGCCAGCGCCCAGCGCAACGTCCAGAAGTACCGATACGAGCTCTCGTGGCGCGAACAGAACTACCACCTGCTGTACCACAACCCCGACCTGCTTGCGGCCAACTACAAGTCCTTCCCCAACGAAATCGAGTGGGAGAACGACGCCGAACAGTTCGAGGCGTGGAAAGCCGGCGAGACGGGCTACCCGCTGGTTGACGCCGGGATGCGCCAACTGAACACCGAGGGGTACGTCCACAACCGTCCGCGTCAGAACGTCGCCTCCTTTCTCGCCAAGCACCTGCTCGTGGACTGGCGGGAGGGCGCGCGGTATTTCACGAAGCAGCTGGTCGACCACGACCCTGCCTCGAACTACGGCAACTGGCAGTGGACCGCCTCGACGGGGACGGACTCGGTAGACGTTCGTATCTTCGACCCAGTCGCACAGATGAGCAAGTACGACGACGGCGCGGACTACGTCACGGAGTATGTTCCGGAACTGCGCGGGGTGTCGCCGGAGAAAATCGTCGACTGGCCGACGCTCTCGGCGTCCGAACGCGACCGGCTGGCACCCGAGTATCCCGCCCCTATCGTCGACCGGAACGGGGCCTACGAGCGGGCCCAGCGGGTGTTCGAGCGGGCGCTCGGGAAGCGGTAGCCCGCCTGGCGTCGTCACCGTCGACCGGAGTTGCTGGCACCGAAACCGATAGACGAGATGGGAAAGTTGAGGTTACGATCCCCCAAAGGTCATTACCGTTGACCGACCAATCCAGCGCAATGGACGAGGCGAGTGACGACCGCGTCTACTACGTCATCAGCGACCTCCACATCGGCGGCGACGAGCAACTGGAGGAGGTCGGGTTTCTCGACGAGCTGCTCGACTTCCTGGCCCGCCTCGAAGCCGCCGACGAGGACGCCGAACTCGTCATCAACGGCGACGCGTTCGGGCTGTGGGAGTTCACCAAGGTCGAGGGGCTCCGGAAGTTCGACGCGCTCGTCGAGACCTACCCGGAGCTGTTCGACCAGCTCCGGGCGACCGGCGAGGCCATCGATATCACGCTCCTGCCGGGCAATCACGACCACGAACTGGCGGCCTACGAGGAGTACGTCGAACGCTTCGCGGCGTACAACGTCGACCTCGTCCAGGCGCAGTCGCTCACGCGGGCGGTCGGTGACCACGTGGTGCACTTCGAACACGGGCATCAGCACGACCCCAACAACCGCATCACCGAGTGGGGCGACCCGAACGCGACGCCGCTTGGCTACTACTACAACACGCTGGTCACCAGCCGTGCGGGCCAGCTCTCCGACCGCGGCCGGTACAACTGGCTGAAGGACGTGCAGGCGGTGACGCCGACCGAGCGGATGCCGGTCTGGCTCATCTCGAAATACTTCTACCGCGAGATGAATCCCGTGCTCCGGTACGCTCTGTTGCCCTTCCTATTGTTGTTCAACGTCAGCGCCGTCTTGGCAATCGTCGCCGGGCTCGACCTGCTCGGCATCTGGACGACACCGATCGGCGCCACCACGGCCTTTCTCGACCAGTTCGGCACCGCCGGGACCGCCGTCTGGTTCCTGCTCACAGTCAACGTCGCCATCACGGGGATCCTGTTGCTGGTCGGCATCCCGTTGTATTTCCTCCGGCGGGACGTGCGACAGACGATAAACCGCTTTGGCGTCTTCGAGATGGACCTCACTGTCGACAGCGAAGCGCCATACGAGGAGGCGGCCAGAGAGATATTCGCTGCAGAGCCCAGAACCACCGTCTACTGCTACGGCCACACCCACCGCCCGGCGATGCGCGAGGTAGAGGGCGGGCTGCTGGTCAATACCGGAACGTGGCTCAAGCGCCTCCACCGGCGCGACGGCGTCGTCGGCCTGCTACCGCCGGTGTTCTACCCGTCGTATCAGCTCTGTGCCGTCCGCATCGCCGACGCGCCCGAGGGGCTCGCTGTCGAGTACGAGGCCATCCAGAAACCCAGCCCGAGCCCCGACGAACTCACCCTCACCGAACGGCTGCTCACGCTCGGGCGACGACCGGACATCGAACTGCCCGACCGCGCGGTCGTCGACGACGAAGTGAGCGGCGCGGCACCTGACGCGGCCGAGAACGAGCCGGAGTACGCGCGGTGAGGGGTCGAGACTGTCCGCGCAGTAGGATACAGGGGCCGACGACTCAGCGGTGCCCCGGCAGCACCTCTGGCTCGCCGGACCGATAGATGTACTCGACGGCGATGCCCGTCAGTGGCGAATCGGCGGCCGTCGCGTACGCCTTGGCCAGATCGAGATACTGCTCGGTGATGTCGACGACGTGGGCGTAGGCGGCGCGGTCGTCGGGCCGGAGCAGGTACTCTGCCGTGACGGGTGTCAACTGCCCCTCCGCGCGGTCGGCGGCGTAGTCGTCCACGTCGTCGAGCCAGATCTGCGCGCCGATGATCGCCAGCACGATCGCTTTCGCGAAGTCGTCGTCGATGTCGATCCCCGCGAGCCGGTACAGATCAAGCATCCCGTCGTAGATGACCCCCACGCGGGCGTACTGGGTCTTACTGTAGGGCAACTCCTGTTCGGCACTGGATAAGGTCGCCGGCGGCTCGTCGTAGTCGGCGAACTTGTACTCCTCGCGGATGGCCGCGCTGGCCCGGTCGTCGCCCGCTTTGGCATCCGCCATCAGCCCGCGGAAGTAGTCGTCGCGGTCTTGGTGGGCTTCGCTGTAGTCGACGGCCCACTGGTAGGCCTCGCCGACCGAGTCGGGCAGGTCATCGAGCAGGCCGTCGAGGTGGGACTGCAGTGTGGCCTGTGCGATTTCGGCGACCCGACGACGGTCAGCCTCACTCACGCTCTGTGCCCCCTCGCTATCGGCTCCGCCCGTCCCGAACTCCACCTCGAAGTCCTCGAACTCGGCGTCGTTGATGGCGTCGCGCATATCGCCGTCGACCAGCGCTTCGATGGAGAGGCGGGTCATCTGCTCGGCGCGGACGACCTGCTCTCTGGGCGATAGCGTCGGAGACCTCCCGTCGAGGGCGGCGTCCTCGACGGGCGGGACGCCCGTGGCGATGTCCTCGCCGACGGGGTCGGTGTCGGCCGCTTTGCGCGCCGCGCGGTAGACGTAGCCCAGCGTCAGCCGCGCGGGCAGGATGAGTTTCGTGTCGTAGCTGAAGTCGACGGGGTGGCCGAACTCCTCGGCTAACGCCGCCTCGATGCGGCTGTAGACGTCTTCCAGCATCTGCTCGGTGCGGTCGTCGATCTCGGATTTCAGCGAGAGGCTACCGTAGTCGAACACGCCGGTGTCGGCGTAGTAGCCAAGCACCGACCGGAGCGCCGTCGGCAGCCTGCGCCTGTCCGCGAGCGCGGCCGCACCTGTTTTGAGAACCATCTGTCGTGACCCGGTATGGACACTGCTGTGACTGGTGGCTTCTTTACGCTTTCGAGAGACGGACCCGGCAGGCAATAAAGCAAGACTGATTACGAACACGTCGTACCGTTCAAGCATGCGCGACCGCTTTGACGTGGTGATTGCCGGGGCTGGTCCCGCCGGCGGCCAGTGCGCCCGTGACCTGGCCGAGCGGAACTACGACGTGCTGGTACTCGAGACCGAGCCCGAAGAGGAGTTCCCACGTCAGAGCAACAAATCGACGGCCGGGACCTTCCCGTCGGCGATGACCGCCTTCGCCATCCCCGACGAAGTCGTGATGCAGTACACCGACAAGGTGGTACTGGAATCTCCGAACGACCACTACACCCGCACTCAGACCGGCGCCGTCTTGGAGTTCGCGGACTTCAAGCGGTTCCTCGCCGAGGACAGCCGCGAGAAGGGTGCGACCTACCGCTTCGATTCGCGGGTGTCGGCACCCATCATGGACGACGGCGAGATAGTCGGCGTCCGATACGACGGCGACGAGGAGGTGTACGCCGACATCGTCATCGACGCCACCGGTCCCGCCGCGCCGCTGGCGAAGAAACTCGACGTCTGTAACCTGGAACGGGAACACCAGGCCATCGGCATCGAGTACGAGTTCGAGAACGTCGCCGTGAACCACGACGACTACGCCGATCTCCGGGACGGGATGATGCTCCGTCTGGACCACGACCTCGCTCCCGGGGGGTATTCCTGGATCTTCCACACCGGCGAGGATACGGCCAAGGTGGGGCTTTGCTACATCCAGAACGGCTCTCACCACAAGTACGCCAAAGACGGCATGGGTATCGACGACTACCTCGAATACTGGCTTGACTCGGACCCCCGATTTGCCGACGCCGAGAAGATCGAGGGAACCCAGGCCCATCGGGGGTCGGCCCATATCCAGCCGCCAGACTCGATGAGCACGGACAACTTCATGGCTATCGGTGACACTGTCCCCACCATCGACCCGCTGTGGGGCGAGGGCATCCACAAGGGGATGAAATCGGCCCGGGCCGCCGCCGCGACCGTCGACGCGGCGCTGACACCCAAGGAGCCCCAGACGGACGCCGACACCCTCTCGGTGTACGACCAACTCTGGCACCGCGACGTGGCGCCCAAGCACGACGCCAGGCTGATGATGACCGAACTGCTGTATCTCGCTCCCAACGAGCGGTACGACGAACTGATGGACGACCTCCGTCGGACCGACAGCAACACCCTCGAACAGGTCAATCGAGGCGACCGGCGTGCGATTCTGGAACTCGCCCACATCTCGGACCTCTCCCTGCTCGCGAAGTTCGCCAAACGCCGCCTGCAGCGCCAGTAACAGTCGCTGCGCTCCCGGCCAACGGTTCTGCGAGACGCTCGAACAGCCCGAAAGTCGGCGCTCTCCACTCTGAGGGCTCGTTGCGCGCTTCGCTCACTCCGTTCACTCACTCTCCTGTGAAAGACGCTTCACGTCTTTCGTGATGCCCAGAGAGCTTTGGTCTCGCGGACGACAGCGAGCCGCGCGAGTCGAGAGCGCGGAGGCTTGCTGACTATACAAACTCTGCGTAGCGGTATGCAACCCGGTCTCTCTCCACTGCTAGGACCCAGAATTTATGCGACACCGTCTATCATAGCCGAGTATGGAAGATTTCGAAGAGATCGTCTCCTCGCTGACGCCGCGCGAGGACAACGCGGCCATCAAGTCCTACCAGAACACGACGGCCGTCGCCTGTCCAGCCTGCGAGAAGCCGTTCGACGACATGGTCGTCTGTAAAGACCCGCCGACGTCGCTGAACCTGGACTTCGAGATGGATCTGTGCACGGCCATCCACGACGACCGCGTGGTCATCTTCACTCACCGTTGACATCCTCCCCGCCCTGAAGGGCGAGGATTCCCGACTCACGAACCGTTCGTCGCAAAATGCGCGGGACCGGATTTGAACCGGAGGAAGAACTGCTCGCTCACGTGCGTTCGCTGCGCGTTCCTTCCAGGGCTCAAATCGGTCCTGCTCTTCGCTCACTTTGCTCGCTCATGCGCGGGACCGGATTTGAACCGGCGGACCCCTACGGGATAGCGTCCTAAGCGCTACGCCTTTTCCTGGCTTGGCTACCCGCGCGCAGTCCATGGTATCCGGGAGCCGTCTAAAAATCCGTCGCTTGTGGGCGAGCGTTTACAGTCCCCCGGCGCTACCCAGGAGTATGTACCGGGCCAGCGATCGAATCGAACAAGACGAGTGGCTGGGCGAGATCGAGGCCACGGCGGAGACACTGGACCTGGGCACGCAGGCGCGGTCGCACGCGGTCGACCTGTTTCTCTCGACGCTGCCCGAGGAGGACCGCTCGAAGCGGGCGTCGATGGCGGCCAGTATCTACGTCGGCGCGCTGGTCGCGGGTGAGGAGCGGTCCCAGACGGCCGTGGCCGACGCCGCCGGCGTCTCCCGGCTGACGATACAGCAACGCTGGAAGGACCTCATCGAGCGGGTCGGCCTGGACGCGCCGGACTGGTAGCTACGTGGGCTTCTCGCGGCCGTCGCGCTCGGGCGTGAGGGCGCCGTGTTCGTCGATTTCGCCGTTGACGATGCGGGTCGAGGAGATGATGTCGCCGTCGTCGGCTCGCACGTGCGGGACGACCGCCAGTTCCAGCGGCTCCAGCCCGCGCTCGCGGCGGATTTCGTTGATTCGCTTGCCCCCGGTTTCGGTCTCGGGCGAGACGACGAGCACGTCGAACTGTGGCTCTGTGGCGATGCCGGTGGGTTCGGCCAGTTCGCGGATCGTCCACGACCGGCCGTGGGACTGAGCCAGCCCTTCCAGTTCGGCCGCGAGGTCGGCGCGGCGCTCGGCGAACGAGCGGACGTGGCGCTCGTCGTGTCGGGTGTTCGGGGCGAGGTCGTCGCTGGTAAGTCCCACAGTCACGTCGCCGAGTTCGAACGCGCGTTCGAACAGCGCCCGGTGTCCGTCGTGGACGGGGTCGAAAGTCCCACCCAGCGCCACATTCATACCCGCGCTAACGGCGGCGCCCGGTTTAGTGGTGTCGTCTGGTTCGACCATCGGGAGCCCGTCACACGGCGGCGATACCGGCCACGTAGGACGGCGTCACTCGTCGTCGGCCGAGGCGTCCTCGACCGAGATGGTGACCGGCTCGTCGGCCTCGTCCTCGAGACTCACGTCGTCGAGGTGGGCGTCGAGGTTGAACACCGTGTTCAGCTCGGCCTGCACGTCGCCGACGATGGCGTTGACCAGTTCACTCGGCGCGATGGCGCTGTACGCGTAGGGGTTGTTGCCGGCGCCGTCGCTCTCGCGTTTCTCCCGGGTCACCTTCCCCTCCTCGTGGAGCGCGGCCAGGGCCTCCCGCACCGTGCTGGGATACAGCCCCGTCAGGTCGGCGGTCTCCTCGCTCGTACTGCCTGGGTGCTGGCGGAGACTCACGTAGATACGAGCGCGCGTCTCAGTGTCGAGGACCCACGCGAGCATGTCCACGATCCCCTCGTCGAACTGCTCGACTGCGCGGTCGGCCTCCTGTTCTAATCGATCCCGTACGTCCTCCGCTTCGTCGAGCGGTTCAGTGTCGTCGTGTGGGTCTTCTGCGGACATGTGTCGTCTCTGTGGGGACAAAAGTGGTAGGTGGATAAAAACCTTGGCTCGGCCGGTTCGGCGTGGTTCACGTTCCGACAACAAACAGTATGATACGTCAGAGACAATCATAATTTAATTCGATTGCTATCGGTTGTAGAACCTGATATTTAAACGAAGGCGGAGACGGGGGGCTGCTATCGCTCGTGAGAGCGACCCTTTGGTATTTTACTGTCCTACCTACTACTGATTGCTGTCGCTTGGCGTGATGTGACACCGCACTCGCGCGACAGATGATATCACACGCAGTCGCCGTCGGGGGACGGCACCGAAGTCGGACGCGTATCTGGACACGCGAGCGGATACAGGTGGGAATCACCGGTCGGTGGGAGGGGAGGTAGTGGCAGCCAGAGCTTTCGTCACCGCCGTGGTGGATCCGTTTTAGTATCGAAGTTCGAGCGCCGAGGCCAGTGCCTGCACGCTCTCACCGCGGAGCCGTCGCTGCCGTTCAGCGCCGCTCTCGGCCTCGAACAGCGTCCGAATCCCGTCGATACCGAGTCGGTCAGACTCGGCGTCGACGATGTCGCCAAGCGCTATCGTCTCCTCGCCGTCTCTGGTCAGCAGCGACGCCGACTGGCCGCGCCGGATCGCGCGCCACTTGTTCTCATCGAGCAGTTCACGGCGCATATCCGTCCCTGATTCCCCGTCCTCGTAGCGGGCCGCGAGGTCACAGACGAGCGCGTGGACGTATTCGACGAAAGCCAGTACGCGGTCGGGGTCGGCCTGGCCGTCCGGTGCGCGCACTTCGACGGTGCCGTGGCCCGAATGGGGACGCACGTCGAACCACAGTTCCCCCCGGTCGTCGATGCTGCCGCTCTCGACCATCCGTCGCTCGAACCGCTCGAAGGCCGCGTAATCCTCGAACCTCGTGGGGATGCCCGTGTTGGGAAGCGCCTCGAAAATCTTCGCCCGCGCGGACTGGAGTCCGGTGTCGAAGCCGTTCCAGTACGGCGAGTTCGCAGACAGCGCCAGCATCACGGGGACGTGCCAGCGGAGCTCGTTCGCCACCCACACCGCCTTGTCGGGGTCGTCCACGCCCACGTGGACGTGCAGGCCCGCCGTGGTGTTGCGGTGCTGCGGGTACTGGATGCGATCCAGTTGCGCCCGATACCGGGGTTTCTTAGCGTGTTCCAGCTCCCGCCACGTCGCCAGCGGATGCAGCCCCGCCGCGGCGATACCGAAGCCCTCGCTCGCGGCGTACTCGACCAGCGCCTCTCGCACCGCCAGCAACTGCTCGCGGGCGTTGGCCAGATCCTCGATGAGCGGTGTCTGCGTCTCGATGACACACGTGAACAGCTCGTGGTCGAGCCGGTCCCGCAGCAACTCGGGTGGGTCGCCCTCGTAGACGAGTTCGTCCGTGCCCGACGTGGGCCGACCGTGCGCGTCGACGACGTAACACTCCTCCTCGATACCGAGCGTGCCCATCCGGGTGAAGTTCTCGGGAGACCCCGTCTCGTCCATCGACCGGAACGTCGCAATCGACCCGCTAAAGCCTTCCGTCCGCGG
>Ga0209965_1000366_pt1 | contig 16375 bp, 3 predicted proteins | sample SalPon2_B_H2O_MG_FD_185707 | JGI IMG/M metagenome (GOLD analysis project Ga0209965, IMG submission 185707) | Salt pond water microbial communities from South San Francisco under conditions of wetland restoration - Salt Pond MetaG R2_B_H2O_MG... | ecosystem: Environmental > Aquatic > Non-marine...
GGAACGCGAGGACCTCGTCGGTCTCGTAGACGGTGCGGGCCGGAATCGCTCCCGCGACGATCGAACAGAAGATGCAGTCGTCGGTCATATCAGGGGGTCGACGGCGCGGGGTATCAAGGTTTGGCGTGTGCATACGTACGAGAGTGGGACTGCGGTTGTGTCTGTGTGTACGTGTGTCACCAGATCACGCCGCGAGTTGGCGTACTGGTTGGCTACCCGATATAATGTACCGTGTTTCGAAAAAGAATTAGTACATAGGTGCGCATACACAGGCGCTTAGCCACCGCATACCAGTACCGGCCCCTCGACTATGACGAGTACCTCAGACTCACCGACACCAGACGCGATCGATCGAGTAACGATTCTCTACCTCGCACAAGAGCCGAACCTCTCGCTCGTCCTCGGCGGGGACGACGTCGATGGACGGCCGCGAGTGCAAGCCGCCGTCGATCCAGCCGACGCGCTTCACGATGTCGCGAGCGGGTCGATAGATGGTGTCATCACCGGCAATCGGCTCCACAAAGACGACGACGGCGTGCCGTTCATCACGGCCGCGAAACAACGTGCGCCCGAGGTTCCAATCGTCATCTACGCGGGTGACGGTCCGGTGAGTGACGAGGAGACGCTACTCGAGGCTGGTGCGGACGCGTTCTACTGGCAGACGACAAATCCAACAGAGCGAGCGGCCATCCGCGAAGCGATCCTGGCGCTTGCGACTGCGGCAGATACGGGTGGTCCCGAGGGCGCGCGGTACGCGGAGCTCGAGCAGTTCATTCAGCTGACCGACGACGCGTTCGCCGTCCACGACTTCGCGAACGGTCGAGACGCCTCCTACTCCGGATTAAAGAATCTCGCGCCGCCGAGTGCGTCGGATTTCAGCATCGAGGACGCCTTCGAGATGATCTACGAGGGTGACCGCGGGCGAGTGTTCGCCAAGAACGACGCGGTGTTCGCCAAGGAGCCGTGGGCGTTCGACGCGCTCGAGGACGACTTCGGCCGGTTCTCCGAGCGGGTTCGTATCGAGAAGGTCGACGGCAGTATCGCTCACTGTATCATGCGCGGGGCCGCCGAGTTCGAGGGCCCTCGGCTGGTCAAGATGTACAACACGCTCACAGACATCACCCCCGAGTACGAACTCGACTGGAAGACACGCAACGAGACGATGCTCTTCGAAAGCGAGTCGGACCGGACGGCCGCCGAGAACGCGTGTACCGAACTGGTTGCCGACGCAGACTGCGTAGCGGCGTGGGTCACGCGGACCGACGACAGTTCGAGCCAGTCGCTGTTCGTCGCCGACGGTGACCACGAGCCGTTCGTCGAGGCGACCGAGGTCGCCGACTGTGTCGAGGCTATCGCACGCCGCGCCGTCACCGAGACGGCCGACGACGAGGGCACAGTCGATGACGGCACGGTCGATGACACCGAACGGCCGGTCGCCGATGAAACCGTCCGTGTCGATGACGTGTGTGTTGCCGAGATAGACGCGCCACAGGCCGGCTACCTCGCCGCGACGCCGATCCAGCGCGAGGGAGTGCTGTACGGGATACTGACGGTGTTTCGGCAAAACGCAGTCACCGACACGTTCGAGCGGCTGCTGGTGTCACTGGCGACGTCACTGGCGTACCGACACGAAGTCGAGACACAGCGACAAGCCCTTCGTGCCGACGCACGGGTTGCCGTGACCGTCGAGCTGGGAACGGACCACCCATTCGCCGCGGTGTACGATCGGGGGTCGGTCGACCCGGACACCACGCTGCGTGCACGGGAGTTGGCGGACACGAGCGCAGAGCAAACGCGCTACCTCGTCTCGGCGACGACGCCAGAAACGACGACGGAGGCAGTTGTCGAGGCGTTCGAGCAGACCGGCGCGGTCACCGACGTCACAGTCGTCGCGACCGAAGACGGAGCCTGTACAGTGACCGTGCTCGTCGACGACGAGTCGCTTGGGGCCCAGCTCGCTCCCCACGCGTGTACGGTGCGAGAGATTCGGGTGGTCGGCGGCGCGGTGACGGTGACGGTCGACGCACCGCCACAGACGGACGTGCGGACGGTCGTAGAGAGGATTCAGCACGTATACCCAGCGGCGACGTTCGGCACGCGCGTGCGGACCGACGACGATCCGGTGGAGCCGACAAGTGTCAGCCAGCTGACGGCAAAACAAGAGGAGGCGCTCCGTACTGCGGTGGTCGCCGGGTTCTTCGATCGGCCACAGCGGGCGACCGCGAGCGACGTCGCCGAGCTGTTGGACGTCTCTCGAAGCACGGCGCTTCATCATATTCGAAACGCGGAGCAGCAGCTGTTCGCTGCCGTCCTCTGACAGAAGTGGGGGAGTGAATGGCTGCTACCGTGAACCGACCGTTCGATCTACTCTCGTGGTTGTGATCATTCCCGTGTGCCGACTGGATCCACTGTCACACACGCGCGGGCCACCCCCCCGATGTGGGTGACCCGAGCTTATTCCCCCGATTCAATGATACCGGTAGATGATATTGAATGACGCGTCGTCATATGTGCATCGTGTAGCAAAACCCACGTGAGTGGTAGCCAGCGGAAGGCGTCCGATGATGGGTTGCTGTCCGTGCAGTGGTGGAATCAAACAACTAACGAGGTATGTACGGTCAACACGGTTGGTCCGCTACTATTGATCGCGTCTTCGGTTTCGTCGCTGTCGCATCAACAGTGACAGGAACGAAACCCCCACTACAAGCAACACGAGAACGAGCCGCCGGGTAGGGACGTCGCCCTCTGCTGCTGCAATCGTCTGTGTTGCCGACCCGTCGGTTGTCTCGGCTGGCGCGTCAGGTGACGGTGTCGGCGAGGTGGGCTCTGCTTCCACTTCTCGGTGGACACTTCCGATCTGTTCGCCAGCCACGCGAACCGTGGTGGGCTGTGGCGACGTGACCGTGGTGCGTAACGAGAGCGTCGTCTGTGCATCCGGCGCAAGCGACACAGATGCCGTGTCGGCGGGTGTGCCGTTCAGTGCGAGCGTGACGGGGTACTGTCCGGGAGTAGCCCCAACGTTTTTTACAGGAACGGTGACCACAAGGTCACCCGTGGTGGGATCAAACGAATCGATCGCTGGCAGTCCCGTCTCGAACACGGACGACTGGGCGCCGATGACGAACAACGACAGCCCCGGTGACTCTGCTTCGAGCCGATAGAAGCCATCACTCTCGCCGACAACCCGTGTTTCGAGCATCCGGAAGCCGTCTGGCTCGTCCCGGTACAGCCGAATCGAATCCACGTCCGATTCGATCGCGTCAACGTGTGCGGTTCGGATGCGGAATCGATGGGTGACACTATCGACGTCCGCGTCATCAAACGCGTGGTCCACGGTGATGTATCCCACCGGTCGTTGGTTCGTCTCACGGACGAATCGCTGTCCATCACTGGAGAGGTGATCGACCGAGAGCGGTTGGGCAGGACTCGCAGTGGTATCGGACAGCGATGCACTGTCCCCATCCGTCGGATCAGTCACCGCCGTCGAGGAATCATCGCGTTGCGTGGCTGTCGGACCCGGGAGTGTGATTGCATCGGTACCTGTTGGCGCCGGTTCACGGGTCTCGACAGACAATGAGAAGTTCCCAGGCCGATTGACAGTAAGATCCAGCCCTTCTGGAACCACGTTACCAGTGGGGGTGGCAACGGGCTCTGTTGAGGTGACGGCCTCTGGCTCAGAAGCCGGCGTGGCCGACTCAGTCGGCGTCGACACCGTGTCGGTCGGGGTGTCCGCCGACGCCGTCACTGCTACTGCCGACGTAGTGGATGGCGATGTCTCAGTGGTGTCTGTAGACGACGTCTCGTCTTCGGCGTCAAACGAGATACGGACCGTCGTTTGAGCGCGAGCGTTCGAGACACGCACCTGGTTTCGTCGCGTGACGATCTCTGTTGGCTCCGCTGCGGTGTCCGTTTCGTCGGATTCAGACTCGGTAACGACAACTTGTGTGTCGTCTGCAGTTGACGCATCCGCCTCTGGTCCCGGTGCGTCCGGTTGCGTTTCTGGACCATCGGGTCGGTCGTCGTCTCTAGAGTCATCGTCATCATCGCCGTCCGGCTGGTCTCGCTGAGTGGTGCGGAATTCTTCGTCTGCATCAGCACCGGTCTCCCCGTCAGGAACGCCGTCGTTGTCGCTGTCAGTGTCTTTGAAATCAGGGATGCCATCACCGTCGGTGTCGCCCGAACCTTCCGCATTGTCAGGGATGCCGTCGCCATCGCTGTCGGTATCGTTGCTGTCGATCGCTCCGTCACCGTCGGTGTCGTCACCACCCTCTACGCTGTCGGGGATCCCGTCGCCGTCGCTGTCGATGTCCCGGGTGTTGGGGATGCCGTCGCCGTCAGTGTCTCCGCTGCCCTCCGCATCGTCCGGAATGCCGTCGTTGTCGTTGTCGGTGTCGCTGCCGTCTGGCATGCCATCGTTGTCGCTGTCGGTGTCGCGGGTGTCTGGGATGCCATCACTATCGCGGTCGCCGGTTCCTTCCTCGTCGTCAGGGATTCCGTCGTTGTCGTTGTCAGTGTCTTCGTTGTCAGGGATCCCATCGCCATCACTGTCAGTATCCTTGCTGTCGGGGATGCCATCGCCATCGCTGTCGCCAGTGCCTTCGTCGCTGTCAGGGACACCATCGTCATCACTGTCTACGTCTTTGTAGTCGGGGATCCCATCACCATCGCTGTCGGTTCCGCCCTCCTTGTCGTCGGGGATTCCATCGCCGTCGGTGTCTGTGTCTTCGTTGTCCGGAATACCGTCGCCATCGGTATCGCCCGTTCCTTCGCGGTCATCAGGGATGCCATCACCATCGCTGTCGGGCTCGTCGCCATCTGGTGTCCCATCCCCATCGGCATCGGTGTCTTTGTTGTCCGGAATACCGTCGCCATCGGTATCGCCTGAACCTTCCTTGTCGTCGGGTACGCCATCGCCGTCTGCGTCGGTGTCTTTGTTGTCCGGGATACCGTCACCGTCAGTGTCACCGTCACCCTCTTCAGTATCTGGGATGCCATCGCCGTCTGCGTCGGTGTCTTTGTTGTCCGGGATGCCGTCACCGTCTGCGTCACCCGTCCCCTCTTCGTCGTCAGGGATCCCGTCACCGTCGGCATCGTCGTCTTTGCTGTCTGGGATGCCGTCACCATCGGTGTCGCCTGATCCCTCCTCACTATCTGGGATGCCGTCGCCGTCTGCGTCGGTATCGTTGTTGTCCGGGATGCCGTCGCCGTCGGTGTCACCGTCACCCTCTATATTATCCGGGATACCATCGCCGTCAGCATCATCGTCTTTGCTGTCTGGGATACCGTCACCGTCGGTGTCGCCTGATCCCTCCTCGTCGTCGGGAATGCCGTCGTTATCACTGTCAGTGTCTTTGTTGTCTGGGATGCCGTCGCCGTCAGCATCACCGGTTCCTTCCACGTCGTCTGGGATTCCGTCGTTATCGCTATCGGTATCTTTGCTGTCTGGAGTGCCGTCGCCATCACTGTCGGTCAGCCCTTCCTCGCTGTCGGGGATGCCGTCACCATCGCTGTCGGTGTCTTCGTCGTCTGGGACGCCGTCACCGTCAGTGTCTTCGTCACCTTCGCGATCGTCGGGAATCCCGTCACCGTCGCTGTCAGGCTCTTCGCCATCAGGCACACCATCGCCGTCGGCGTCGGTGTCTTTGTTGTCGGGAATACCGTCGCCATCGGTGTCGCCGGTTCCTTCCTTAGAGTCAGGAACGCCATCGCCGTCAGCATCTTCGTCTTTGTTGTCTGGAATCCCGTCCCCATCGGTGTCGCCACCGCCTTCTTCGCTGTCTGGAATCCCATCGTTGTCGCTGTCAGTGTCGCGGTTGTCAGGGATCCCATCGCCGTCAGCATCACCCGTTCCCTCTTCGTCATCTGGAATCCCGTCATTATCGTTGTCATCGTCTTCGCTATCGGGGATCCCGTCGCCGTCGCTGTCTCCATCTTTGTTGTCTGGGATGCCGTCGCCGTCGGTGTCACCCGTTCCTTCCTCGTCGTCGGGCACGCCGTCACCGTCAGTATCCTCGTCTTTGTTGTCTGGGATACCGTCACCGTCGGTGTCGCCTGCGCCCTCCTCATCGTCGGGCACGCCGTCACCGTCAGCATCCTCGTCTTTGTTGTCTGGGATGCCATCGCCGTCGGTGTCGCCTGAGCCTTCCTCACTGTCAGGAATGCCGTCGCCGTCGGCGTCGGTATCTTTGTTGTCCGGGATGCCGTCGCCGTCGGTGTCACCGCCGCCTTCCTCGCTGTCGGGGATGCCGTCGCCGTCGCTGTCTCCGTCTTTGTGATCGGGGAACCCGTCGCCGTCGGTGTCACCCGTTCCTTCCTCATCATCCGGGATGCCGTCACCGTCGGTATCTGCGTCTTTACTGTCTGGGACCCCATCACCGTCGGTATCGGCCGCCCCCTCCTCGCTGTCGGGGAGGCCGTCCCCATCACTATCCTCGTCTTTGTTGTCTGGGATGCCATCGCCATCGGTGTCAGCGCCACCCTCTTCGCTGTCGGGGATGCCATCGCCGTCGGCGTCGGTGTCCTTGCTGTCCGGCGTGCCATCACCGTCACTGTCGGTCAGGCCTTCCTCGCTGTCAGGGATCCCATCGCCGTCGCTGTCAGGGTCTTCGTCATCAGGGATGCCATCGCCGTCAGTGTCGGCGTCACCTTCGCGATCGTCGGGAATCCCGTCACCGTCGCTGTCGGGCTCTTCTTCATCGGGGACGCCGTCACCGTCGGCGTCGGTGTCTTTGTTATCCGGGATGCCATCGCCGTCAGCGTCACCACCGCCTTCTTTGGTGTCGGGAATCCCGTCGCCGTCAGCGTCAGGGTCCTTGTTGTCTGGGATGCCATCGCCGTCGGTGTCACCGCCGCCTTCCTCGCTATCTGGAATCCCGTCGTTGTCGCTATCGGTGTCCTCATCATCTGGGATGCCATCGCCATCGGTGTCGCCGCTTCCTTCTTGTGGGTCCGGAATGCCGTCACCGTCGGTGTCTGGTGCGCCAACGTTGAGCGTCGTTTGCGTCCTGTTGGTGTTTCCATCACGGTCAGTGACAGTAAGCGCCAGTGTGTAGCTGCCCTGTATCGTTGGCGTCAACGAGACAGACGGTCCGACCGCAGACAGACTTGCGTCTGCCAGTGGTACCGAAGAGGTATTGAGACTGGTTGCTGTGAGCGCCCAGGCATACTGGGTTATCAGTCCATTGTCGGACGATGCTGACCCGTTCCACGTTCGGGTCGAGGCTGCCGGTTGGGCGTACGTCTGTGGAAGCGACGGTGCCAACACAGCAGTTGTGTTGTACCGAGCAACGGGCAAAACAGTATCAGTGACACGCAGTGTGGTGTTTGTGCTGTTGGCATTGCCGGCCTCGTCGGTCGTGCGTACCGAGAGTGTGTAGTTACCCGGGCGGGCCGGGGTGAACGTAATGTTTTCACCCGTCGCAGAGTCGTTCACCAGATCAGCCGCTACAGACGAGTTGTCGAGCGCTGTTGCTTGGAGTGTCCAGTTGTACGCGGCGACCTGACCGTCGTCGGTCGTGTTACTCGCATCCCACCACCGAGTCGTGTTCTGTGGCTGGGCATACGACTGTGATCGGTTGACAGTCGACGTTGCATTCGTCGCGATGGTCGTCACCGGGGCAGTACGGTCTTGGACGGTAAGTGACGCCTGCGTGGTATTCGTGTTGCTGTCGCCGTCGATCGCCGTCAACGTCACCGTGTAGTCACCCGGAATCGCCGGGGTAAACGTGACGTTTTCACCAGTTGCGCTGGTGTTCACACTCGAGAGTGACGCCGAGGGGTTGGCAAGGGTCGTTGCATTTAGCGTCCAAGAGTACGCTGCGACGTCGAAGTTGTCTGTTGAATCGGACCCGCTCCAGCGCCTGGTCGAGAGGCTGGGCTGTACATACTGAGCACTCCCGTTTGCCGCAGTGGCGTTCGTCGTGATGGTCGCAACCGGCGGTGTGGAGTCAACGACCTTGAGCGTGGTTATCGTCGTATTTTTAACACCAACTGAGTCGCGAACAGTCAGCGACACCGTGTACGAGCCAGCAATGGCTGGAGCAAATCTCACCATCTCACCAGTCTTCGTTCTGCTGACCGTTGCTGGGTCAGTGTCATCGAGGAGTGAGTTTGCTTCGAGTGTCCACGTATACGACTCAATCATTCCCGGATCAACGGATTCCGACCCGTTCCACGAACGCACCGCTTCTGCAGACTGGGTGTAATCAAGTTGTGGGTCTGACGCGGCGCTTGCATTTGTCGTGATTGCCGCCGTTGGGATGGTTGTTTTCACCGCCCACGTGCGCGATGCAGGATCACCGCTCGCATCGGTGATGTCGAGCGTCAGACTAGTTGCTGCTGACCCGTTCACGTCATCGACCGTGATCTGCTCGCCAGTGAACGTCTGATTTTCGCCACCGTCGACTGCGAGCGTCCAATTGTACTGCGCGATCGAGCTTCCAGGAATTGGCGTGCTTACGCCTGCATCGAACGTGCTCGCCGTCTCGAGCTGCAGTGGTGCCTCGAAAGCAGTGATATCATCACCGGAGTAGTCAGGCACGTACACTGTCGACATCGTCGGATCGAACACGATGCCACCGGGTGCGGCCACACCGGCGAACTCGAACTCGTCCGTCTTAGTGGCCGTCGAGACGTCGTACGGCGTCGTGACGTCATAGACACCCACACCGCCGCCGGTGTACCCCATCACCCACAGCGTCGTGCCGCCATCAAGCCACTCAACGCCGTACGGGGTGTCTTCAGCGCCCGTGTCGACATTGAGGATGGTTGGTGTTGCTTCCCGCGTCGACAGGTCGTACGGCGTCGATAGGTCGTACGCGACCACCGAGTCGTCTGCGTATGTCGGGAAGTAGACCGTCGAGCCGTCGGGACCGAACTCGATGCCGCCGAGGTAGTCGTTGCCGGGGAGCGACCCCGAGAGGTCGTAGAATCGGCCGCTGCCGACCGTCGTGAGATCATACGGTGTCGCGACGTCGTTCACGTACACCTTCCCGTTTTCATTGTAGGGCGTGTGATACAGTTTGGTTCCATCACCGTTCCAGGCGATGCCGGCGATGCCGGATCGTGCTCCACTCCACCGTGCCCCATCTGTCCCCGTGGAGAGATCGTATGGTGTGCTCAGATCGTATGAGTCGACGGTTGCTCGCAGATAGTTTGTAACGTAGAGTTCCGTCCCGTCATCGTTCCACACGATGCCCCCGATAGATCCGGCGCGGGAGTATGTATCCAGCGTGTGGACAACCGGTGCCGCTGAGATATTCCGCGGTGCCGTCGTCGTGAGCGCCGGCGTCGGAGAGACGTCGGTCACTCGAAGCGTCTGGTTGGTGGTGTTTGCGTTCCCGCGGGTGTCAGTCGCGGTCAGCGAGATAGTGTAGTTACCCGGCGGGGAGGGCGCAAACGTGACTTCCACGCCCGATTTCGTCATGCGCACCGATGCAGGGTCGGTATCATCGATCAGATCGCTCGGCTCAAGTGTCCACCCATAGGTGTCGATTTGGCTGTTATCTGTCGAGCCGGATGCATTCCACGTCCGCGGTGCATACTCAGGTTGCGTGTAGTTCTGTGAGAGCCGGTCTGCAACGCTCGCGTTCGTTGCAATGTCGTTTACTGGCGGGGTGATGTCGTTTACGCGAACCGTCGTCGTGCGCGTAAAGCCCGTTCCCATCGCGTCGGCAGCCGACAGTGTGAGATCGTAGGCGCCCGGATCAGCGGCCAGTATCGTCGTGTTCTGACCGATCGCACTCACGGGTGACCCAGTCGCATTCGTTGCGGGGGTGAGTTGCCAGTCGTACTGCAGTGGGCTGCGAATCGTGATGTTCGCAGTTGTATCACCACGCCAGTACGTCTGTGTATCTTCATCCTGTGCATATTCTTCTGCGATCGAGAGTTCCGTCCCGTCAGTTGCGTTCGTCTCCTCGATCGATGGTTGGGTGGTGTCTGACCCATACAGCAGTGCCCGGCCCGGCTTCTCCGGTGGGACATTATTCACGAGGTACGGGTAGGTCGCGACAGTGTCGTTGACGTGGACAGTCCACTCCGAGTGCCCCGAGATTTCTGGGAGGTCCGGGTTCCCCATCGGTGTTACGACGGTGTCATCAGTGGGCGAGGCGACGGGGTCGTAGCCAAGCCCCTGGTAGTCGCCGCTGCCGACGCGGTTGTCCGTGTCGGCACGAATCGACTCGTTCTGTGCGACATCATCACTGCGGCTGACGTCGATCCAGAACCAATCACCGCCGTCAGTGTCGTAGTACTCGTAGCCGATGAAACCGCCGCGAAGGCCCGTCTGGGCGTGCACCTCCACCGCCGCGTACGCGTTGTCGATCCGGTTGTTGTTGAATGACTCCCCGACCAGGCCGCCGACCTTGGTGTCCCCGGTGACCACGCCGCCTGTAGCGTAGGCGTCCTGCACGGTCCCGCTGGTCAGGTACCCGATCAGCCCGCCGATCTCCTCGTCGGTCCCGGTCACGTTGCCGGTCGCGAACGACTCGCTGACATCCCGTCCGTAGCCAACAAGGCCGCCGATTTGGCTGGTCCCATTCACGTCACCGGTCGCATACGATCGGGTGATGGGTGACAAACCGTTGCCTGCGAGTCCACCGATGTTAGTGCCAGTCCCGGTCACATCACCCGTTGCGTACGAGTTGGTGATACCGGGGCCGTTACTCGACATTTCACCGATGAGCCCACCGAGAGTGGACGTCCCGTTCACATCGCCCGTCGCATACGACCGGGTGATGCCGATGGGGTCGACATATCGGCTACCGCCCGTCGAACCCACCAGGCCACCCAAATCGGATCCACCAGAGACGGTGCCGGTCGCCGAGGAGTCGTACACCTGTGGGGGACTGCTCAGGTCGTCCTGCGTTGTTGCCGCACCGATCAGTCCGCCGCCACTCCGGGTCGTCGCGATGACAGCACCGCTGGCCGTCGCGTTGCGGATGTCTCGGCTGTTCCCGAGGTTTAGAAGCCCACCGATCGCCCCGCCCACGTTAATACTCCCTGTGACAGGGACGTCGGCGGTGATGTTCTTGATGCGGTCGAAGTATTCGGCTTGACCGATGACACCGCCCACGTAGGATGATCCCGTCCCGTTGACCACACCGCCAGTGACAGTGACGTTCACCACGCCAGCGGGGACCCCCGAACTGCTGCCATCCAGGTTGCCGACCGCGCCGCCGATCGTACCATCACCGATGACGGTCGTGTTCGTCACCGTGGCGTCTGCAAGCAGCCCCGTATCGTAGTACATCTGACCGATGACGCCGCCTGCTCGGCCGTTCCTGGCCGTGACGCTCACGTTCTCGACGGTGACCCGCCGGAGGTCGCCGTCGGCGTTCATCTCCCCGCCAGCAGCACCGACCTGGGAGTAGCCGATCACGGTGGAGTCCCGGAGGGTGATGTCCGTCACGTCGCCATCGCCGTTGATCTCGCCGGCGAGGATGGCGGTTCCGGCCCGATTGTCGCTCATCGTCACGTTCGCATCGGTGAACGTCACGTTGGTGACCGTATCCCCGGACCGGAGCGCACCGAAGAGCCCGGTGGCGCGCCACGATTCGATCGTATCACCATTATCATTTACACTTCTTGTAGCCGACCGATTGATGTACAGGTCGCTGATCGTGTGGCCGTCGCCGTCGTAGGTGATATCACTCTGGCTGGGGTACAGCGGCTGCCACCCCGCACCATCGTTCGCCTGCGGACCTGCGTAGGTGTCGTATCCGGGCGTCGACGCATTGAGCTCGGTCACCTGCAGGAAGTGTGAGTCGTAGGCCACGAGGTCGACGTTCGAGAGGTGCCGCCAGTTCTCGATGATGTAGGGATTCGATGCACTGCCAGACCCGTTTGCGAAGTACGTCTGCTGTTCGGGCCACGGCCGGGGTTGCTCATTCTCTCGAAGCACCGGAAGTGACACCTGATAGCCATTGGACCGGGTCGTGCCCGAGTCCCAGCTCTGATACCAATAGTCGAATGTGCCATCGAAGAGGTCCGGATCGTACGCCTCGCCAGTGTACGTCTCGGCCGTCCCCGGTCGGTACCGATAGGCGAAGTAGCCCTCATCACAGTCACCACGCTCATCGCCCAGGAACTGTGTCGCGTCGTCGTTGCGGTCGCTGTCGACCCAAAACGACTGCTCGCTGTATTCTTGGTACTGACTCAGTTCAACAACAGTACACGAATCACCCGACGCCTGTCCGACGAATCCTGCGACGGTGTTGGTCGGCGCGCCGTCGTCGACATCGTAGACTGATCCCGACGCGTAGTTCTTTCGCATGAAGTGGTCCTGTGACCCGGAATCCATTTTGATATGGCCGAAGTACCCCCCGACACTGGAGCTGCCGTAGACGTCGCCGGTGGCGTAGTTGTCATTGTGATAGACGTAGTTATTAGTCGATGCTCTGTCGTTGAACAGGTAGTAGCCGTACATACCCCCGACATAGGTGCTACCTTGGACTGTCCCAGTTGCGTAGTTGTCATTAAACCGGTAGCGGGATGGGTATTCGCTGTTATCATAATACTGGTAGTACCCGATGAATCCCCCGACGTAGTTCCCTCCCGTGACGTTCCCCGTCGAGGATGTCGTCTTGAATTGATTCTCGGGATATAGCCGATCATCTAAATGTCGCTGATACACCTGTCCAGCGACACCCCCAGTGTACGATCCCGTGGCGACCACATCTGCAGAGAACGCATTTCGCTGTGATCGGAGGGATGTACCGTAAACCCGTCCTGCCATCCCCCCGACGTAGCTTTCACCAGCGATGCTCCCGGTGACCGTGGTATCTTCTATCCGGATGTCACCCTTCTGCATAGCGCTGCCTGTATCACCGAAGACCCCGCCGGTGTAGTCGTCGCCCGTCAGATCCGCATAGACGGTGATGTTGTCGACGATTGCTGTGTCAGCACTGTATTCGCTGTCGTGGTCGGACTCACCTGCGACCCCACCTACGTGGCTCGCGCCCGTGTCGATCGTCACCGAGACGATCGAGTTCTCGTAGACAGACTCGATATCCGAGTCCGCATTGTCGTTGTACATCCGCCCGAAGGCCCCACCGATCGTCGAACTGGTCCCGTTGACCGTGGCATTGTGGACGTGGACCGCGTTGACGGTCGCCCCGGCGTTGCTGCCTGCGATCGAGCCCACATAAAAGCTTCCCACCACCGTGGGCGACTCGAGCGTGAACTCGTAGAGATCGTTGCCATCGGGCCCATTCCCCAGGTACGAGAAGAGGCCGACGTTGGCCGACGTCGACCGGTTGACCGTCAGGCCGGCGATCGTGTGCCCCTCGCCGTGCAGCGAGCCGGTGAACGTCCCGACCGGATCGAAGCCCGCCCCATCGTTCCAGGTCGCCGTCACCGACGCGTCGATGTCGTTCGCGAGCTCGTAGTGCCCGTCGAGGTCGTTCTCCATCGCCTGGAGCTCCGCAGCGTCGGTTATCATCTTGCGATCGGATCTGGACGAGCCGGACCCATCGTCAACGACAGATATCTGTGCGCCCATTCCACCGTGGAATCCACACGCGTAGTAGAGCGTGTTCGGCGCGTTTGTCGGCACCGTGAACGTAAGCGTCCCCGATTCGGTCGCATTCGGGTGCTGGCTCGATGGGGTTGTGACGGTCACGCCGTCAGTGTAGATACCCGAGAAGTCTCCACCTGACGCGTCCGTCGAGATGTGGAACGGATGTCCACTCGCATCGACATCGAACGTATACGTCTTCCCGCGAACGAGCGTGAGCGGCGGCTGGGCTGTGCCGTCGAGGACGTAGTTCGACGTCCCGTTCGCGGTCACGGTGTAGTTCCGATTCGCTCCCAGCAGCGACCCGGCAGCATCGAACTGGGCAACCTCACTACCTGAGAGGCCGTTGCTCAGTGCCGGCGCGGCGTCATCGGCGGCGATCGGCGTCTTCGACGTGAGATCGGACACCCCGGTGTCGGCCGGGGCAGAATCGGTTGAAGCCGCTGGTGCGGTCGCGTCGACAGTCGGCGAGGCCGTCGACAGTGGTGCAGCGGTTGTCCCAGCCGTCACGGCGGCCGTACCAGCGAACAGCGAGATGACGAGGACGAGGGACAGGACGATGGCCCGGCCAGCTTGCTCGCCGCTAGGCATCGCCCTCCTCCGTGAATACGTCTACGCCCAACAGATACCAGAGGACGGAGTCAGGTCGTGTTGCGTCGGGATACTCACTGAGACGCCGCCAGAGCCGAACCGCCAGTTGCCAGCCGCTGGGCCGTTTGATAGCCCTACGAGAGTACATTGGGCGTGTTAGGGGCAGAATGAGCCTCAACCTGCCGTCGTCATTTGACGAGTCGTCGACGCGGTGTATATTGGGTTTGCAACGGTTTGCGTGTAGGACCCATCGTCTGCAACTGGTTGTTATTGACACACATGTAGTCATATGACGACCGAGCTACGGCGCGAGCGGGCCACCGATGGAGTGATTCACGTCGAAATCACACCACGGTGGTGTCTCTCGTGAGGTTGGTCACAGTGGCGACGTGTGTCAAGCGGCATGGATCACGGCCACAGATCGTGGACGGGCTGGCAAAGAGGCAGGATTTCGGTGAGACGCCCAAATGACGTGTGCTTCCGCATCCGTGTCTGAGATTTCTTGCTATCTACTCACAAACTAGCATATGACGAAGCGAACCTCATATACTAGCGGTGGGGCGAGCAGACCTGCGATGGCGTGATTCGTGCGTGAATCAAACCATAGAGGTGTCTATCGTGGATTTGAGCGCGCCGATATGGTGTGTCAGGTGACGTGTATTACTGACTCAGATTACAGATGTGCTAGCAGAGAGACAAGATACCGGTACGACCCCCAAATGGCGGGGATTTCGCGGGTGTGTGTCTGGGTGTGTCAGTCGCCATATGCGCACGGCAGGTTCAGGATCGGTTAGGGCAGATGGTAGGTACAGGACGGTCGGCGGCGGGACCCTGGATCCACATCGCTACCGTCCATACGAAAACAATGAGCTTAGAACACGATGCGGAAGCTGCAGAGTCGGCAACTGAGGAACCAATGGCGGATACATCGGTGGACACCGGTACAGAGACCGAGTCGGTTGAGACCGAAGAGCCCGCGTTTTCGGGGTTGAACCGGCGTGGGATGCTGCTGTCGGGAGGAATACTCGGATTGCTGGGCCTCGGTGTTGGCACGGCGAGTGCGGATGCGTCCGGGCAGGTTGGGACGGCAAACGATCCGCTGAAGCAGTTGTATACGGATGCATTGAACGGTTCGACCTTGCCAGGTTTCTCTGATGCTTCTCAGGGACAAATTTTGACGTTTGATGCGAACAGCGATTTGACATTGGGTGAGGTAACAACGGATCAACTCACGATTAACGAGGACGCCGAGGATGCAACTGCGATCATAAGTCCGGCTTTTAAAGCCGAACCAACCACTCGCCAAGATGGTGCAAATGAGAGAATTGGCTCACCAAACATTATTGGGAACCCAGATGATAATAACCCAGATGATAATGTAACAAATGGGAAACAGGGAGTGTTTATCGGTGGAGGGGGGGAGCCAGCCAGTGGTCCTTATGAAGGCAATTCAGTAACTGGTTCGTTTGGCGCTATCGTTGGAGGACGAGGGAACAAAGCGACCAATGACGCTGTAACTTGCGGGGGTTTTGCGAATGGAGCAATCGGTAATAATTCATTTGTCGGTGGCGGAAGCTCGAACACAGCAGAGGGTAAAAAATCGATGGTTCTCGGTGGGCAGGGTTGTACCGCAGGTGGAGAATATTCTTTTGCTGCCGGCAGATTTATGGAAATAGAAGGGAATGGCTCATTCGGGTTTGCAGATAGTCAAAATACATCCGTAAATCGTACAAATAATGATGAAGTCTATTTCCGGTGTCAGGGGGGGTTTGTTATTGATAGCAATGGCAGTGACGGTGACGCTCAAACCATCGAGATAACGGGTGGTCTGCCAACGTCAGGTACAAATCAGAAATCGGTAGAAATCACCAATTCGGGCCAATTAGTTGCAACAAGTTCAAGTGCGCGATACAAAACAAATATCGACTCGATTTTACCAGCAACGTCAGGAGTCCTTGACCTCCAACCGAAGTCATATGAATACAAAGAGACCGGCCAAGCCGACACTGGCCTGATCGCCGAAGAGGTCGACGAGGCACTGCCGGAGATCGTCAACTACGACGACGAGGGCCGTCCGGACGCCGTCCGTTACGACCGCGTCGGCATGTTCCTCGCCCCAGAGGTCTCAGAGAACCGCGACCGCCTCGAGACGCTCGAAGTGGAACTCGATGCCAAAGATGCACGACTTGCAGACCAGGCAGACCGCATCGAGCACCTCGAGTCGACAGTGGAGAACAAGTCCATCCTCCTCGAGGGCGTCCAGTCGGTCGT
>Ga0209965_1000371_pt1 | contig 16304 bp, 15 predicted proteins | sample SalPon2_B_H2O_MG_FD_185707 | JGI IMG/M metagenome (GOLD analysis project Ga0209965, IMG submission 185707) | Salt pond water microbial communities from South San Francisco under conditions of wetland restoration - Salt Pond MetaG R2_B_H2O_MG... | ecosystem: Environmental > Aquatic > Non-marine...
AGTACCTGTTGACACACCCGGCCGACTTCTTCGAGGCTCCACCGGAGGACGCGATCTGTGACCCAGCGAACGAGCAGCTGCTCTCACAACACGTCGCCTGTGCGGCTGACGAGTCGTGGCTCTCGCCGGGCGACGAGGCCGTCTTCGGTGACGCGTTTCCGGACACAGTCGGTGATCTCACTGATGCGGGGACGCTCGCGCGCCGCGACGTCGCCGACGGCACCCGGTGGACGTACGCGGGCGACGAGAGTCCACAGCACGCGATGAACCTTCGAACGGCCACGGACCAGTCGGTCGAGCTCATCGACCGGTCGAGTGGTGAGTCGATCGCCTCGTTGGGGTTCGCTGACGCGCTCCGCGACGCTCACCCAGGCGCGATCTACCACCAGCAAGGACGCACCTACGAGGTCGTCGAGCTCGACCTCGATCGCAACGTCGCCGAGTTGCAGTCGTCGTGGGCGGACTACTACACCCAACCGCTCACGGACAAAGACATCGTCGTGAACACGGACCTCGACGAGCGGCGACTCGACGCCCGCCCCGACGTGCCCGTGCGGTTCGCGTCGGTGACCGTCTCCGAACAGGTCACCGGGTTCGTCCGCAAGGACGCGACCACCGGCGAGTCGTTAGGCGACACACCGCTCGACCTGCCGGAGACGACTCTGCAGACCAAAGCACTGTACTTTCCCGTCCCACACGACGTCGAAGCCGAGATGCGGACCATGGGTGGTGACGACGCGGGCGACGCCCCCGGCGGCGAACACGCGTTCAACGGGGGGATCCACGCCGCAGAACACGGTATCATCTCGTTGTTCCCGTTTCACTTGTTGTGTGATCGCGGCGACGTCGGCGGCATCTCGACCCCACACCATCCCCACGTCGGCGGGCCCGCAGTGTTCGTCTACGACGGCCACCCGGGCGGCGTCGGGTTGACGAAGCGTGGTCACCAGCGCACCGAAGAGTTGTTCGCCCGGACGGCCCGCCTCATCGCGGGCTGTGACTGTGCGGACGGCTGTCCCGCCTGCGTCCAGTCGCCTCACTGTGGTAACGCCAACGACCCACTCGCGAAGGCGCCGGCGGTCCACCTGCTCGAGCGACTGACCGGCACCGACGCGTCGAACGACGCGCCGACCGACGGCTGAACAGCACCAGTCGTCACGGTGGTCGAGTTGCTCTCGCTCTTTTTTGCCGATCGCTTCGGTTTCGGCGGAGGGTTCAGGAGCGTCCGACTCGTTACGCAGATATGGAGCTATTCTGGCACCGACGCGATCTTCGCGTCGCCGACAACGTCGGCCTCGCGGCCGCGGCCGACCGCGGCGCCGTCGCGCCCGTCTTCGTCTTCGACCCGGCCGTGCTCGAACACGGGAGCGACGTCCGTGTTCGACGGCTGCTTGACGGACTCACCGCGCTCGCTGCGGCGTACCGCGACCACGAGAGCGACCTGATCGTCGCACACGGCCGCCCCGAGGCCGTGCTCCCAGCCCTCGCCGACGCCCTTGATGCTGACCGCGTCCGCTGGAACCGCGGGTACTCCGGGTTGGCCCGCGAGCGCGACGCGGCGGTTCGACGGGCGCTCGCCGACGAGGACGTCGCGCGGGAGGCACACCACGACGCCGTCTTACACACCCCCGATTCGATCCGGACGAACGCCGGAGATCCCTACTCGGTGTACTCGTACTACTGGAAGAAGTGGACCGACCGCGAGAAGGACACGCCGGTCCCGACGCCCGACTCGGCCGACCTCGCCGACCCGGAGACGCTGCACGCGGCGGTCGAACCCACCGCGCGGGCGGACGGCGGTGCGACGGCTGATGGCGGTGCGGCGGTTGACGACGTCGCGGTCGGCGAGCTCCCAACCGTGTCAACCCTTGGGTTCACCGACCCCGCAGCTGACATCGGCCCCGCAGGGACCGCGGCCGCACGAGACCGGCTTTCGACGTTCCTCGAAGACGCCGTGTTCCGCTACGAGACGGACCGCGACTACCCCGCTCGCGACGGCAACTCGCGGCTCTCGGCGTTCCTGGCGTACGGCGAGATCGGGGTTCGAGAGGTATACGCCGCCACCGAGGAGGCGATGGCGACCGCGGCTGACCGCCCCGAAGACGACGCCGATGAGAGCGTCGAGGCGTTTCAACAGCAGCTCGCCTGGCGCGAGTTCTACACGCAGGTGTTGTACCACAACCCCGAGGTCGTCACGGAGAACTACAAGACGTACGAGGAGGGAATCGAGTGGCGAGACGACCCCGACGAGATAGCTGCGTGGAAGCGCGGTGAGACCGGCTACCCGATCGTCGACGCGGGGATGCGCCAGCTGCGCCAGGAGGCGTACATGCACAACCGCGTGCGGATGATCGTCGCCTCGTTTCTCACGAAGGACCTGCTCGCCGACTGGCGGCACGGCTACGCCCACTTCCGGGACCGACTCGCCGACCACGACACCGCGAACAACAACGGTGGCTGGCAGTGGGCCGCCTCAACGGGGACTGACGCACAGCCGTACTTCCGCATCTTCAACCCGATGACACAGGGCGAGCGGTACGACTCCGACGCCGCGTACATCCAGGAGTACGTGCCCGAGCTCCGCGGCGTCGACCCAGACGTCATCCACGGCTGGCACGAGTGCTCGCCAACCGAACGCGCGAACGCGGCTCCGGCGTACCCGGCACCGATCGTCGACCACTCCTCGCGGCGTGAAGACGCGCTGGCGATGTACAAACGCGCTCGCGGAGAGGACCCCGAGGAGTAGCGGCCGAGGCGGCTCAGAGCGCTTCGAGCGTGCCGCGGTCGACGGCCTCCGCGTCCATCGACTGGCCGCCGTACTCGGCGAGGAACGACTCGACATCGGCTTCGTCGCCGAACGGAACGATGGCTGGGCCCATCGCTCCCGACACCTCGCTGCCGACGACCACGGTCAGCTCGGTCGTCGGTGCGAACGCCGCAGCCTCGACGTGTGACGAAAAGAGCACGTCGCCCCCGGCGCGAAACACCTCCTCGTCGACTCGCGAGTAGTCGGTGAGAAACGTCACTATCGGCTGTCGGCCGGCGTCTTCGGCATCGAACCGGTACGTGTACGTACAGACGCTGCTGCAGAACTGTGCCGGCCGGCCGCCCTCCGGCTCGTCGTCTTCGAAGTGGACCTGCCCGACCGGCCCCGGGTGGTCCTCGATTATCATCCCGCACTCGTCACAGGCGCGCTGTCCGGAGAGCGCGATGGGCTCGATTGACGCTGCGGAGTCGCCTCCGAGACAGCCAGCGACCGAGACCGGAAGCGCGATTGCGACGCCGGCGAGCGCCCGACGCCGGGAGACCGCCGATCGTGGTGGCAGTGGCATACCTAGCCGTTCGCACTCGTCGGACATAGTCGCTCGGACCAGATCCGGTCCCTAATTCGAGAAACGAACCACGCCGGCTATACGGCAGGAAGCCGAATCTCTCGCGTGGCAGTATTCGACCCGTTCGGCGAGCGCTCGCGTCGCGTTCTCGCCGCGCTCGTCGTCATCGGGGCGCTCGCAGGTGTCACGACGGTCGGTGCGTTCGTCGTCGACCCAGCCGCGGCAGCACCTGAGCCGGTGGCGTACGACGACACGGTCGAGCTCGGGCTCTCCTCGGAGACGGACGTGCTGATGCGGGGCGATGCCCGAATCCCTCGGGTGCAGGTGTTTTACTCGCAGCTGCAGTACGTGGTCGGCTACAACGGCGTCGAGTCGTTCGTCGCGACGATCGACGACGGTCGCACGGAAACACAGTTTGGCTACCCGCTCGTTGTCTACGTCGAAACGTTTGACCGCGGGAACCCAGGTGTCACCGAGAGCGGCTACTTCACGGCCGAGCGGGCGACCGAGTGGATCCCGGTAGGCGACGCGGCGTACGTCGTCGGCAGCGACGCCCGGAGTCCGGCAGGTGAGACGGTCGTGCCGTTTGCGAGCCGACAGGCGGCGACCGCGTTTGCGGCCGACCACGGCGGGCGCGTCACCGACTGGGAGACCGTTCGCCGGTCGTCTTTCGACGTCGACTCCGCGGCGTCTGTTCGGTCGGTCGCTCCGGCGCGGTGGGAGGCGGCTGACAAGCGAGTGGCGGCCGCGGCACGGACCGCCGACCGACCCGTCTCAGTTGTGGTTGGTACAGACGAGCCGACGATTTCTGCGGCGGTCGAAGCGGCTCCGTCGAACACAACGGTTGTTGTCCCGCCGGGGACGTACACAGAGCAGGTCGTGGTGAACCGCTCGATCACGATCGTCGGCCGTAACGCGACTGTTCTTGGGAACGGGACCGGCTCGGTGATCACGGTTCGTGCGCCGAACGTAGCGCTTTCCGGGCTCCACGTTGCAGGCGCCGGCAACCAAACGAGAGACCCCGAGGCGGCGCGACGACAGGCCCGCGATGATGGAAGCTGGGACACCAACATCCAGCTCGGTTACGGCTACGGCGACGCCGGGATTCGAGCGATTGACGCGCCGGGCTTGTTCGTCGACGACGTGACTGTCGAGACGAACGCAAGCGGGATCCTCCTCCGCGCGGGGTCCGACGCCGTCGTCCGTGCGCTCCGGGTCGACGGGAGCGACGACTGGCGTGACGGCTTCATGGGGATCACGGCGATGGAATCACAGGTGACTGTCACGGACTCCGTCTTCGATGGGGGCCGCGACGGGATCTACGCGCACCGCGCCGACGGGTCGATCGTCCGGAACTCGACGTTCCGGGGCAACCGGTACGGCACGCACCTCATGTACACCGGCGACGCGTTGATCGCGGACAACACGTTCCGCGACGCGCGGTTCGGCGGGATCACCGTGATGACGCGACCATCAGGCAACGCGATCGTTGGCAACGACGTGCGGCGATCGGGTGCCGGGATACAGGCGTCAGGCACGCGGGCGTATGTGGCGTACAACACGCTCGCGCACAACGGGCTCGGCTTCTCGACCAGCTCCCGGGGATCCCTGTACGAACACAACGTCGTCGTCGGCAACGAGGAAGGCGCCCATGCGACGACGGTCGTTCCCTCGAGCCGTGTCGTCGCGAACGACTTCGTCGCCAACGATCGCCACGCGATCGCGGGGCCGGGAGCGCTTCGCGTCTGGGCCGCGGAGGGTCGCGGCAACTACTGGGAGGGAGCAACTGTTGGCCTCCACGAGCCAGGCAGCCGTGCGTACCGGCCGACGTCCGCTGTCGATGCCGCGCTCCATCGAGAGGTCGCAGCAGCCGCGCTGCGCGAGTCGCCGGCCATGGCGCTCCTAGACGGGCTCTACGGGACGGTGCCGGGCGCGCGCTCCGGAAGCATCGTTGACCCCGATCCGGCGACGGAGCCGTTCGCCCCGGACCGCGTTGCCGCGGCACAGTTGCCAGACGGCGATCCAGTTCACGCCGACTGGCGGGCGGCGATCGCCTCGACTGGCGCCAACTCGTCCGTCGAGCCGTCGACGATGAGGGCCGCCAATCCACCACTCACTACGGAGGGACGCCGATGATCGACGACGCGGTCGCCTCGCTGTCGGGGGTCTCACGGACCTACGGCGGGATCGCCGTGCTCGACTCGGTCACGCTCGACGTCAGCCCTGGTGTAACGGCCGTGGTCGGTCCCAACGGCTCCGGGAAGTCGACCCTGCTTAGGCTCCTTGCCGGCGCGGCCGAGCCGACGACCGGAGAGGTGTCGGTGGCCGACTCGCCCGGACCGAAGCCTATCGGGTACCTCCCGCAGCGCGTCCCGTTTCGTGACGGCTTCACCGCCAGCGAGACCCTCGCGTTTTACGCCCGGCTCGTCGACGCCGACCCAGAGGCGGCGCTCGAACGAGTGGGGCTCTCGGATGCAGCCGACCGTCCGGTTGAGGCGCTTTCCGGGGGGATGCGGCGGCTGCTCGGTATCGCGCAGGCGACGATCGGTGACCCCCCACTTATCATCCTCGACGAGCCCACGAGCGGCCTTGACCCGGGGATGCGCGAGCGCGCGTTTCGAACGGCCACTCGGGTCGCGACCGACGGCACCGCCGTCGTCCTCAGCTCACACGACCTCGATCTCGTCGATGACCACGCGGACAGCCTCGTCCTCCTTGCGGGCGGCCAAGTGGCCGCTGCAGGCTCTCGTGGAGAACTCCTCGCCGACTACGACGTCGCGTCCGTCGACGAACTGTACCGGGCCGTCGTCGGCGGGTCGGTCGCGACTGACGAGTCGCCGGCCGTCCACGTGACGGGGGTGTCGAACCGATGAGGGGGTCGCTTGCGGGGCTTACCACGATCTTCAGACGCGAGCTTGCGACCGTCTTCAGGACGCCCGGGTACGGTGTGCTCGGGGTGGGCTTGCTCGCGCTACTGGCCGGGATCGTCGTCGTCGGTGGGGGCGGTGCGACCGGGTTCGTGCCGGCGATCGTCGATCTCCTCTTGCCGACCGAGGTCGTCGTCCCGCTCGTCGCGTTCGTGCTCGGCTATCGGGCGCTGCTCACCGACACCGAGAGCGGCGAGTTCGCCGTGATCCGAACGTACCCAGTCGGCATCGGCGGGTACGTCCTCGGCGTGGTGCTCGCACGGGTGGTCGGGCTGCTCGTCGTCGTGGGCGCTCCGTACGTCCTCGTCGGTGCGGGGGTCTGGCTCACTGCCGCGCCTGACACCGGGATTTTTGCCACGCACTCCGGCGTCGACTCGCCGTGGCTGTACGTCCGCTTTCTCGCGTTCGTCGTCCCGTTCGCAGCGACGTACCTCGCGCTGGCGACGGCCGTCTCCGCGATCGCCGCCTCACGCCGGGCCGCGATCGCACTTGGTGTGCTCACCGTCGTCCTCGGTGTCCTCGGCGGCGACCTCGCGGCCGTCGGCTCGCTCACGGGCGGGACCTCCCCCGAGGCGATCTCGGGACTCCTCGCACGCACGCCAAACGGGGCCTTTCGCGGGCTGGTGTTCGAACACGTCGTCGGTGTCGCGTTCGCTCCCGAGGGTGGATTCATCGCGACCGGTCGTGCGCTCGCATCATTGACCGCGTGGACCGTCGTCCCGACGGCCCTCTCGGCGGCCGCGCTGGCGTACGGACGGCGTCTCGACGCGTTCCTCGAAGGGATTCGCGCGTCACGGCGTGGGTGATCACGAGGCCATCCGAAACCGCTCGCGCGAGCGACTCCCTACGGGGTCGACTCACCGGGTGTCCCCGGTGCGTGGGCGTATACCGCGTACAAGACGATCGCGGCGATCAGGAAGTCGAGACTGTGTTCGAGAAAGTGGTGGACCGGCATCGGCACGTACCCGAGCACGGTGCCGGCACCCACGACCGACCGGGCGAGAAGCACCCCGACGGCGACACAGACGAGCCGATACTGCCGGGTCTGGCGGCGGCGGTACGCGAGTAGACTCACGAAAAAGAGGATGCCGGTGCCGATTCCCGCGACGGTGACGACGACGAGGAGCGCGAGTGAGCCCTCGACTCCCCAGCCACCCGTCGCCAGTGGTGTGCCCACGTCGGTCATCGATACGGTCAATCGACGCGCCACGGATATGAATACTGCACCCGACGGTCAGCGAGTCAATTCCCGACTGCGGGGACGACACGAGCGGCTTTTATCCGCACCGGCGCTATCTTGACCATCCTCATGTCGGACACTAGAGCCCGCATCCGTCGGCACGTGCTCGACACCCCGGGCGTCCACTTCAACCGGCTCGGGCGCGATCTCGACGTCGCGACCGGCCAGGCGCAGTACCACCTGCGTCGGCTCGTCCGCGATGACGAACTCGCGGTCGAGCGTGTCGCGGGACGCACACATTACTTCGATCCCGCGTTCGACCCGTGGGAGCGACGGACGATCGCGTTCTTGTGCCGCGAGACCGCAAGAGAGCTCATCGTTCGACTGTACGCCGAGGGTCCGGTCCGACCGGCCGACCTCGCCGAGGAGCTGGGTCTCGCCCGCAGCACCGTCGCCTGGCACGTCTCGACGCTCGCCGACGCCGGGGTGCTCGAGAAGTCCGACTCGCGGCCGATGACACTCCAGCTCGCGGCGCCAGAGCGGACGGTGACACTTTTCGAGGCGGTCTCGCCCTCGTTACCCGACCGGCTGCTCGACCGGTTCACGCGGACGGTCGACCAGCTCTTCGAGTAACCTGACCGTTTGCGTTCGGCGATCGAACCAGACGCGTTAGGGGCGTTCACAGCCACGGTCGTGTATGTCCGCGCTCGCCGGTGTCGTGTTGTGGGGTCTATTGTCGCCGCTGTCGTGGGGCGTGTCGCTGCTGTCGGTTGCCGGTGACCGCTCGTCTGTGCTCTCGGCTGTGCTCACACAGGCGACGTGTGAGCCGACCGGAACCATCTACACGAGCGAGCCGCTCGGACTCGGCGTCTTCGTGTTGATCGGATTGTTCGGCGGCGCCCACTGTCTCGGAATGTGCGGGCCACTCGTCTCAACGTACACTGACCGGATGCGTGAAGACGACCGATCGACCGACGGCGGTCGAACTGTGGGGCAGCCTGCAACGCTCACCGTCGAGCAGGTGCGCCAACACGCGCTGTTCAACCTCGGACGCGCGGGGAGCTACGCGAGCATCGGCGCGTTGTTCGGGCTCGCCGGGAGCCTCGCGTTCGTCACCGGCCGGACGGTCACAACCGTCGCAGACGACGTCCACGCGGTCACGGGTATCCTCGTCGGGACCGTCATTGTCGCGACCGGGGTTCGCTACGCGCTGCGGCTCGAGTTTTATGCGATATCCGTCCCCGGACTCGACCGCCTGTTTCAGGCGGTCACAGCCCGGCTCGTCCCGCGGATCGACGCCTGGGTCGGCGACTGGCGGATCGTCGGATTGGGGGCCGCTCACGGCCTGTTACCGTGTCCGTTGTTGTACCCGGCGTTCCTCTACGCGTTCGTCCAGGGGAGCGTCGCCGGCGGCGCGGTCACCCTCGGCGCGCTCGGCGTCGGGACGATCCCGGCGATGTTCCTGTTCGGCACGCTCTTCGGGTCGGTGAGCACGGAGCGGCGACTGCAACTCCACCGGGTGCTCGGTGTCGCCTTCATCGCACTCGGGTACGTGCCGCTCCAGCACGGACTCGCGGTGCTCGGCGTCCCGCTCCCGCACCCGCCAATCCCGTACTACTCTCCGTTCTAGCTCCGTTCGACGCACACACCAGACGGGTTATCTGTGGCCCACGCCACCGGGCGAACATGCACAGGCGGACGGTACTCGGTGGGATGGGCGCAGCGGCGACAGGGGGACTCGCCGGCTGCACGAGCCGGCTGTTCGGCAGCGACACCGAAGGAGTGGTGCTTGGTCCCCAAGAGGACCAACTCGCCGACAGCGAAGACCTCTCGTACCCTGCGTACGGCCAGTCGCTGCCCGCGTTCGAACTCGCCGCGCCGCTCGCGGGCACGACGATCGACAGCACGGCACTCGATCGGACGGCGATCGTGACCGCGATATTCACCTCGTGTCCGGCCGAGTGTGGCATCCTGCTGTACCGACTTGCTGGGGTACAACAGCGGATCGCCGAGTCAGGGATGACCGACGAGGTGGTGTTTCTCCCGATTTCGTTCGATCCCCAGCGTGACGACGACGCGGCGTTTCGGACGAACGCCGAGACGCTCGGGATCGATCTGTCGGCCGGGAACTGGCACTACCTGCTCCCGGAGACGCCCGCCGAGGCGAAGACGGTCGTCGAAGAGCGACTCGGCATCGGCTTCCAGCGGACCACCCAAAGCGACCGGCTCGAGGGATACGACTTCACCCACGCGGTGGTGACACTGCTCGTGAACCCTGACGGAGTCGTAGAGCGCGCCTATCGTGGCGAACAGATCGACCGGGATCGCGTCACAAGCGACCTCGAGACCGTCGTCACCGCCTTCTCCGAGTCGTCGTAGGTGTCACCTGCGGCACCTCACGAGCCACGACGACCGCCCACGCGTGTCGTCCTCTCGTGACATCCCGGCGGACTCGTCTGTTCGGGGGCTGCCGCAGGGACAACCGAGATGTAGGCTCCGGTCCACTGACTGGTATGAACGTAGACGTGCTGGTGTACGACGGCTTCGACGAGCTCGATGGAATCGGTCCGTACGAGGTGTTCGACTACGCGCTGACGTACGCTGGCGAAGAAGACAAGGACGCGGTCAACGGTGCTGCTGGTGATGTCGACGCCGCCGGCCGCGTGCGGTACGTCACCCTCGACGTACGCGAGACTGTGACAGCGAGCCACGGAACCCGAGTGGGTGTCGACGGGACCCTCCCGGGGCCTGACAGCGACGACGCGCCGGACCTCCTCGTGGTACCTGGTGGCGGGTGGAACGGCCGCGACGAGGAGGCGAGCGCGTGGGCAGAGGCACAGCGAGGCGACGTTCCAGACGCATTAGCGGCCCATCACGCCGCCGGCACACGAATTGCGAGCGTCTGTACCGGGTCGATGTTGTTGGCCGAGGCGGGCGTGACCGACGGTCGCCGCGCCGTCACCCATGCGGCAGCTATCGACGAGCTTCGCGCATCTGGCGCCCAGGTCGTCGACGCACGTGTCGTCGACGATGGTGACCTGCTCACGGCCGGCGGCGTCACCTCGGGGATCGACCTCGCGTTGTACATCGTCGAGACCACCTTCGGCGAGGCGATCGCCGAGCGCGTCGCGACCGTCATCGAGTACGAGCCCCGACACGCGGTGGCGTCCCCGGAGTGACCGTCCGCGGGTTCACTCGGCCGCGTCGGCGGTCGCATCCACCGTGATCACGGTACAGTCGAGTTGGTCGCGCAGGTACGCGTCGATGTCGGGATCCGACAGGAGCGTCTGGACCATCCGACGCCAGCGCCCGGCCTGTTTCGACCCGATGACGACCACGTCCGCGTCCTCGGCGACGACCTCCTCTAGTATCGTCTCCTCGACGAGGAATCCCCGCCGAACCGCGTATCGGGCCCGATCGAGGCGGCCGAGCCGCCGTTCGACCGCGCGCTTGAGGTCCCGCCGTGAGACGCCGCCGCCCTGCTGGAAGAGGTCGACGTGGAGCACCCGCAGGTCGGCGTCGCGCTCGTCGGCGACGCGCACTCCCTCTCGGAGGGTCGCTGCCGAGTGTGCGGTAAGTGGATATCGAACCGGTACCACGACCAGCGTCATGCCCGGATGGAGGCGATCCCGACCTAAATACGCTGGTGGTCGACCACTTCGACGTTGACACGCGAGCCGCCACACGCGCCCGACGCCGCTACGGCGCGGGAGACGATGACGGCGTCGACGACCCCACCTCGGCCGCCGGTCACTCGGCGAGCTGCTCGCGGGCACGCTCGTACGCCGGATCCTCGCGCACCCGGTCGAGCCGTTCGCGGTACACCCGGGCGATTTCGCGCTTCTCGGGGTCGTACCACGTCTCCGGTTCGCGCTCGACTCGTTCGCCCGCGTCGGTCCGCTCGTACTTTTGTCCTCCCGGATACTTCGCGTATCGCATCGCCCGTGTCCAACCCATCTGGAGAAACTTCCGCGCGAGGTCCATGCCGACGAGGTCGTCTACCTCGCGGTACGCGCGGTAGCGCTCGACGATCGCGTCGGCTCCCTCGGTCGCTCCCTCGAGCGACGCGACCTCCCAATGGGGCAACAGCTCACTCTTGTACGGCTCGATCTTGAACACACCGCGCTCGTCGCTCGTGTGCCGATACCGCGCCGGGTTGGCCCGAAAGTCGAGGTCGTACTCCGGTCCGTCGTCCACCTCTGGGACGTCACCACGAACTGGACCAGCCATCGGTCGATCGTCGGGTACCGGCGATACTGAGCGTTTCGCTGCTCCTCTAGCCGTGCGTCTCCCGGGTGCTCTTGGCTCGCTCTCTGTCGCATGGGGCCGGGCGGCGGTACGTCTCGCTTCAGGGCTGTCAACGCGTGCCGCAGGAAGCCACGCCGGAGGGGTGACCGTCGTCCCCGACGTCACGGCGTATTGGAACCGCTTCGGCTCGCCTCCCTGGGTGTACTGCAGTCGTGCGTCCCGGACGACGCCGTCGTCATCGACTGTCAGGTGTCCGCGGACGTCGGTCGCGTTTCGGACCACAACGTCGGTGATCGTGTACCGAATACGACGGTCGTCGGCGTCGCCGGTGACACGGACCACCCGAAGCTCACCGACCGTGAGGATCCGAGAGACGACGGCCCACATCGAATCGGCCGCACGGAACCGCGTCTCCTTGATCGACCCGTTGGTCGCCTCGAACGCGATCTGTCCGTTTCGGCCGCTTCGGCTGTGGCGGACGGCCGATGCGACGTAGACATCGCGCTCCGTGACGTCGGCGTAGCCGTTGTGGACGTCGAGCCGGAATCGAGCGCGCGTGCGGTTCGCCTCGTACTGGTAGTCGGCGTACGCCCCAGGGCGAAACCGCTCGAGCGCGACGCCCGAGACCGACTCCCGACGGAGGTACTGGACCGAGAGCCTCCGGGCCGTCGCCACGTCGACCGCCGCCCGACTGAAGCCGTCGGGGTACTCGACGTTGCCGAGGCGTGTGGCCTCGTCGTCGGTCGCATTCTCTGATGGGTCGACCGTCGGCGCGTCCGTCTCTGGCGTGGCCGACTCGGATCCGGCACCGCCGCATCCGGCGACGAGGAGGAGCAGTGCGACCCCGATCGTCGCGTATCTGCTCCGTGACACAGTGGCGGGTCGTCGCCATCGAGTAATGAAGCTGTTGGCCACTCGAGGCGACGTGTGAGGCGTCAGGTCGGCTCGCCGGTGCCAACTCCCTCACGTGCCGCGGCGACGTGTGCGTCCACCCGGCCCCACGCGACGGGGGGGTCGACCGCCGCGAGTTCCGTCTCGAGCGTCTCCAGTCGTGTATCGTACTGGGCCTCCCAGTCCGGCCGATCCTCGAGCGCCGACGCACACGCCGCGGTCTCGTCTCGGAGCGACTCGATCCGGTCGTCCACGTCGGTCGGGAACGGCTTCTCTTCTCGATCTGCCCACTCGCGAAGGTCGACAGCCTCGGTACGGAGGTCGTCGACGACGACGTCGAGAACGAGCGTCTGCACGACGGCGTCGAACCAGCACTCCGGGTCAGGCTCGGCCGTCGCCTGGAGCGTTTCGACGGTCTCGGCGACGGATTCGGCGGACGACTCGGCGGCGTCGACCTCGTCGACGAGCGCGTCGTGTCGCCGGGGGGCCGAGTTGAGCCACGCCTCGAACGCGTCGAGTTCGGTCTCGAGGTCGTGTGCGACCCGGACGATCCGCTGTGCCTCGGTCGTCAACTCGTGAAGGTCGACGCCCGCACGGTACACGGCCACCGGCGAGTCCATCCCGGTCCGCACCGAGGTGAGCGTCTCACCGAGTTCGTCGACCTCGTCTCGGAGGTCGGCGAGCCGGTCCTCGAAGGCCCGGTCTCGTGCCTCGACGATCGCCAGATCCGGTGCCGCGGTGACGGCTTCGCTCACGTCCGCACGCGTTCGCGTCGCGAGGTCCACCCGCGTCTCGGCGGTGGCGAGTACCTGTGCGACGTCGGTGACGGTCGTCTCGATGGCGTCGTCGGTGATCGCCCCGTCGTCGACGAACGGGTCGAGGAACGTGCGGATCGACGACGGGTCCTCGCCGGTTTCCTCGGCGACGCGGTCCACGATGTCGGAGAGCGCGAGAGCCGCGGGGGTGAATTCGCTCATACGTCCACGCCCGTCACACCCCGCAGAATATCTTTCGGATGATACGAATATGAACAAATGATCGCACACAGAGGGCTATACGGTGGTACGTACCGATCAGCTATCGCTATAGCACACGGATCGCTCCGTACCGCTCTGCGCGACGATGTACCAAAATTATAAGCCGTTTTACTATGCCGCGGTGTCGCAACAGATGATGTCCGAACGGAACTGGGTTGACGGTGGCGTGTCGCGGCGGAAAGTTCTCATCACCTCTGGAGCGCTCGGAACCACTGGCCTTGCCGGGTGTGGCGGCCAGAGCGGGGGTAGCGAGGCGAGCTCCGGGAGCGACGACAGCGACAGTGGTGGCAGCGACGAGAGCGCCTCGAGCAGCGAGAGCGACGATAGCGGCACCGAGAGTTCGGGGCCGTCCACGGCACTGCTCAACGCGGAGGGCTCCTCGACGGTGTACCCCATCTCGAACACGGGAAGCTCGTACTGGAACTCCAACGCGCCGCCAAGTGACGGCGAGTACTGGGGCGCGAACGACGAAAGCTCGGTCCCCGGGTGGGACCAGCTCTCCAGTGACGGTGCCGGCGACATGCTCATCGCCGACTACTTCGCGTCGAAGTTCGGCTACGAACCGAGCGAACAGCGCTCGTCGCCGCCGTTCCCGACGACGGTCGGACTGAGCCACTCTGGGACCGGCTGTGAGGCCGTCACGGAGGGGCTCGTCGACATCGGCAACTCTTCGGGTCCGATCACGGCCGAACTCGGCTGGAGCGAGGAGGAGGCACAGAGCACCGTCGTCGACAACGTCGTCGGACGCGACGGCCAACCGGTCGTCGTGAGCTCAGACGTCGCAGACGCCGGCGTCAGCCAGCTGACCGGCGAAGACGTCCGCGGGATCTATCAGGACGAGATCACGAACTGGAATCAGATCGACGGCATCGACTACGACCAGGAAATATACGCTATCGGCCGCGCCGAGGGCTCTGGAACCGACACCTCGTTCCGCCTGAACATGCTCGGCGGCGCAGACGCGGCGATGCCCGGCGTCGACACCCGCTTCGGGCAGAACCAACAGGTCGCACAGGCGGTCGCACAGAACGACGGCGCCGTCGCGTACATGGCGCTCGCGTTCACGGGGCCGCAGGTGACGCCCATCGCGATCGACTTCGACGGCACGCTGTACGAGACCAGCCGCGACGCCGAGAACACGATCTTCGACAGCGAGTACCCGCTCAACCGCGACCTCCACATGTACACGCTCATCGAGGAGAACAACCCCGACGGCGGCGGCTACGACCAGCGTGAGGCGGCCTTCGTCAACATGTTCCTCAACGAGTTCGGCCAGAGCGTCTTCGTCGAGGGGAACAACTACATTCCGCTCCCGACGAGCGACCTCGAATCGATGAAAGAGCAGGTCTCGTCCGTCGCTACCGAAGACCTGCTCATGCCCTGAACGGCCGGTTCGGGTACTCGAGACACGTCGTGCGTATCGCTCGTGTCCTCGTCGACCGCCGCCTTCCGACCAGCCTCGACACACGAGGGTCCACGCCCGGTCACTCCACACCGATTTTATGACATACCATCCACGAATGCTCCAACCGATCCAGTCATGGCACAGGTGAATACGTCCCGCAGCGACCGGCTCGCCGACGCGGTCGGCAACCGTGTCCGCCGGGTCCGCGGATTCGTCGACGACACCGATCCGGCCGCGCTCGCGGTCATCGCAGTGATGACGGCGTCGATCCTCGCCGCGCTCGTCGGATTCTTGGCCGTCTCGGACTGGACGATCGTCCCCTTCGCCGTCTTCCTCGCGTCGGCAGCGATCGGCTGGGTCCGATACCAGGCGGAGACGGCATACACGATTGCGTTGATGATGACTGTTTCGACGATCCTGATCCTCGGACTGATCATCGTCTTCATCTTCCGTGAGTCGATACCGGTCGTCCGGTACGAGAGTGCGACGGTGTTCGGCGTCACAGTCCCGGGGCTCCGGATGTTCATCCAACCGAACTGGGACGCTGTCTCGCCGCCCATCCGGTACTCGATGGTGCCGATGATCCACGGGACAGTGATGGTGACGCTCATCGCGTCTGCCGTCGCCGCACCTCTCGGCGTCTCCGCGGCGCTGTTCCTCTCTGAGATCGCGCCGACGACCGTCCGTGAAGTCGTCAAGCCAGGCGTCGAGATCCTCGCTGGCATCCCCTCTATCGTCTACGGATTCATCGGCTTCACCGTGCTCTCTCCGTGGGCGTCCGACCAGTTTCAGACGACCGGTCAGGGGTCGTACCTGTTCGTCGGGATCGTCGTCGGACTGATGGCACTGCCGACCGTCGTCTCCGTCGCAGAGGACGCGCTAAGTAGCGTCCCCGAGTCGATGAAGAGCGGCTCGCTGGCGATGGGAACGACCGACTGGCAGACGATGACCTCGATCACCCTGCCGGCGGCGTTCTCCGGCGTCTCCGCGGCAGTATTGCTCGGGGTCGGCCGGGCCATCGGGGAGACGATGGCCGCGACCGTGATGCTCCGCGGCGTCCCCCGGCTCACGGAGCCGCTCGTCAACGTCTTCTACGGCCAGGAGACGCTGACGTCGATCATCGCCCGAAACTACGGCGAAGCCGACGGGCTCCAGATGGACGCGCTGTTCGTCGCCGGCGTGATCCTCTTTATCACCGTCCTCGTCATCTCGGTCGGCGCACAGTACATCGAGTGGCGCATGCACAAACGGCTCGGAGGTGAGGTCTGATGGCCGGCGCACGCA
>Ga0209965_1000373_pt1 | contig 16162 bp, 15 predicted proteins | sample SalPon2_B_H2O_MG_FD_185707 | JGI IMG/M metagenome (GOLD analysis project Ga0209965, IMG submission 185707) | Salt pond water microbial communities from South San Francisco under conditions of wetland restoration - Salt Pond MetaG R2_B_H2O_MG... | ecosystem: Environmental > Aquatic > Non-marine...
TCATCGCGTATGTCTACTCGGTGGGCCAGGCCCGCGGGATGGGCCTGGTCGGCCAGTACGTCTTCGGTCTCGACATCATCCCGATGATTGTCGTCATGATGACCATCACCGTCGGCTACCTCGCGCTGTCGGGGATGCTCGGCGCGACCAAGAACATGGCGGTGCAGTACGTCATCCTCATCGTCGCCTTCCTCGCCGGCGTCTACGTCGTCGGCTTCACCGGCGGCTACTCGACGGTGCTCCCACAGATAGAGTACGGCGCGCTCTTCAGCGAGCTCAGTCGCCAGTTCTCCGAGCCCTTCATCGGCGGGAACAGCTACTACCTCTGGGTCGCGACGGCGTTCTCGCTCATCGTCGGGACCTGTGGGCTTCCCCACGTCCTGGTGCGGTTCTACACGGTCAAGAGCGAGCGGACCGCACGCTGGTCGACCGTCTGGGGCCTCTTTTTCATCCTCCTGCTGTACTGGGCCGCTCCCGCCATGGCCGCCTTCGGCGTCGACCTGTTCGCGGCAGTCAACAACATCTCTCCGGAAGCGGTGTTTAGCGGCCAGCAGGCGATGTCCGGCGCGGAAGGTGACGTCATCGTCGTGCTCGCCGCGCAGTTCGCCGACCTCCCGACGTGGTTCGTCGGGCTCGTCGCCGCGGGTGCGATGGCCGCCGCTATCGCGACGACCGCGGGACTGTTCATCACGGCCTCGTCGGCCGTCGCCCACGACATCTACGCCGAGCTCATCAACCCCGGCGCGACCCAGCGCCAGCAGGTGCTCATCGGTCGGGCGACCATCGTCGGCATCGGCGCGCTGGTCACGGTGACCGCGTTCAACCCGCCGGCGCTCATCGGCGAACTCGTCGCTTACGCCTTCTCCCTCGCAGGGACTGTTCTCTTCCCGATGTTCTTCCTCGGTCTCTGGTGGGAGAACACCAACCGACAGGGGGCCCTGGCCGGGATGTCGGTCGGCCTCCTGCTGTGGATAACCTCGATTATCAACAGCGTCCTGCCGGCCTACGTCGGCTTCCTCGGGTCGGCCGCGGGCGAGGGCGGCGCGCTCGTCCCCCTCTACGCCCAGTACGTCCCGCCCATCGGCGCCGCGCTGGTCGGGACGCCGCTGGTCTTCCTCGTCACCATCGCCGTCTCGCTGGCGACGCCCGAACCGCCGCTGGAGACCAAGAAGATGGTCCGACAGTGTCACAGCCCGGAGCCGATGGGCCAGCAACAGACCGCCGAGGACATCGTGTCAAGCGGCGGAGATACCCCTGCGGACGACTGATCATGTACGACAACATCCTCGTTCCGACCGACGGTAGCGATACGGCGAACGTCGCGGTTTCCCACGCGGTTGACCTCGCCACGAAGTACGGGGCCACGGTCCACGCGCTGTACGTCGTCGACCCCGACTGGCTCGCCTACAGCCTCGGGTCCGAACAGCTCGACCGCATCAGACAGGGCAACTTCGGCGAGATGAGCGAACTCGAAGCCGACGCCGCCGAAGCGACCGGTGTCGTCGCTGACGCGGCCCGCGACCACGACATCGAAGTCGTGGAGGCGGTGCGAGGCGGCACGCCCCACGAGATAATCACCAACTACGCCGGCACCGAGGACATCGACCTCATCGTGATAGGGAGCCACGGCCGCTCGGGCGTCCGGCGCGCCCTGCTCGGGAGTGTCACCGAACGGGTCCTCCGGTCGAGCCACCTGCCCACACTCGTCGTCGACGAACAGCGGGAGGAGTGACACTGGCCATGGGGTCCGGACAGCAACTGCTCGAAACCGTCGGCCGGCACGTCGACGAGCACCGCGGCGGGATGGTCGTCGACTTCGTCTTCGCGCTGGCGTGGGTGACCGTCGTCACCGTCGTCTTCGACCTGCTGCCCGGTGGGCCACAGTGGCTCTACTATCTGACGTTGCTGGGCGGCGTGGTGGCCTACTTCGGCTTCTTCTGGTCGCTGGAGGCGGTTCGGTCGGAGGGGTGAAAGCGGCCGAGATACCGCCAAGAGGCCCTACGTGGCCTCAGAGAGAGTACTGTAGAGTAGAACAGATGTATGTTGATAGCTGCATCAGAACCCAACGTCTTCTTTCGGTTTTATATGTAGTATAACGGAAGATATATACGGTTAATCGGATATCATTTTGCATGAATAGTAAACGCGATCAGTTGGTTAGTAGGTGGACAAAACATGGAAGTGTGTTGGCCGTTGCGGTACTCGTCTTGCTGGCCTCGTTTGCGGCTCCCGCCGCAGCAGCACAGTCGGGCAATACCACCGCGACGGAGACCGCGACAGCGACGGAGACAGAGGCACCAGAGACCGCGACCGCGACAGCGACGGAAACAGAGGCGCCGGAGACCGCGACACCGGATACCACGTGTACGCCGGGGTCTAACGAGCCGGAGATGGACCAGGCACGACTGTATGCGAGTGATACAACGGTCACTCAGGACAGCCCCGGGCAGATAGCCGGTGGATTCCAGGTGTCGCCCGTTGCCAACTGTCCTGTCGTAGTCGTCATTACGATGAGCGTCCCCAGTGGGATGACGATCGCCGGCGGGTCAGACTTCGCGTCGAGCGGGGCTGGACTGGTGTCGACGCGGTTCACCGTCCGCCCCGGCGCCAACATCCGCGATGTCCGGGCGACCGTCTACAGCGAGGACACCGGCGAGAAGACCGTGACTGCGGACATCCAGTACTGGCCAGAGGGCTATCAGGACCTCAACCGCGAAATCGACGGTCTCAGTTTCAGTTTCAACGTCGAGGAGTCCACGACTCCCACGTCCAGCGGCCAGAGCGACGGATCGCAGGCCTCAGGCGGTTCCGGTGCGGGCGGGTTCACGTTTGTCCCTGCGCTCGTGGCCGGTGCTCTCGCTGCGCTCCTCATCGCTCGACGAACGGGTCAGTAACGACGAGTCGACAATGACTGCTGATTTTGCCACCAGTGCGGTCGGGACGGGTCTGTCGGGATGGGGACGCAAATGAGTTCGCGAGGTCGTACCGCGGGGCTCGGCCTGGCTGCCGTGCTGCTGGTCGTACTCGCTGCGCCGGTTGTCTCGGGCGCGGCGACTGGGAGTGCATCGCAGGCGGCGAGCGAATCGATAGGTGACGGGAGTCAGCCGCTGCTTTCGAACCACTCACCACCGACGGCATCGTTCAGTTACTCGCCATCGACGCCGAACCCCGACGACACCATCACGCTCGACGCCAGTGATTCGACCGACAACGGCACGATCGTCTCCTACGAGTGGGACGGGGATGGCGACGGCGATTACAGCGATTCATATACCGAGGATCCAAGCGACGGCCAGACAGCGACTATTTCCTTCGATTCGGGCGGGACCTACACTGTCGGCCTCAGAACAACAGATGACAACGGTAACACTGACATCGTAACCAAACAGATCACCGTTGATAACCCTGCACCAGAAGCCTCGTTCTCGTATTCCCCATCGATCCCAAATCCGGACGATACCATCTCGCTTGACGCAAGTGGATCTAGCGACTCGGATGGGTCGATTGTCTCCTACGAGTGGGACGGGGATGGCGACGGTGATTACAGTGATTCGTATACCGACGATCCGAGTGACGGGCAAACAACGTCCATAACGTTCGATTCCGGTGGAACCTACACGGTCGGGCTGAGAGTTACCGACAACGGCGGAAAAGAACATACGATAAAAAAGCAGATCACCGTTGATAACCCTGCACCAGAACCCTCGTTCTCGTATTCCCCATCAACTCCAAACCCGGACGATACCATCTCGCTTGACGCAAGTGGTTCTAGCGATCAAGACGGATCAATTGTCTCGTATGAGTGGGACGGAGATGGCGACGGCGACTACAGTGATTCGTATACCGACGATCCGAGTGACGGGCAAACAACGTCCATAACGTTCGGTTCCGGAGGAACCTACACTGTCGGGCTGAAGATTACCGACAACGGCGGAAAAGAGCGAACGGTCACTAAGCAGATTACAGTTGATAACCCTGCACCTGAGGCCTCGTTCTCGTATTCTCCATCAAGCCCAAATCCGGACGATACCATTTCGCTTGACGCGAGTGGGTCCAGTGACGCAGACGGGTCGATTGTCTCCTACGAGTGGGACGGGGATGGCGACGGTGATTACAGTGATTCATATACCGATGATCCAAGTGATGGCCAGACAACGTATGTGACGTTCGGTTCTGGTGGAACCTATACTATTGGACTGAAAGTTACCGACAACGGTGGGAAGGTGCGAACAGTCACTAAGCAGATTACGGTTGATAACCCTGCACCTGAAGCCTCGTTCTCGTATTCGCCATCACCCCCAAATCCGGACGATACCATCTCGCTTGACGCAAGTGGATCTAGCGACTCGGATGGATCGATTGTCTCCTACGAGTGGGACGGGGATGGCGACGGCGATTACAGTGATTCATATACCGATGATCCAAGTGACGGCCAGACTACTACCGTATCCTATAGTACCGGCGGAGCCTACACGGTCGGGCTGAAAGTCACCGACAACGGCGGCAAGACCGTCACGACCACCCGGCAGATAACCGTCGAGAACAGCGCCCCGAGTGCCCGTATCAGCGTCTCACCGGCGATGCCGACGCCGGGCAATCGAGTCCAACTGGACGCCAGCGGCTCCGCCGACCCGGACGGCCAGATAGAGTCATACACATGGTTCGTCGACGGTGACGACGTCGGGCACGAGCAGACGCTCTCTTACCGATTCGACCGACGGGGGACCTACGAGGTACGACTGGTGGTGACGGACAACGGCGGTCTGACGGCGACGAACAGCACGACGATCGGCGTCAGTAATCCACCCGAGCCGTCGATGACGACAGCGCCGTCCACGATCGGGACCGGCGCGTCTGTGACCTTCGACGCCGGTGGCTCGACCGACCCTGACGGGACGATAACCAGCTATCAGTGGCAGTTCGAAGACGGGACGGCGAAGACCGGTGAGACGGTCTCGCGGAGCTTCGACCGGACGGGCGAACGCAGTGTCACCCTGACTGTCACCGACGACGCCGGCCACGAGCGGACTCTCGAGGAGACCATCACGGTGTATCCGGCACCGGAGATCTCGATGGCAGTCACCCCGGAGAACCCGATCGAAGGCGCCTCGGTCGAACTCGCTGCCAGCTCGGAAGACACGATCCAGTCCTACGAATGGGTCATCGATGGGACGACGACCTACACCGGAGCCACCGCGTCGCACGCGTTCACCGAAGCTGGCGATCAGACGGTCGTATTGCGAGCGACCAGCGCGGACGGGGTGACCACACAGGTGTCTCAGACCGTGGCAGTCGACCAGGACGCCTCGTTCGAACTGACATCGAACCAGGGGCAGGTCGCGACAGGGGAAACCGCAGTCGTCGTCTTCAGCGTGAACAACAATATCCCCGATCGAGGCCTCAACGCTAGCCTCCGACTAGCACTGCCCGGTACTGGGGTCGAAATCGAGAGCGTCGACGGCGGCCAAATCACCAGCCGAAGCACGACCAACTTCATCGCCATTCGCGGCGGCGGTCAGGATTCGCTCCGGGTCCGGATGCGGTTCAACGAGCCCGGAAACTACAGTATCGGCGGGACGTCGGTCTACTACTACGGGAACCAGTCAAACAGTCAGGAGACCTCGGTCAGTCCGGTCTCCGTGCGAGTCGGGAGCGACGAGGCGAGCGGGAGCTCATCCGGCTCCGGTCCCGGCTTCGGGATCGTTTCAGTCCTGCTCGCCACACTCCTGTTCATATCGCTGAACGGGGCATGGCGACGCGAGTAGGCGACGATTCGCTTCGCTCGATACTGATTTTCCACGGGTCGCTACGCTCCCCGTTCCATTTGGGGGGTTCTCCCGCCGGTCGAAACCTCTCTACTCCCCACTCATCGCTTCACTCGCCATATTCCGCCCCTGTGCGTTCAGCGTGACCTCTGTCCGGATGCGGACCTTATCGACGGCGCCGACGTCGAGTAGCTTCTGGTAGATCTCCTCGACGTCGTCGGGCGTCGTCCCGACGAAGTCGGCCATCTCGAAGGGCGAGACGCCCGAGTACAGCGCCATCAACACCTGGCTCTCCATCTCGGAGAGCTCGTAGTCGTCCTCTCGCTCCTCGACGACGGTGCCAAAGAGGGCTTCCAGCGAGTCGGTGTGGTGGGCCATTCCGGAAAAGTGGGTCTCGACGCTGCGGTCCTCCTCGTCGGTGTGTTCCACCTCGACGACGGCGCGCTGGTCGCCCAGGACCGTGCTCTGGCTGGTCTCGATGGTCCCTACGTCGTCGATGTCGAAGACGGTCGATCCGCCCCCCGGAAACTGCAGGCGGACCTCGTCGTCGTCCAGGCGAAAGCGGGCCTTGCTCCACTCGGCGTCGTCCTGGATGACGCCGCCGACGACGGCCGGGCTGCGCGCGAGGATGACCTGGCCCTGTAACGTCGCGCGGCGATACTCGAACTCGAAGTCCGAGACGTTGCTCGCGTCCACCAGCAGGACGTTGTCACCCACCGAGAGGACCGTCGCCCCCGAGGGAACGCCGTCGGGCACGACGCTCTCGGGGTCCTCGGGCAGCGAGATGTTCGAGTGCGAGATGGGCGTCTTGCCGTCGTTGGTCGCGAGTATGACCCGCTTGTTGGTGACGATGAGCCGGCAGGACTGCCATCTGGGGTCGGCGACCGGCTCGCCGCCGCGGACGACGTACTGGAAGTCGCCGGACGTGTCGAGTACCTTGTGTTCGTCACCACTCATAGCCGCAGTCTTCGGAAGGTTGTCGCCGAATCCTATATAACTTCCACCACCGTTCGCGTCAGAGCCGGTCACCGACGCGGACGGCGCGGGGCGGGCCGACGAACTCGCGACTGGCTCAGAGCAGGTCGACAACAGCGTGCAGGCTCCCGACGTCGTGAGTCGGGCGGGTGTCGAGGCGAGCGTCGGCGTTGTGTCCGCGACGCAAGAAGGCGACGTCGACGTCGGCGCGGTCGGCCGCGAGGACGTCGGACTCGCTGTCACCGACGTACAGCGGGTTCGAGCAACCGATGTCTGCCATGGCGGTCTCCAGATACGTCGGTTCGGGTTTCTTTTCGGTCAGGCTCTCGACCGTCGGCGCGCGCGCGACCACCGTCTCGAACCAGTCGGCCATACCGTGGATATCGAGCGCCGCGTCGATGATCCGCCGCTGGTTGTTGCTGACGACGCCGGTCGGAACACCGACGCTGTCGAGGACCGGCACGTCCTCGTAAGGCGCTTTCCGGCCGGCTTCGAGTTCCGCGCGCAGGAGTGTCTCGATCCGGTCCTCGCGACACTGCCAGAGCCGCTCCGGCGGAAGCGAGTGGCGGTCGGCCAGCGCCCCAAGCTCGTCGACGGAGACGCGGATACTGATCGTCTCGGCGTCCGTCTCGGTCGGGGTGTCGACGCCCGCGTCCCGGAGCGCGGCCAGCGCGCACTCCCGGAGCGTCGATCGGTCGGTGAGTGTCAGCAGGACGCCGTCGTGGTCGAGCAACAAGCCGTCGTAGTCGGCCATGGGCGGGGATAGGACGGCTGACTACGTGAGCCCGTCGGCGCGACGGCTCACAGTGCGACCAGCAATCCGCCGGCGACGCCCAGCCCGCCGAAAACGACACAGACCGTCCAGAAGGGGACCCGCCGTACCAGCCTGACCAGCGCGTCGACGGTGAGATAGCCGACGACGGCGCTGACAGAAAGCGCGACCAGCGCGCTCAGGGGGTCGATGGCCGGGACGCCGTCGTCGGCCAGCACGAGCGCGTTCGCCCCCAGCGCCGCCGGAATCGACAGCAGAAAGGAAAGTCGAAGCGAGGATTCGCCCTCGTGGCCGCGCAACAGGAGCGCGCTGACAGTCGTTCCGGAACGGGAGACGCCCGGAAGGATGGCCACGCCCTGTAGCATACCGACGAAGACGGCGTCGATCCAGTCCGGCCGGGATCGGGCGCCAAGCGACAGCGCGACCGCAAAGCGCTGGAGCAACCCAGTCAGCACGAGCAGCCCGCCGACCAGGGCGAGGAAGAGGCCGCCTTCGAGCCCGGAGACGGCGGCGTCGAGCAGGAGATACGCCGGCAGTCCAGTGAGTCCGGTAGCGGCGGTCGCAATCACGAAAAAAGAGAGGTCCGCCGTCTCGTCGGCGAACGGGCGCCGCGTGAGTTCGCGGATCGAACCGAGGATGTCGGCCACGTCCGCGCGGTAATACGCGATGGCCGCGACCCCGGTGCCGGCGTGTAAGAATAGCGCCAACCGCGTCGCGTCGTCGGGCGCGAACCCGCCCAGGACGGTCGAGGCGAGCGCGACTCCGCCCTCGCTGGAGACCGGAATCCACTCCAGGACCCCTTGCAGGACGCCCAGCAGGATAGCGACGAGGACGGGGTTCATACCCACTCAGCGGACAGCCTGGGGTAAAGGCGGTTCGGTCTGGAGAGGGGTAACCGAGCTATCAGTATATATACATCGCCTGTCTAACGGCTGGTATGCAACTGGGCGGCATCGCCGGCTGGCTGTCCGGGCTCCCCGCCTGGCAGGGCTTTGGCCTACTCATCGTGACCAGTGTCCTGCTGGCCATCGCCGTGCGGGGACTTGGAGACCGGTATCTCAAACGGTTGACCGACCGCATCGACGGGGACGTCGACGAGATCGTCTTCGGCGGCGTCCACACCGCGCTGTATCTCACCATCGGTCTCGCCGGGGCGTACGTCGGGACGCGGGTGTACGACATCTCGCCGGGCATCGCCGTCCCGCTGGAGGCCGGGACGCTGTCGGTCGTCATCGTCGTCTGGGCGGTGACGCTGCTGCGGGTGGGCCGGGAGGCCTCGACGGCGGTGACCGACAGCCGCTACATCGACCGGCAGATGGTCCCGATCCTCCAGAACGTCTGGAGCGCCGTTATCGCCGCCGTCGCCACGTTCCTCTTGCTGGTGCTGTGGAACATCGACGTGACGCCGCTGCTGGCCTCGGCGGGGATCGCCGGCATCATCGTCGGCCTCGCGGCGCGGGACACGCTTGCGAACTTCTTTGGCTCGCTGTCGCTGTATCTGGACGGGACGTACAAGATCGGCGACTACGTCGTCTTAGAAACCGGTGAGCGCGGCCGCGTCGAGGACATCTGCTCACGGGCTACGGCGTAGCCCGTTCGCACGGCCCGAGGGACCGACGGTCCCTCGCTGTCTCCGTGCGCTCGACCGTCATCCGGACCCGCGACGACATCCTCGTGACCGTGCCGAACTCGAAGCTGTCGGACGCCGCCATCGTCAACGAGTCCTCCCCGAAGACGAAACGCCGCATCCGGGTCCCCATCGGCGTCGCCTACGGCACCGACATCGACGACCTCGAAACGCTCCTGTTGGAAATCGCGGCGGCCGAGGGGCTGGTACTGGACCGGCCCAAACCCCGTGTCCGCTTTCGGGAATTCGGCGGCTCCGCGCTGAACTTCGAGCTGCTGTGCTGGGTCAGTAACCCGGCCCAGCGAGCCAGAGTTACCCACAAACTCAACAGCGCCATCTACAACAGGTTCCAGTCCGACGGCATCGAGATCCCGTTCCCACAGCGGGACGTCTCCGTCTCGGTCAGCGACGTGCCCGGGGAGCTGTTCGGCCGGCCGAGCGAGCCGCCCGGGGAGCCGTTCCCGACGGACGGCGGGGCTGCCGGTGACGTGAGCCAGCCGGCGTCCGAGCACCGCTCTGACAGTGGGCACGTGGAGCGGTGAGACAGTCCACGGTCAGGTAGCTGGTGCAGCAAACTACGGGGCGGGACTGAAAGGGGCCGGGCGATGCGGGAAGACGGGCGAAGTAAGCACCGCAGGCGCGACCATCGGGAGCGACGAGGAGCACAGCGAGCCCCTCGACCGCATCGTTCGGGGGCTTTCTGGCTGTCAGCTGTATCGACGGTAGCTGTTACGCCTGGGTCGAAACGCAGTTACCGGCCCGCCACGACGAACGGACAATGACCGTACTCGAGGACGCGGCTGCCGCGCTGGCCACGGGGCCGCTCTGTGACGCCTGTCTCGGCCGGCTGTTCGCCGAGCGGAGTTTCGGGCTGGCCAACGCCGAGCGGGGGCGGGCGTTGCGGGTCTCCCTGGCGCTGGAAGACGACGAGCCGTTCGAGGCCAGCGAGGACTGCTGGGTCTGCGAACTGGAGAGCGAGCGAGTCGACTGGTGGGCCGAGCAGGCCGCCACCGCCGTCCGGGGCTACGACTTCAACACGTACCAGGTCGGGACGAAGGTGCCGCCGCTGCTCGAAGAGAACGACGCCCTGCTCCGGGAGGACGTGGGGCTGGCGCCCGACGCCGGCGAGGCGCTGAAGACCGAGCTGAACCGCGAGGTCGGCAAGCGAATCGGCGACCTGACCGGCGCCGAGGTGGAGTTTGGCCGCCCGGACGTGCAGTTCACGCTGGACCTGGCGACCGACGAGATAGACGTCAACGTCAACTCGGCGTTCGTCTACGGCCGCTACCGCAAACTGGAGCGGGACATCCCCCAGACGAAGTGGCCCTGCAACGACTGCAACGGCACCGGCCGCTGGCAGGGCCAGCCCTGCGAGGGGTGTGACGGCTCCGGATTCCGCTACGACGAGAGCGTCGAACAGCTCTCGGCACCCGTCGTCGTGGACGCGATGGACGGCGAGGCCGGCACCTTCCACGGCGCGGGCCGCGAGGACGTCGACGCGCTGATGCTGGAGTCGGGCCGCCCGTTCGTCATCGAAGTGGACGAGCCGCGAGTCCGCGACATCGACGTCGACCAGGTCGAGGAAGACATCAACGACTTCGCCGACGGCAAGGTCGAGGTCGAGGGGCTCCGCCTGGCGACCCACGAGATGGTCGAGCGCGTGAAGGAACTGGACGCCTCGAAGACCTACCGGATGGACGTGGAGTTCGACGAGCCTGTCGATGACGGCGACCTCCAGGCCGCACTCGACGAACTCGAAGGGACGACAATCCACCAGGAGACGCCCCAGCGCGTCGCCCACCGGAGGGCAGATCTCACTCGGACGCGGGCGGTGTATGGCGCCAGCGGCGGCCTCGTTGACGAGACCCACGCCGACATCCGCATCCACGGCGCGGGCGGCCTCTACGTGAAAGAGCTGATCTCCAGCGACGAGGGGCGAACCGGGCCGAGTCTCAGCGGGCTGCTCGACGTCGAGAGCGTGGTGACCGCACTCGACGTGGTGGACGTGCAGGGCGAGGACGAACCGTTCGCAGACGAGGCGTTCTTCCGGGACGTGTAACCGGCCGACCACAACGGCTTTCAGCCAGCCCCCAAACCCACCAGCAATGCGATTCGGTGTCGACGAGGCCGGCAAGGGGCCAGTTCTGGGGTCGATGTTCGCCGCCGCGGTGCGGGCGGACCCCGCAACGCTCCCCGACGATGTGGGCGACTCGAAGGGTATCGCCCCGGCGAAACGCGAACGGTTGGACGAGCGGATTCGGTCGGCCGCCGACGCCGTCGCCGTCGCGGAGATTTCCGTCGCCCGTATCGACGACCCCGAGACGGACATGAACACGCTGACCGTCGCCGCTCACGCCGAGGCGCTGTCTGGAGTCGGGGCCGACGGACTTCACGGGATGGTCGACGCCGGCGACACCGACGCCGACCGCTTTGGCCGCCGGGTCGCGGACCGCGTCGACACAACGGTCGAGATTAGTGCCGAACACGGCGCCGACAAGTCCGACCCGCTGGTGGGCGCGGCCTCCATCGTCGCGAAGGTAGCCCGCGACAGCCACGTCGAGGCGCTCGCCGAAACCCACGGCGAGGTGGGGTCGGGCTACCCGAGTGATCCGACGACCAGAGAGTTTCTGGCCGGCTACGTCGAGCGTCGCGGCGACCTGCCCGACTGCGCCCGCGCGTCGTGGTCTACCTGTGAGGACGTGCTCGCCGCCGCCCAGCAGTCGACGCTCGGAGAGTTTTGAACGTGTTCGTGGCCGCCGTAGGATAGAACGCTCTTGTAGACAGGTGTCTTTCCACGCGGGTGGGATTGAAAGGGGCCGGGCGCTCGGGGAAGCCCGGCGAAGTAAGCACTGGAACGAGCGGAGCGAGTGAAGGGCGCAACGAGTCGCGCGACCCGAGCGCTCCGGGGCTTTCTGGCTGGTCGCAGTCAGATAACTACCGGCGGAAAGGATAGCAAATACGTCGGTTACTCGTCCAGCACGAGGCTCCGGAGGATGTCACCGTAGGCCGGCCGCGTCACCAGCACGCCGATGAGGACGCCGACGATGGTGATGATGGCGAATCCGGAGAGATCACCGAGCGGGAAGCCCACGAGCGGGACCATGGCGACGATAGTCGTCGCCGCGGCCGCGCCGATGACCCAGAAGGCCTTGCGGAAGCGGCTCTGGAACACGCGGGCCGTCCCGACCTCGCCCTGCTGGAGGATCTCGTCACCGATGATGATGAGGTCGTCCACCCCCGTCCCGATGACGGCGATGAAGCCGGCCAGATGAGAGAGGTTGAGCGGGTACTGGGCCAGCGCGACGAAGCCAAGCAGGATGTACACTTCCGAGAGCGCGGTGACGATCATCGGCAGCGCGACCTCGCGGCGCCGATAGCGGCCGTAGACGACGAGGCTGACCGCAAGCACCGCAAGCAGACCGGTGATGAGGGAGTTCGACCGGAACTGGTCGGCCAGCGCCGGCGACAGCGAGTTCTGGGTCCCGTCCTCGAAGTCCAGATCCGCCGGCAGCCGGCCGGCCTGCAGGGAGAGCTGGAGGTCGCGGGCGTCCTGCATCGAGGTGGTGGTCATGACGAACTGCGGGTCGTTGGCGAAGGTGCCGTCGGCGAAGGACTGGCCGAGGCTCGGCTCGACGCCGCCGATGAAGACGGGCTCGCCGTTGAGCGTCGTCACCAGACACGTCGCGTTGATGGTGTCGACGGAGTCATGCGCGCCCGCCTCGACGCCGCACCTGGCGCCGCTGCCGAATCCGGCCTGGGACATATCGCTCTGGAACTGCTCTGCCGCGTTCTGCCTGACGACGACGGGCACCTGCGGTTGGTTGTTCACCGTCTGTGCGTTGCCGATGTTACGGAAGTCGTTCTGTTGGAGGACTTCGTCCTGCGTCCAGTTCCCCGTCGGGCTGTTCTGGTAGACGGCGTAGACGCGGACCGTCCCCCGTTCCTCGAGGATGTCGATGAGGTCCTGGGCGTCGCGTCCGGGGGCGGTGATACTGATGAAGTTCCGGCCGCCGGGCGAGTTGACCTCCTGAACCCGGCCGCCGCTGAGTGCCGACGTGGTGATCTTGTCCTGGATGACGGTCACCATTCGCTGGCGGGTCTCGGGCGTCACGCCCTCGCGGATGGTCGCGGGCTGGTACCCCTCGGCCTGGAGTGCGGTCCGGAACTCGTCGGTCGTCACGTTCTCGTCGAACACCTCGACGGTGCCGTTCTGGTTCACCTGCTGGGCCGCCCTGACCTCGATGTCGATGGGGTCGATACCGAGCTGGTTTGCGATAGCCTGCTGGGCGGGGGCTTCCTGGCTCTGGTTACCGACGTCGATGCCCTCGGCGGTCTTCCCGACGACCGGCGCCTCAATCCGGGCACCACCGGAGAGGTCGATGCCGTACTGGAGATTCGTCAGCTGCTCGCCGCCGGCGGTCTCGTTGGCTGCCGTCCCCGGCGGCGCTCCGGGGACGAACAGCGCGACGGTGCTGCCAAGCAGGAGGACGACAAGGAGGACGATGCGCCAGTTCTCGCGAAGCGCGCTCATCGGTTGACCCCCTCGTACTTGTACCAGCGAAGCAGTGTGACGTTGAGCATGTAGGTGTTCATCAGATCGGCCGTCAGCCCCAGCACGAGCACGATACCGATAGAGGCCATCAGCTCGATGCCAAAGAGCGTCGCCGCGATGGCCATGACGATCATGGCGGCGATGGAGGTTATCGTCATCGTCACACCGGTCCGCATCGCCCGGTACGTGGATTCGTAGAAGCCGCCAGAACGCCGGAGGACGTGGTTGTTCAGCAGGATATCAGAGTCCACCGAGTAGCCGATCAGCATCAACAGCGCGGCCACTGTACCGAGCGAGAGTTTGATGCCGACGAGATTCATGATGGCGACGGGAATGACGATGTCTGAAAAGGCCGAGATGACGATGGCGATACTCGGGACGAAGGTTCGAAAGAGGGCGAAAGCGAGCAGGCTCATCCCGAGGAAGGCGATGCCGACGCCGATGAGCGCGAGTTCCTGATTCTGGGAGCCGAAGACGGGCGAGGTGGATCCGCTCTGGAGGACGGTGAGCCCACCCGCCTGCTCAGCCGCCGTCGTCAGGTCAGATATCTCGGCGGTGTTGTCGAACGTGATGATGTACTGGTTCTGATTGGCGACCTGCTGAACCGAGACGACGGAGTCACCGAAGATGCCGGTGGCTTGCTGTTCCGAGATCGGCTCGGACGACTGCACCTTGAGCTCTGATCCCCCTGTGAAGTCGTTCCCCAACGCGACCGGCGACCCGGTCATCGCGAACGTGACCGCGAGCACTCCTAGTGCGACTGCCAGCACCACGAGCGGTATCGCGATGAGCTGGCGATTGGAGTACTGCGTGTAGTCGACTTCCGGGACCTCGAACGCTACCATGGCCGGTGGTGTGGCACGCCCCCGAATAAGCCTTCTTAATCCGTGCTGGCCAAAACGTGAACAATGGGCCGTTCAGTCCGGGAGATACCGGACGCTAACCACCGCTGGGGCCGTGCGAATCTCGACGCGATCGACGCCGAGCCGCCCCGCCCGGGCGACCGTCTCCTCGTCGGCCGCGACCGCCTCGGCCGTCGCCGCTTCCTCGCTGTCGGGCACGGTGAGGACGTGCAACTCCCCGGTCCCCGCTCGCTCCTGTGTCGTCAGCTCACCGACGGGCTGGTCGGCGGCGAGATCCTTGGCCTGCTGGGTCGGCTCCAGATCGACTATCTCGACTGGAATCGTATGCTCCGCGGCGAGGTCAGCCACCGCGTAAGTCACCTCCATCGGCGGCTCAGCTTCGAGCGTGGCTTCGATGACCGTTCCCGCGTCGAGTCCGGGGTTCTCCGACAGCGTCAATACCTGCGAATCGACCACGTCCCGGACTGTGACGGACTCCTCGTCGGCGTGGGTGACGAGGAAGGTTCCCGCTTTCTGGGTCATGGACTGGGGTAGGTCAGGCCCGGTTTTCCGGGTTTCGACTAGCAGCAGTGGAAGTGCCCTATCAAGAACATGAAGAGCCAGAGCGGAGGTCGACTCCGACAGCCACTCATTTCGGAATTCGGCGGACGACGCACATCTGCCCGACAGCGCGCAGCGGCGACACCAGCCCGGCGAACTTCGGAATCCAGACAGTGTATTCACGACCCCGCTACTCGTCGGTCGAACGATGCTGCCGGTCAGTTGTGCAACGGTAGAAATTACGTTGAATGAGGAACAGTGGACTTACATACAAGATGATATGGAGGAAAATTTATTAACAATGCATGCTATGTGATAGTTGGTGTCAAACTAATGCACGTCGACTACCACTCCGACCTAGAGCAGCGTCAGAACAAGATCGAAGAGTCCGCGCACACGCCCACGTTCGACCACTGTGGCGACACGCTGGACCCGACTACCGGGTGCTAAGAGCGCCTGTGCTAGCGGGGTATAGTGCCACCAGCACACAGTCAACTTTCGAGGCGACGCGAAATACGGTTACTGATCGACCGTTCGAGTCGAGGACGCCTGGGTCTACGATTGACGGGACTATACACAGCCGGAAGCGCTCTAGCAAACAGCCGCGGCCTCATTTCAGAATCCGGTGGACGACGTACATCAGCGCGACAGCGAGCAGCGGCGGCACCAGCCCGGCGAGTTGCGGAAGCCCGTACAGCGTCGTCACGACCCCGCTGCTCGTCGACTCCTGGAGGGCAGGCGGCACAGAGATGATCAGGCCGACGTACAGCGAGGCGACGAAGCCAAGCGCCGAGAGGGCCAGCCCGCGGTCGTAGGCCACCGAAGAGGCGGTCCGGCGGTGCCGGCGCGCGACCAGCAACACAGGCGCGAGCAGCGGTGCGACGACCAGCAGGCCGACAAAGAGGAAGAACGTTCGCGAGAAGGTGAACGTCCCGCCGCGGGCGCCGACGCTGTTGGCGAGCACGCCGATGAGGCCGAACGTGAAGATGAGCGCGATCGCGACCGTCAACAGGACAGCGACCACAACGTACCCCTTGAAAAGCAGTGACTCGCTGGTGCGGAGTGCGT
>Ga0209965_1000375_pt1 | contig 16121 bp, 17 predicted proteins | sample SalPon2_B_H2O_MG_FD_185707 | JGI IMG/M metagenome (GOLD analysis project Ga0209965, IMG submission 185707) | Salt pond water microbial communities from South San Francisco under conditions of wetland restoration - Salt Pond MetaG R2_B_H2O_MG... | ecosystem: Environmental > Aquatic > Non-marine...
CACGATCGACGTGGCCGACCCCGACGACCCCGACGAGGAAACGGCGGCCGAACCGGAGGCTCCGGACGACCCGGCGCCGGAAGTCGACGTCGAGTCCGAACTGGAGTCGATCAAGCGCCAACTCGACGACGGCGGGTCGGCGACCGACGACGGACTGGAGGCCGACGACGAGCGAGCCTCGGCCGACGACGACCCGGACGCCACCCGCGATCGGCCCGATTCCGGGGAGGACGGCGGCCGGGGCGACGCCGGAGGCGACGACCAGGCCGACGCCGGAGACGACGGCGACGCGGCCGACGACGAACCGCCGACCGACGACGACAACTCGGCGTAGCCGACGCGTCGGTTGACCCCGAGCCGCACCGGACGCGCTTATAAACCGATTCCGGGCCGCCCCGAGCGTTTCTAAAAGTCGACGCCGAGGCAGTCGGCGACGCGCTCCGCCGAGTCGACGAGCAGCGCGTCGTCGTCGGTGAACACCTCGATGGCGACGGTCCCGTCGAAGCCGTCGAGTTCGGACGCGAGCAGGTCGTACGCCACTTCGCCGGCGCCGACCGGGAGGTGGGTGTCGCCGCGGCGGCGCACGTCGTGACAGTGGAGATGCGAGATCTGGTCGCCGTGGGACCGCAGGAACCGCTTTATCGCTTTGTTGTCGCCCTCCATGTACGCGTGGCCCACGTCGAAACAGATCGGGGTGTCGGTCTCGCGGGCGATGTCGCCGAGGACCGACAGCTGGAGCCCGGCGTGCTGGTGGCCGACGTTCTCGACGACGACTTCGACGCCCGCCTCGCGGCCGACATCGGCGATTCGCTCCAGCTGGTCGGCGGCCGTCTCCCGGAACGCCACGTCGTCGCGGTCGGCGGAGGTGGCGTGGAGGACGGCCTTCTCCGCGCCCAGTTCTCCGGCCGCGGTCAACAGGCGGCGCTGGTAGTCGACGATGGCGTCGTTGATCTCGGGGACGTACGTCGCCAGCCGCTGGCTGTACGGCAGGTGGACGACCAGGTCGCGCCCGGCGAGCGCCCGGTCGATGCGCTCGGGGTCGATGGCGCCCGGAACGAGCGTCGGCTCGCCGAGCCCCAGTTCACAGAAGTCGAACCGCGCCGGCGACGCCGCGAGCCGGTCGAGGTCGTCGCCGACGGTGAGGCCGAGGTCCATGTCGACGGTGGGTGCGGATGGCTATTATAAATGGCGTCGCCGGGGTGGTGGCTCCGTTGCGATCCGACTGACCGGTTTCGACGCCTCGATCGCCTCGGACGGACCGAGTGCTGATCGCGGCCAATCCGTTTTTCACTACTTACACTACGTCGGCTCTATTGAAATCCTATTATTCAGATATATCCGTTCCTGAAACAGCCGGTCGATGAAACCTGTGGATTGACCGCGAAGGCTCCTAGCAGTTTGGGATGCTGTTCAGAGTGCTCCGTTGCAATCCTCAGCAGGTGAGACACTCTCCGCCGGTTGCGGTCAGTACAGACTGAAAACATATCGGTTAAGTTGTCTTCGATTACTCGTCGAACGGAATTGCTCTGTCGGGAAAACTACGTTCTATCTGGGGTTACAGCCTTTAGTTATAAATTGGAGCGGTCAACGTCCAGAAGTTGGCGTCAGACACCTGTCTCATACTGTTCTCGCCGTGTACCCGGTCTATCCTGCAGCCTATGCTGCCCCAGATGGAGAGATGGACGGCGAGATACACTCCGGGCGGCGGACCGAAGTAGTTTCAAGTGCTGTGTTGAATAGCGGTGTTGGCCGTGATGGTCGAGATCTGAGGCTCTGTTGAAATCCTTATAAATTGATATATTCGACTCTGCTACGGTCAGTACACACTTCTCATAGTATTCTCCCAACTACTGTACCAGCCGTAGTACAAACTGCTATGAGCAATGCCATCTTCACAGACATTCGATCGGTAAAACGGCTAAGAGAAAGGCCAACGATAGCAGATGCCAAAAAGCTGTAGGCGATGGTTGCTGACAGAGAGAGGGCCATAGTGATTTCTAAACTGACGGTATCATGAATATCCTATGGTCAATTCGTAGTCTTCATCGACCGGCTGTTTCAGCTAATAACATGTCTAAAGAATAGGATTTCAACAGAGCCAGATCTGATTTGACTTGTTAGCGGCTGAATCTGGTGATCTCAAGATTGGCATCGTCTCACCGTGGCTCAGAGGCCGCTATTCAACGGAGCAGTTTCAAGAACAATTCACGAGTAGGGAGCGTCATGGTAGCCAGCCTGGACCAAGTGGTGCGTCTATACGGTCGATACGGACCGACACGGTTACCGTTCGGAGACCGACGGGACATCGGGGGCGGCTACAGTATGGCCGCCGGTGTCCTCGCCGGTGGAATCGTGTTCGCTCCGGCGAGTGTGCTGGCTTCGGGGACAGTTGACTCCGCAGGCGTGGTTCTGTCTGCGGTCCCGGTCTACCTCGCTACGGGGTTCGTGGTCGGGGCGCTCACGTGGCGCTCCCTGCCGTCGAGCGTCCCATACTACACTGCCGCCGCAGCGTTGGTCACGGTCGCCGGGAACTACCTTGCCGGAACCGCTATGTGGTTGCTACTGGCTCCGGTCTACGGCTACGAGGTTTTGAACCCATACGCGGGAGTTGACCCGCCGACCTCGCTCACCGAGTACCTCGGAGCATTCGTTTCGATGTATCCCCTTACCATCTTGACGGTGGCAGTGTGGACGATCTGGATAGCCGTCCCACTCAGCCTAGTTTTCAGCTACGTCTACGAGCGCAGTCGTAACCGTGAATAGCCGATACATTTGCAGCTCTCATCGACCGGCCGTTTCAGGCGGGGATGTGTCTGAAGAATCGGGGTTCAATAGAGCCGGCGTCAACACCCTATTGCTCCGTAGATGCTACTGAAGAGAGGGTCGGCGCATATCGACGTAACGCATACGCAGTCGTGGATGCGATACCCCCTATTGGTGCGCCATACAGAATCGCGGTCCCCACACCGGTTAACAGCCCGTAGTCAGGTTGGGGGTCGGCGAGCGAAATGACACTATACAGAGCATAGCCGCTCATCGTGATGACGGCGGCAGCGATACTCACGAGTATTCCGTCGTTTCGGTACGTATGTATCCCTGCGAGAATACTGGCTGCTACTGTGACGCCGAGTGGGCTTATAAATGCGCCAGCTGACCTTCCCATATCGGAATTCCCCGCGAGATAGAGTTGACCGAAGAACAAGGCCGTGAGAATCGCCGAGCACCCGAGATACCGAAGCGATCGTTTCAACGACCTCCCTAAAAGAAACGACTCCACCCGAGAATCCATGCATATCGGTTATTTCAGTAATGTATATGTTTTGTACTTTGTTTCTTCAGAATAGCGAGCGAAACGACCAGTCGACGCGCAAGCGCGTTTTCTCGGCCGTCTCAGTCGGAAGTGGATTGAAAATAAACCGCTGACAGCGCTTCCTCAGTCGTCGAGCGGGTTCTCGACGTCGATCTCGCCGGCATCGATCTCGGCTTCGACCTCGCGGACCGCGGTCACCATGTTCTCCGTCTTCCCGTACGCGATGTCGCGGGGGAGGAGCTTCAGGCCGCAGTCGGGCGAGATGGTGAGCTTCTCCGGCGGGACGACGCGGAGCCCCTGCCGGATGTTCGCTTTGATCTCTTCGACCGGCTCGACCTCGGCGGTGTGCGCGTCGACGACGCCGAGCGCGAGGTCCGGCTCGAACGATGGATCCGTGAACGTCGGGATCTGCTCGAAGTCGCCGTTACAGAGTTCCACGTCGAACTCGTCGATCGGGTAGTCGTTGATCTCGGGGTAGATCCGCGAGTAGTCGCCGTAACAGACGTGCAGGCCGATCCGGACCTCCTCGTCGATGCCCGAGACGATGCGTTCGAGGGCCTCGCCGACGATGGCGTGGTCCTCCGGCGTCGTCGCCAGCGCGGGCTCGTCGATCTGGATGTAGCGCGCGCCCGCCTCGACCAGCTTCTCGACCTCCTCGTTGACGAGGTCGGCGAGGTCGTAGACCAACTCCTCGGTGGAGGGGTACGCCTCGTTGAACGCCCAGAACCCGAGCGTGTACGGCCCCGTTATCGGGACCTTGACGGGGCGTTCCGACACCTCGGAGGTGAACTCGAACTCGTCGACGAGCCACGGCTCGTCGTACTCGACCGACTCGACGACGCTCGGCTTGTCGAAGTAGTTGTGGCCCCACACCTTCACGGGGCCGTTGAACTCGTAGCCGTCGATGCGGTCGGCGAAGAACTCCACCATCTCGTTGCGGCGCATCTCGCCGTCGACGACCGTGTCGAGGCCGGCGCGCTCGTGTTCGTGCGTGATCAGCCGGCAGGCGTCGTCGTGCGCCTCCGCTAAGTCCTCGGCGTCGAACTTCGAGTCCGGATCGTCGACGAGTTCGTCGGCGCGGTTCAGCCACTTCGGCTTCGGGTACGATCCGACGACGGTCGTCAGCAGGAACGCGTCGTTCGGGTGGTCGTGCGGGCGGAACTGTTCGCGGTTTGCTTCGGGGTTTCGGGCCATTAGTCGAGCACCTCCGCGGCGGCGGCGAGCGCGTGCAGTTTCTCGCGGTACTTGTTCGCGGGCAGGTAGAACAGCTCGGTGTTCGGCGTCAGGTACGTCCGGTCGAACCCTTCTGCGGGGATCTGCGACTCGAACCACTCGACGCGCTCCGCGACCGTCTCCGCCTCCTCGACGAGCGTGTTCTGCCCGTCGACGAGCCCGAGCGCGAGCGAGTCGGTGGAGCCGAACTCCTGAACGTTGTACACCGTGTCGTCGCGGTCGCCGGCGATCAGATCGAGCCCGAGCGCGTCCGCGCCCGCCTCGTCGACGAGGTGGGCGTAGAGCTTCTCGCCGAGCGCGCCGTAGGAGGTCTGGACGACCACGTCGGCGTCGGTCGCGTCGGCGACCGTCGCGATGGCCTCCGTCGCGGCCGACTCCTCGCCCTCGGCGGGCGGGCTGGTGACGAGCGACGGCTCCAACAAGAACAGCGTCTCGTGGGCCGGGAACGCCTCGACCTCGCCGGCGAGGAACTCGGCGACGGCCGCCTGGAACTCGGCGTCGTCGCCGTAGTGTTCGTCCGTGGCGAGCGCCGCGAGCGAGTACGGGCCCGGCAGCGTCGCGGCGAGGGGGGCCGCGTCGCCGACGAGTTCGGCCGCCGCCTCCAGTTCGCGCGCCACGTCGCCCGAGAAGTCGAGGTCGTCGACGACGCGCGGGTCGCGGTAGAAGTTGTTGTTGTCGTAGTACCGGACGATACCGCCCGTCTCGACGCTGTCGTGGACGGTAAGCGGGTGCGCGATCATGTCGTCCCAGCGCCCCTGGCCCTCGCTCACGCGGTCGAGGCCGGCGTCGAGCTGATCGTCGACGTACTCGGCGCGGACGTCGGCGTACTCCTCGGTGATCGCCTCGCTTTCGTCGCCGCTCAGGAGGTCACCCTTCTGGTGGCCCTTGAGGTCGGAGAGCGTCTCTTTCGCCCAGTCCGGAAGCGGATACAGCCCCGGCGTGGCTGCGACTCGTTCGGTCATCACCAGCACTTCGATATACCGTCGTATAATATTTGCTAATGTGTTTTATGCTTACCAGTAATCTGTTCGGCGACGCTCTCACGCTCCGGTGCGACCCGGCCGCGGTCGCGGCGAGCGACGCGCAGACCTCAATGCCGGCCGACCGCCTCAGGCCTCCCGCAGCGCCAACACGGTGAGCGTCTCGAACGGGAACGACTCCTCGACGACCGGGTCGGCCTCGAACCCGGCGTCGGCCACGAGCGCGAGCACCTCCTCGTAGCCGGTCAGCGAGGAGACCAAGAGCAGGACGACGCCGCCCGGCGCGAGGACGCGCCCCACGTCGTCGAGGAACGGCTCGATGAGTTCGCGCCCCGACTCGCCGCCGGAGAGCGCGTGTTCCATCCAGTCGTCCCACTCGTTGTCGGGGTCGGTCGGGAGGTACGGCGGGTTGAAACACACGGTGTCGAACGCGTCCGCCCGGAACGGCGCGAGGAGGTCGGCGACGACGCCCTCGACGCCGCGGTCGCGCGCCTGCCGCGCCGCGTGCGGGTTGAGGTCGCTGCCGACCACGTCGAGGCCGCGCTCCTCGGCGACCTGCTGTGCGACCCACCCCGACCCCGTGCCGACCTCCAGCACCCGGCCCGCTGCCGTCTCCACCGCCGCCTCCGCGAGCAACCCGGAGTCTTCGGCCGGCTGGTAGACGACCGCCTCGTCGAGCCCGCGCCGCTCCGCGAGGCCGCCCTCGTCGTCGGTCATCGGTTCCCCTCCTCCGCGTCGCGCTCTGGCTCGTCGTCCGCCGCCGCGCCCGCCGACTCCTCCTCGCCGTCCCCGGCGGCCGACCGTGATCCCTCGCGGGTCGCGGCCCGGGCCTCGACGGCGGCGTCGAGCTGCGGGCCGGACGCGTCGGCGTCCCGCGCCGAGAGCGTCTGCTGCGGGAAGGGGATCACGATCCCTTCCTCTTCGAGCGCCGGCTTGATACCGGCCATGGCGTCGGTCTGCGTGCGCCAGCGCTTCCGCATGGTCGGATTCTCGATCCAGTAGCGAACCCCGAACACGACGGCCGAGTCGTCGAACCGCTTCGTCACGGCGTCCGGCTCGGGCCTGTCGGCGACGTCGTCGACGCCGGCGACGGCCCCTTCGATCACCGAGGCCGCGCGGTCGATGTCGGTCGCGTAGTCGACGCCGACCTCGACTTCGATCCGGAGCCGGCTCCGCCGCGACCGGTCGACGATCGACGTCGACCGGACCGCGTCGTTCGGCATCGTGATCACCTCGCCGTCGAACGAGCGGATGCGGGTGCTCATGATCGAAATCTCCGTGACGGTCCCCTCGTGGTCGCCGATCTCGACCCAGTCGCCGACCTCGAACGGGCGGGAGAACATCAGCACGAAGCCGGCGAGGATCGCGCCGAGCGTCTGCCGCGCCGCCATCCCGATGACGATCCCGAGGAACCCCGCGCCGACGAGGAGGCTCCCGATGTTGTCGGTGAACAGGCCGACGACCGCGAGCAACGCGGTCGTGTACACGGTTAGCTGGGTGAGCCGGAGCACCACCTCGCGCTGGTGTTTGGAAATTGAGGCGCTCTCGCTCGCGACCTCGGTTATGACGCCGCCGAGGAAGTCGGTGAGGGCGTACGCCGCCGCCAGGATCACCACCGACAACACCACGTTCGACACCTGGTCGGTCTGTACCGCCGATCGGACCGCCTCGAACAGCGCGCCGCTCCGGTCCCACACCGCGATGAGCGAGATGACCGCGAGCGCGGTCGCCGCCGCGACCGTCGCCGAGAGGAGGAGCCGCCGGATCGACGAGAGGTCGTCGCTTCGCCTCTTTATATACCCGGTGAGGAGCCGCACGCCGAGGACGACGGCGAGGATCACCGCCGACGCCGCCACGCGCTCGGCGTTCCCCGTCAGCGCCCCGTAGAGGTCGCCGGGGACCTCGGACGGAGCCGTCGCGTTCTGCGCGAGGAGGGCGGATATCACGGCCGCCCCTCGCTGCGATTCGCGCTCGACGCCTCTCGGCGGCCGCGCGCCCGGCCGAGCGACCCACGCCACGCCATCGGCTCAGACCTCCGTCGGCGAGCCGTGTTCGCGGGCCAACTCCGCCAGCGCGGCGAACGCCGACGGGTCGAGGTCCCCCGGCCGCCGGGAGAGCACGTCCTCCTCGGCGGCGTCGACGACGGCCTCCGGCTCGTCGAGTCCGGAGATGTGGCCGGTGTTCCGGATCGCGTTCCGGACCGTCTTGCGCCGTTGGGTGAAAAGCGCCTTCACGAACCGGAGGAAGAACGCCTCGTCGCCCACCTCGTACTCCGGGTCGCGGGGGGTACACAACACGACGGCGCTCTCGACGGCGGGCTGGGGGTCGAACGCCTCCTTCGGGACGCGCTCGACGATCTCGACCGCGGCGTAGTGCTGCGCGGAGACGGAGAGCCGACCGTACTCGGCGTCGCCCGCCGACGCCACCATCCGGTCGGCGAACTCGGCCTGAAACATCAGCACGAGCGGCTTCCCCTCGGGGAGGAGCCGGAAGGCGATCTCCGAGGAGACGCCGTACGGGAGGTTCGCGACGCAGGCGGTAAACGGCGGGAGGTCGACGTCGAGCGCGTCGCCTTCGATCACGTCCAGTCGGCCCTCGTCGACCGCCGCCGCGAACTCCTCGCGGAGGAACTCGGCGAAGGCGCCGTCGCGTTCGACCACCGACACCGTCGCGTCGTCGATCGCCAACAGCCGGTCGGTGAGCGCGCCCGCGCCTCCGCCGATCTCGAAGAGACTGCTCGTGTCGGCGTCGTCGGGCAGGTACGCGGGGATCCGGTCGAGGACGCGGTCGTCGACGAGGAAGTGCTGGTCGCGGTCGGGGGTGGCTCGGTCCCCGGCTCGCCGGGCGAGCGCGTCCGGGTCGCGGTCCCCGTACCCCGCGCCGGTGCTCGCCGATGAATCTGTCATGGCCGCGTTACTCCGTCGTTCCGGGTAAAAGTCCCGTTTCGGGCCGTCGGGCACTTCCGCTGACGGCCGCGGGTCACTCGGCGCGCTCGACGAACCGCCGGTACTTGAGATCCGACTTGCGGATCTCCTCGACGATCCGCTCGATGAGCACCTCCTTCGGGCGGTGGAGCCCGGAGACGCGCTCCGTGACCTCTTCGAACGTCTCGAAGGGGCCTCGCTTCCGCTCGTCGAGGACCTTGTTCCGCAGCTGCTTGCCGATGCCGGGCAGGAGGTTGAGCTGGTGGAGCCGCAGCGTTATCGGGCCCGCCTCGTTGTAGAACTCGACGAACCGACGCTCGTCGCTCTCGACGACGGCCTCGACCGCGTACTCGACCTCCGTGACCGCGTTCCGGGTGAGGTCGTCGAACGTCACCTCGCGGTACCGACCGACGTTCGGCCCGTCGAGCGCGATCCAGTCGCTCACCGAGACGTCCGCGGCGTCGTCGAGCGCCAGCTCGTACAGCCGAAACGCGTCCGTCCCGAGCCCGTACGCCACCGGCGACTTCCGGTACTGCGGCCGGTCGTCGTCCGGTCGCCCGTTGGGCATCACGTCCAGCAGGACGACCCGCGGCCCCTCCTCTCCGCCGGAGTCGGGGGCCGGGTCGGACGCCGCTTCCGCCCCGGCGTCGTCGCCCGCCTCGACGGTGTCGCCATCGGGGTCTGTCATACCCGTATTACGGTACCGCGCGGTGAAAAAACCGCTGGCGTGCGGGGCCGAGGCGATCGATCCCCGCCGACCGACCGCCGGCGCGATTCCGAGCGAGTGACACCCGGCGAAAGCCAAAAGCCGGTCTGTCACCGATCGGTGGTATGAACGAGCCCGGAACCGAGGGCGTGCTGTTAGACCAAGAGACGCTCCACGATCGGCTCGACGACGCGCCCGCGTGGCTCCGCGACCACTACGAGGCGTTCCGCGAGTCGATGCTCGGCGAGCGCGACGGATCCCCGTTCCCCTGCTACTTCGGAATCGAGGTCGAGCGCGAAGGCGACATGCTGTACGCCGCCTGCGAGTCCACCACCGACCCGGCGGCCCTGCTCCGGTTCCGCGACGTGCTCGTCGAGTACCTCGACACCTACCCGGACCACGCCGAGCGCGCGCCCCTCGCGGTCTTCTTCGCGCCGCCCGAGGGCGACCCCGGCGAGGCGCACTACCACGAGCAGCTGTGGCACGTCCTCGAATTCCTCCACGTCCACGACCCCGAGCCGTGGCCCGAGGAGATCCCGACCGACCCGGACACCCCGCGCTTCGAGTTCTGCTTCGGCGGCGAGGCGCTGTTCCCGACCTCGCGGGCGCCCTTTTATACCGACCGGAAGAGCCGGTACTCGCCGGTCGGCCTCGAAATCACGGTCCAACCCCGGACCGTCTTCGACGGGATCACCGCCGACACCGAGGCGGGACAGAACGCCCGCGACACGATCCGCGGGCGCATGGCGGACTACGACGGCGTCTGCCCGCACGCCGACCTCGGCGACTGGGGCGTCGAGGGTGATCGCGAGTGGAAGCAGTACCTCTTCCGGGAAGACGAGGACGCGAGCCCGGACGCCTGCCCCCTGAACCCGACCCGCGACCACCCGAAGGCCCCGGAGTCGCTGTTGGCGCCCGGCGCGTGGCGGCGGTTCGACGACGCCGCGACGGACGCCGACGGCGCGGCCGTGACCACGGGACTCGGCGATGACTGACCCCGTTCCGAGCCCCGACGACGCTGTCCTCCTCCTCGTCGACTTCCAGACCGGTTTCGACGAGCCGGGGTGGGGCGACCGCAACAACCCCGACGCGGAGTCGGTCGCCGCCGCGCTGCTGGCCCGGTGGCGCGAGGGCGGCGGCCCGGTCGCGCACGTCCGACACGCCTCGACCGAGCCCGACTCCCCGCTCCGTCCCGACGCGCCCGGCTTCGAGTGGAAACCGGAGACGGCTCCGGTAAACGGCGAACCGACCTTCGAGAAGTCGGTCAACGGCGCGCTCCTCGAATCGGGGCTCGACGAGTGGCTCCGCGAGGCGGGCCACACCTCGCTCGTCGTCTGCGGGCTCACCACCGACCACTGCGTCTCGACGACGGTGCGCATGGCGGAGAACCGCGGCTATGCCGTCTGGGTCGTCGCCGACGCGACCGCGACGCACGCGCGAACGACCCACGACGGGGAGCGGGTCGATCCGGAGACCTCCCACCGGGTCGCGCTCGCGCACCTCGACGGCGAGTTCGCGACCGTCGTCGAGAGCGGCGCGTTCGAGTGAGTCCGCCCGGCGATTCGCGCGTGTCTCCCTGATCCGCACGTTTTTGCCCGCGGCCGCCAACTCTCAGGTATGCAACGCGGCCGCCGAAAGCCGGACTGGCTGAAGTCGCGTCCCCCGTCCGGCTCCCGGTTCACCGAGATCAAAGCGCGCCTCCGCGAGCGCGACCTCCACACCGTCTGTGAGGAAGCCAACTGCCCCAACATGGGCGAGTGCTGGTCGGGCGGCGACGGCGGCGCCGGCACCGCGACGTTCATGCTGCTCGGCGACCGCTGCTCGCGCGGCTGTAACTTCTGTGACGTCGAGACCGGCGGCATGGAGCCGTTAGACCCCGACGAGCCGGAGAACGTCGCGGACGCGGTCGGCGAGATCGGACTGGACTACGTCGTCTTGACCTCCGTCGACCGCGACGACCTCGACGACGGCGGCTCAAGGCAGTTCGCCGAGACGATCCGCGCGATCAAGCGCCGCGACCCGGATATCCTAGTCGAGACGCTCATTCCCGACTTCAACGGCGACCCCGACGCGATAGACCGGATCGTCGACGCGGGCCCCGACGTGATCGCGCACAACGTCGAGACGGTCGAGCGCCTCCAGTGGCCGGTCCGCGACCGCCGGGCGACCTACGAGCAGTCGCTCGCGGTCCTCGACCGCGTCGACCGCGAGTCGGACATCCACACGAAGACGAGCCTCATGCTCGGCGTCGGCGAGTACGACCACGAGGTGTACCGGACGCTCGGCGACCTCCGCGAGGTCGGCGTCGACATCGTCACCTTCGGCCAGTACCTCCAGCCGTCGCGCTCGCACCTCGACGTGTTCGACTACGTTCACCCCGACGTCTTCGAGACGTGGCGCGCCGTCGCGGAAGAGGAGTTCGAGTTCCTCTACTGCGCCTCCGGACCGATGGTCCGCTCCTCCTACAAGGCGGGCGAGCTGTTCGTCGAGGCGCTGCTTCGGGAAGGGAGCGCGCCCGAGGAGGCGCGGCGACACGCGCGGGCCGCCGGCGGCGACTGACGCGGCTCCGCCGAACCGCCGCGAATCGACAGCCATCGAAGGTGTTCGCGCCGCTGAACTCCGCCGAAACAGCGAGTTATTTACCTCTCCATATCTCACCCTGTGTCAGTGAGCCATACACATGGGAACAACTGAACCGTCGATCGTCGAGTCGGCGCGGGCGCGACCGGGGCTTCTTCTCGTCGTCCTCTTCGGTGGCCTGCTCCTCGTCGACCTCGCCGCGAAACTCGTCGGGCTCTCGATAGGCCCGCTCGGCGGGGCACTCTCCGCCGATCGACTCGGCTCGAATCTCTGGAACGGGATCATCATCGGTCTCGTCGTCGGTCTCGCTGGAATCGGGCTTTCGATGACGTACAGCATCCTTTCGTTTGCGAACTTCTCGCACGGCGACTTACTCAGCACCGGGGCGTTCACCGGTTGGGGCGTCGCGTTCCTGATCGCCGGCTTCGGCGACATCCCGGCGCGCGCGCTCTTGACCGTCCGCGACGCCGGCAACGCGACCGCGGGCGACGTCGGGGCCCACGTGCTCTCGACGCCCGTCGCGATCCTCGTCGGACTGATCGCGGCGTTCGTCATCACCGCCGCCGTCGCGCTGGCGCTCGACCGGGCGTTCTACAAGCCGATGCGCGACCGCGACGGGATCTCGATCCTGATCGCGTCGATCGGTGCCGCGCTGATCGTCCGGTACGTGATCCAGTTCGTCTACGGCTCGGACCGGCGCGGCGTCACGGCGAGTCTCGACGCCTCGAACATCGCGTTCGCCCCGCTCGGGCTCTCCGTCAACGCCCACGACCTGACCATCGTGGTCGCCGCGCTCGGGCTCATGCTCGCGATGCACTTCATGCTCCAGCGCACCAAACTCGGCACCGCGATGCGCGCGATGGCCGACAACAAGGACCTCGCGCTCGTCACCGGCATCCCGGCCGAGCGCGTCGTCACCGCCACGTGGATCATCGGCGGCGGGCTGGCCGGCGCCTCGGGGTACCTCTACGTGCTGCTTCGCGGGACGATCCAGTTCGACTTCGGCTGGCTGCTTCTCCTCCTGATCTTCGCCGCCGTCATCCTCGGCGGGATCGGCTCGGTGTACGGCGCGATCGCCGGCGGGCTCGTCATCGGGATCGTGTTCACGACCTCGACCATCTGGATCCCCTCCGACTTCAACGAGGCCGCCGCCTTCGCCGTGATGATCACCATGCTCCTCCTGCGTCCTGAGGGGCTCTTCGGAGGTGTTTCGACCGCATGAGCGCGTCCTCGTCTCCGTCGCCGAACGACCCGCCCGAGAGCGCGACGGCCGCCGTCATCGACGCCGCGAAGCGGAGCGACCTCGGACTCGTCCTGGGGACGCTCCTGTTGGTGTACGCCGCCGCGACGGTGCTGACCTTCTCCGACGGGCTCAACAGCGTCGTCGGGTTGATGCGCACGCTGACCTTCCTCGGACTCGTCTACGCGCTCGCCGCGCTCGCGTTGAACCTCCAGTGGGGGTACGCCGGCCTGTTCAACATCGGCGTGGCCGGATTCATGGCGCTCGGCGTCTACACGATGGGTATCGTCGTTCGCTCGCCCGACCCGGCGTTCGGCCCGCCCGGATTCGGGCTCCCGCTCCCGGTCGGCATCGTCGCCGGGATGCTCGTGGCCGCGGTCGTCGGGCTGCTCGCGGCGCTCCCGGCGCTCCGGCTCAAGGCCGACTACCTCGCCATCGTCACGCTCGGCATCTCCGAGATCATCCGCCTGTTCCTCCAGTCGAGCGCGTTCGACACGTTCCTCAGGGACACGCTCGGCGTCGGCACCGGTGGCGGTCGCGGGATGGGGATGCCGCAAAACCCCGTCCGCGAGCTGTTCCTCGTCGACGGGCAGGTCGGAACCCCGACGGCCCTCGGCGACGTCGTCTTCGGAACCCTCGGCGAGAGCGGGCTCGGCATCGCCAACACCATCCTGATCGACTGGGGGTACATCACCGTCATCGCCGCCTTCGTCGTCGGCTTCTACGTCTTACTCGAACGGCTCGGCCGGTCGCCGTTCGGCCGGACGCTGAAGGCGATCCGCGAGGACGAACTCGTCGCCGACTCGCTCGGGAAGAACGTCGACCTGATCAAGATCAAGGTGTTCGTCATCGGGTGTGCGCTGATGGGGCTGGTCGGCATCCTCTGGTTCGGCAGCCAGGGTAACGTCTCGCCGACGCCGCAGTTCATGCCGGTGCTCACCTTCTACGTCTTCATCGCGGTCATCATCGGCGGCTCCGGGTCGAACACCGGCGCCGTCCTCGGCGGCATCGTCTTCGCGACGGTGCTGTTCGAGGGGCCGCGCCGGGTCGGGTCGGCGGTCCGCGGCGTCATCACGGCCGAGACGCCGCCGTCGTTCGCCGACGCGGTGGCGACGCTCGACCCCATCTCGTTCCTCGCGTTCGTGACCGACAACATCGCGCCGCTCCAGTTCGTCTTCCTCGGGCTCATCCTCGTCTTCATCATGCACCGGCGGCCCGACGGGATACTCGGCGACCGGATCGAGACGGCCGCGGCCGTCGACATCTCGGAGCGGCCGAGCGGGGGTGAGTCCGATGAGTAGCGACATCCCCGACGCGTCCGACGTCGCGAACGAGGCGGACGCGGGCGGTCCGCCGACCGACGAGCCGGAAGCGAACGACAGCGAGGTCGAGGAGGCGGCGAAGGTCGTCCCGTCCGGGTCGCCGCCGCTTCGGGTCGACGGGCTCGTCAAGCGGTTCGGCGGCGTCACCGCCGTCGACGGCGCAACGTTCGAAGTCGAGCAGGGGTCGCTCACCGGCCTCATCGGCCCGAACGGCGCCGGCAAGTCGACCACGTTCAACTGCATCACCGGCGTCCACGAGCCGACGGCCGGCTCGGTCACCTTCAACGGCGAGGACATCACCGGGCTCGAACCGTATCAGATCGCGCGTAAGGGGCTCGTGCGGACCTTCCAGATCGCTCGCGAGTTAGAGGAGATGACCGTCCTCGAGAACCTGATGCTCGCGCCGAAAGGCCAGATCGGCGAGTCGGCGATCCGCGCGGTCGCGCCCGGCCTCCGGGGCGACGTCGTCGCGCAGGAGGAGGAGATCCGCGAGCGCGCCTGGGAGACGCTCGACTTCTTCGAGATCGACCACCTCGCGACCGAACACGCCGGCAACCTCTCCGGGGGCCAACGGAAGCTCTTGGAGATGGCGCGGGCGCTCATGACCGACCCGGAGATGGTGCTGCTCGACGAACCGCTCGCGGGCGTCAACCCCACCTTAGAGGAGAAGCTCCTCGACCGGGTCCACAAGCTGCGCGAGGACGGCTACACGTTCCTCCTCGTCGAACACGACATGGACGTCATCATGAACAACTGCGAACACGTTATCGTCATGCACCAGGGCAGCGTTCTCGCCGAGGGGACCGGCGACGAGATACGGAACGACGACCGGGTCATCGAGGCGTACCTGGGGGAGGACATATGAGCGCCGACGACGCAGACGCCGCGACCGAGGAGGCAGGCGTCGCCGACAACAGCGCCGCGGAACCGGACGACGCGCCCCCCGAGCAGCCGGCGACCGCCGACGTGCAGGCGGGAACGACGCACACGCTGGACGGCGACGCCATCCTCCGGCTCCGCGACCTGGACGCCGGATACGGCGACCTCCAGATCCTCTCCGACGTGGACCTCGACGTCGCCGACGGCGAGTACGTGACCATCGTCGGTCCGAACGGCGCGGGCAAGTCGACGGTGATGAAGAGCGTCTTCGGGCTCACGACGTACATGGACGGCAGCATCGAGTTCGAAGGCTCGCCGATCCACGGCCTCGCTCCGGAGCAGATCATCCGCGAGGGGATCGGATTCGTCCCCCAGACCGACAACGTCTTTCCGGGACTGAGCGTGCGCGAGAACCTCGAAATGGGCGCGTACATCCTCGACGAGGTCCCCGAAGACCAGATCGAAGCGATCTACGACCGCTTCCCGATCCTCCGGGAACGGCAGGGACAGAAGGCCGGCACGCTCTCGGGGGGCCAGCGACAGATGGTCGCGATGGGTCGCGCGCTGATGCTCGACCCCGACCTGCTGCTCTTAGACGAGCCGAGCGCGGGGCTCGCGCCCGACCTCGTCTCCGACATGTTCGACCGGATCGACCGGATCAACGACTCGGGGACGGCCATCCTGATGGTCGAGCAGAACGCCAAGGAGGCGCTGCGGCGCTGTGACCGCGGGTACGTCCTCGTCAACGGCGAGAACCGCTACACCGACCGCGGCGACCTGCTCCTCGGCGACGAGGACGTGCGGCAGGACTTCCTCGGCGGGTAAGGGAATGCGGTTGGCATGGTATCGAGTGGAGCGAGTTACCGTCCGGCGTAGCTGGTTACTCGGTGGCCGGTCCTCTTCCGAAACGCCCAGCGCCGAAGCCTTTCACCCGAAACGACTGGGGC
>Ga0209965_1000384_pt1 | contig 15921 bp, 14 predicted proteins | sample SalPon2_B_H2O_MG_FD_185707 | JGI IMG/M metagenome (GOLD analysis project Ga0209965, IMG submission 185707) | Salt pond water microbial communities from South San Francisco under conditions of wetland restoration - Salt Pond MetaG R2_B_H2O_MG... | ecosystem: Environmental > Aquatic > Non-marine...
CAGCTCGATCGACACAACGAGAATCGCCATGACGGCGCAGAACACGCTACCGTCGATCCGGCGCTCAAATCCCAACTGCAGGATCTTGTCGCCGAGGATCTCGGGCTGTTTGAGTCGTAGCCCTCACAGCACCTGTTGTGTTGCGTCCTCGGAATCGAACGTCCGGTTGTGGAGTGCAACACCGGTGTCAGTATCGAAGAGGTGAATCGAATCCGGTGGGAAGGTGGCGACGACCTCATCGCCGGCCGAGACCTCCCGGAGGCCACTGACAGTTGCGGTGAACGTCACCGGGTCGTCGATGCTGCGGTCGAAGGTGAGGTGGATCGTGTTCTCGTCGCCGCGGGGTTCGACCACGTCGACGGTCACCTCGAACTGATAGTTGTCGCTGAGCCCGCCGGGCTCTTTGATCCGGATATCCTCTGGGCGAATGCCGAAGACGACGTTTGATTTGCCGGCGACAGCCTCCTGTTGGGCCGGCTTGAGCGGGTATTCGAAGCGGTCGACAACGAGGCGCTCGCCGTCGACAGCCATCTCGAAGAAGTTCATCGATGGATCGCCGATAAAGCCCGCAACGAAGCGGTTGTTCGGCGTGTGGTAACACTCCAGCGGCGTGCCGACCTGCTGGAGCATTCCGTCGTCGAGGATGGCGATGCGGTCGCCCATTGTCATTGCCTCCGTCTGATCGTGGGTGACGTAGACGGTCGTCACGTCGAGATCATCCTGAATGCGCTGGAGTTCCGTCCGCATCGTGGCCCGCAGTTTCGCATCAAGATTACTCAGCGGCTCGTCCATCAGGAATGCTTCGGGCGCACGCACGATGGCCCGCCCGAGGGCGACGCGTTGCTGCTGGCCGCCGGAGAGATCGCTCGGCTTGCGATCCAACAGCTCCTTGATCTCCATGAGCTCAGCGGTGTCAGCGACCGTCGATTCGATCTCGTCGTCGCTCATCTCGGTCGACTCCTCAAGCCCGAAGCTCATGTTCTCCCGGACGGTCATATGCGGGTACAGCGCGTAGGACTGAAACACCATGGCGATGTCCCGCTCTGCGGGTGGCTTCTCGTTGATGCGCTGGCCGGCCAGCCGGATCTCGCCGGTCGTGATCGTCTCCAAGCCGGCGATCATCCGCAGCGTCGTTGACTTCCCACAGCCTGAGGGGCCGACCAACACGAGGAACTCGCCGTCCTCGATGTCGACCGACACCTCGTCGACCGCGGTGATCTCATTGCCGTCGTCTTCGGTGAATACCTTCGTTACGCCGTCGAGTGTGAGTTCTGCCATCAGTGGGAACCTCCTATCAACTCAGTTGTCATGCTATGCAGCGACCCCCTTGGCGAACTTATCGCCGAAGAAGATGTACACCAGCAGCGTCGGCAACGCCGCCAGCAACGCCGCGGCCATCCGTAAGGGGAAGTTCGTCCCCGACTGGGAGACGCCGATGCCGACGAGATCCTGGGTGACGACCGCCGCATCGCCGAACTGGACGATGGTCAGCGCGAACAGCAGGTCGTTCCAGATCTGGGTGAACTGGTAGATGAACACGACCGCAAACATCGGGATCGACAGCGGCAGGATGATCCGCCGGTAGATCGTCGCTATCGACGCGCCGTCGAGTTGGGCGGCCTCGACCATCTCATCGGAGAGCTTCTTGTAATGCGCGCGGAAGAGGAGCGTACAGATCGGCAGCCCGTAGGCCGTATGGGTGATAATCAACGCCAGCAGCTTCCAGTGATAGGTCTCGACCAGCGGCAACGCCGCCAGCGGCTCGAACAGTTCCCGCAGCGGGACGACGTTGTACCAAAACTGCGTCAGCGGCACCAACACCGCTTGGTAGGGGATGAAGATCCCCGCGACAAACAGGATGTAGATGCCGATCTGGCCGCGCCAACTGATCGTTGTCAACCCGAAGGCAGCCATACTACCAAGCAGCCCCGAGAGGATCGTCGCTGGCACGACGAGGATGACGCTGTTGACAAGCCCCTGGCCGAGGCCGTCGATGGCCCCTCGCCACGGCTCCAGGGAGAGCTCACCCGTTCCCGGCACCAGCGGCTCCAGCGGCGGGAGATACGGGAAGTTTCCGGTGTAGGTTTCTGGGCTGATGATCGAGGTCATCAGCCCGGTCTCGATCGGGATGAGATAGAACGCGCCCATTCCGACAAGCACGACATACAGGATGACCCGCCGCAACGAGTGGCCAAACAGGGTACGTTCGCCTGCGCGACCCGTTTCGGTGCTCATAGTTCACCCCGCTGGTACTGCGTGTAGATGTACGGGGCGACGATCGCGAGTGCCATAATGAACAGCAGCACCGCGATCGCCGAGCCGTACGCCCAGTTGCCGTTGGCGTAGGCCTCTCGAACCATCCGCGTGGCGAGGATATCCGCCGACGGCCCCGGTTGGTAGCCGCCGTACATCGAGAACAGGAAGTCGAAGGCCTTCAGCGAGAACACCGTCAACACGACGAGCGCGCTCACCGTGGCCGTCCTGAGTTGGGGGATGATCACGCGCCAGTACATCCGGATCGTACTCGCGCCGTCGACGCGGGCGGCCTCGAAGTGGCTGGTCGGGATCGCCCGTAAGCCGGCCAGATAGACGATCATCGCATAGCCGCTGAACTGCCAGATCAACGCGAAGGCAACTGCGGCCAGCTTCAGATCGGGGTTCTGGACGATCTCGATCGGCCCGACCCCGACACCCCCGAGAATGAGGTTCACGAGGCCGGTTTCGACGTTGTACATATACAGCCAGAACTTCGCCGTCACAACGAACGACAGGCTCATCGGCAGCAGGTAGATCGTCCGGAACGTGTTCTCAAAGCGGATCCCCTGATCGACGAGGATCGCCATGACTAATCCGACGGCCAGACAGACCACCGAAAACGACACCATCAGGACGACCGTATTCCAGGCCGCATTCCAGACCGGATCGACGGTCAACGACGACCACGAGGGCGTCCCGCCGGTGAAGGCGATGACGTAGTTTTCGAAGTCAAGCGCGCTGTAGTCGGGTGAGCCGAGCCCCTGGAAATCCGTCAACGAGAGGATGATATTCCAGATGATCGCGCCGTAAATGAACAGCCCGATCAACAGGAATGGCGGGAGCCAAAACGGGGCCGACCGTACCGAATCCCGATCGAGGATCGATCCCGCCTCCGTGGCGGTGCCGCCGTCGGCGCGTACCTCACGGTGGGCTGCGAGGCGTTGTCTGAGTATGGTAAGTGGATTACGCATAGTGCGGGGATTGGAGTCTCCCGATTAGTTGAACGCGTTGACCAGCGATTCGGCGGTGCCGGAGACGTTGTAGCTTTCGAGGAAGCCACTGAACGCGCTGCTGATATTCGTGGAGACGCCGGGTGCGACAGCCAGCCCGTGTTGGATCGACGGCGGCTGGTTGTCGGCGGCGTTGAAGTCCTCGTATTGATCCTGCTGGAAACTGTTAAGTGAGGATACGTCGGCGTCGCTCCGTGGCGGGATCGAGCCCTTCTCGGCGTTGAACAGCACCTGTCCCTCCGCGCTGCCACAGTAGCTGAGGAACTGTCTGGTTGCTTCCGGTGAAGGGTTGTTGGCGAGATACGGGAAGGAGTCCATGTTGAGGAGATAACTCCCGCTCGTCCCGGGGTAGGTGACCTGCCCCCAGTCGTCGCCGTAGTTGAAGCCGTCTTCGTTGCTGTAGGCACCCGCGGCCCAGTCGCCTTGGTGGATGAACGCAGCGTCGCCGTCCATCACCATCGTGTTGGCTTCGGTGAAGCTGATCGACGAGGAGTCACTCGGGTAATACTCGCGGAGGTCGACGACCGACTGCAGGGCGCTTTCGACAGCCGCGGTGTCGCCGTCGCCGTTGATGAACGCTTCGTAGCCGTCGATGCCGGCCTGGCCAAGCAGGATCGTCTCCCACAGTTGGACGGTCGACCACGCACCGCTGGTCTGCTGGGCGAACGGAACGGCATCGGTGTTTTCGTCGATGGTCGCACAGGCGTCGACGACATCGCTGGGCGACGAGAGGCTCTCGGGGTCAACACCGGCGTCATCGAGGACAGCCGTGTTGTAAAACAGGTTATTGATCCGGTGGATGTTGAGCGGGACGGTGACGTAGCTGCCGTTGTACTGCGCCTGCTCCTGTGGCCCGGTGAGATAGTTCTCTTTGAGGTCGTCGTCCCACACATCGCCCTCGATATCTTCGTAGGCTCCATCGAACTTTTCGAGCGTTTTGCCCGGCCACGTCTGGAATGTGCTTGGCGGGTCGTTGGCCTGCAGTTTGTTGAGGACAACCTGATCGAGGTTGCTGCGGGCCGCGCCGTCAACCGGCTCCTCGGCGAACTCAACGTCCGGGTGTTCCTCCTGAAAGCCTTCGATGAGGGCTGCAATCGCCGCGTTGCCGTCGCCCGACGACCATGCGTGCAGTAACTCGAGTTCGTTGCTGGGGCTGTCGCCGCCATCATCACCGCCACCGCCGCCGCCGCTACAGCCAGCGAGGCCGGCGACTGCTGCGGCACTGGTAGTCGTGAGTACGGTACGGCGTGACACATTGGGTTGGTGTTCAGACATTGGTTGTCATACCTCGGAGGGGATCGTGGTGCCGATAGACTGTCCGGTGTCTACCGCCACTCCTCAGACACGAATCCACTGGTCACCCTGAAACACTAAGAAGCATTAACAATTATGTAGAATATAATTTATATAGTGTTTCGAAACCGGATACTATACGCGATTTATAAACTGATTCTGATTACAACATTTGCAGTATTTGCCCCAGAGTACGAGTGGTACAACAGCCTAATCAGCGATATCGCCAACGCGATAGCGACTAGGCCGAACATTCGTTTTGTCGACCGTGACAGTATAGTTGACCCGACTAGCGACGACGTGAACCTATCGACGAACGCTGACGAGCAGCCAGCCGATATAACCGAAGGCCACCAACACCGCCGCAATCGATCCCCACACGATCCCACCGAACAGGAGGCTGCCGACCATCAGTCAGACACCTCCGAGGCTGCCGCGCCGTCCTCGGGTGTCGCCTCGGCCCCTGGCGGATCAAACGAACGGATCTCCGTTGTCAACGACTCGAAGGCGAAGCCGTCGCCGCCGATGGCGGATGCCACAGCCGTGACAGCCGCCGAGACAGCGGTTGCCCCAAGGAACGCCGGCAGAAACGCCGGTTCGGGTAGCACGCCAGCGAGTCCAGGAATCGTCGCGACCAGCCCACGGAGCATCGGGAAGTAGGCGATGCCGACGACAAGGCCGGCGAGACTCGCCGCCAGCGCACCGCCCTGCGTGAGATTCCGGGAGAACAGGCCCCAGATCAGCGGGACGAAGACAGCCGCCGCCAGCAGGTCGGCCGTGAGGAACAACTGCAGGACGCTGTACTGTTGGGCACCGATGATCACCGCTCCGAGCGCGACAAGCGCGGTGAGTCCGCGACCCGTGAGGCGGAGCGAACGGTCGTCATCGACGTCGATGAGCCGGGCCAGATCGACGGTAATGAGACTCGAAATCGCGTTGAGCATCGTGTCGGCCGAGCTCATCACCAACAGGACGACCAGCATGACGACAACGAAGGCGACCGCATCAGGCAGGGCCTCGGTGACAACAAGGAAGAAGGCGACGCTGTTGGTTTCCGGCGTTGTCAGACCCAACCCAGCAGCAGCGACGCCGAACAGCCCCGCAAGCAGCACCATCGGAATCACCGTCAGGGCGGCCACGCTGAACGACCGCGAGAGCGTCGACTCGCTGTCGGCCGCATACACGCGCTGCCAGATCCCCTGATTCAGCATGTTGGCTCCGAGCACCGCAAAGACAACGTAGAGCCCGAATTCGAGGCCGGGCCGGAAGCCCGGATCGAGCAGCGTCGGATCGGTTGCCATCGCTGTCTGGTAGAGGTCGCCGGTACCGCCGAGCGAGACGACGGCCGCGGCGAAGCCAACCGCCAACAGCGGGAGGATCACCAGCGTCTGCACAGTGTCGGTAAAGATGCTGGCGACGAGGCCGCCGTAGGCCGTATACACCAACACGAACGCGCCGACAACCGTGGCGGTCTGCCACGCTGGCACGCCGGCGATCAACTCAAGGGCGCCGGCGATCCCGGTCATCTCCGCGGCGAGGAAGATGAACATGTAGAACACTGAAACGATGAGCACGAAGACGTACATCACCGGGCCAAACCGGACGAGGACGAACTCCGTCAACGAGTGCCCCGTCGGCATCAACTCCCGAATCCGTTTGCCGACCGGAACGAACAACAGCAGCGGAATGGCACTCCCGATCGCGTAGCCGAAGACAGCAGTGACGCCGCCGAAGGCCGCGCCTGCCTCCGCAGGACTAAACAGGATCCACGCGCCCATCGTCGAGGCGATCAGCGTCGCGGTCGTCATCCCCGTGCCGGTGGAGTTGCGTGCGGTCAGCAGATCCTCGACGCTGCCGACGCGTCCGCGGGAGTACGATAGTCCCGCGATGGTAAACACGGCCAGCGTGGCGATTGTCAGCCCGAGGCCGAGCGTCGTCGAAACCATGCTACGTCCCCTCCGATGACTCGATGTGAGCGTCGTAGTGTCGAGACATTTCGTTCAGTAGAGGTGTGCTGACCGCGACCTATATAATTGGCGAATACAACTCTCGAATACGCACATCGGAACGGGGCAATTTGCTGTGATCTCTCCCGAATTAGATCGATATAGCACAAATAGCCTCAACTTATATGGAGGTAGCGTCCCACCTTCCGTGTATGGCGACCGACGATAGCCAGGGGGAACCGACGCTCAGAGACCGCGAAACGACGGGCGAGGATCGGGTGCGGATGGTCGCCCACCAGCTCTCCGAGCCACGGACGGCAAACTGGATCGCCGCCGAGGCCGAGTGGTCACACGAGCCGACGACGCGCGTGCTTGAACGGCTCGTCGACGACGGCGTCCTCTATCGCGACGATAGCGGCCCACACACCACCTACTACCCCGATTACCGCCGCCAAGCGATGATCGAGGCAACCCGGCTTCGTGATGGCGACCACACGGTCGAAGAGCTGACCGACCGCCTCGCCGAAATGAAAAGCCAAATCAGCGACTGGCAGGACGAGTTCGGTGTCGACTCGCCGAACGAGCTTCGCAGTACTGTCGCCGATGACGGGGTCGACGCAGCCGCCGCCGAGCGTCGCCGCGAGATCGCCCGTGAGTGGGATCGACTGCGCGGACGCATCCGTATCGTCGGGTTCGCCGTCCGCGAATGGGACTTTTTGGCTCCGACGACCGAGTCGCCCGAGGCACGCGGCTGACGGATGTCGGTTCCCCATCCCGGCGGCGACCCCAACGCGAACCTGTATGCTCAACTCAAACATGATGTCCTCGACCGTGTCCCGCAGATCACCGCTGTTGAGTTCGTTCCAGATCGGATCAAGGCGAGACGGCTCCGAGCGACGTTCGATCCGGCGCGGCTCGATCCAGCGACCGGGCCGGAACCGCCCACACTCGTCGTCGCGTGGTACCGACAGGAGCCATACGACTGGTTCCGCGTCGACTACACCGATCCGAACACAGGGTTTCACGCTGGTTGGCATCAAGACAAAGATCACCCAGACCTTGGTCGGACACATTTCCAGTACACGACCGATGGCGAAACCGGTCGATGGGGCATCGACTTCGATCACGAAACGCCGTCGCTCATACTCTGGGAACTCGTCGACTCGCTTCTCGCGGAGATACATCCGACACATAATCCACTGTAGGTGACGCGTTGTCACTCGAATCGCTTACGAGAGGTTGACTCGAAGCCCATCGCGGGCGATGTGCACCTCGCCGTCGAAGGATTCGGCAACGGTTGCACACAGTGCCTCGTGGCTGTCCTCAGTATGCGGATAGAGATGCGTCAGATAGAGATGGTCGACATCGCTGTCGGCGAAGGCGTCACCGAGTTGACTCGGCGTCGGGTGGCCGTCGACATCGACCGAATCGGGAAAGGAGCAGTCGTGGGCGACGACCCGGCAGCCCTCGACGAACCGCGCCATCCCGGCAAAGGCCTCGGTGTCACCGGAAAAGGCGAATGCAGCATCGTCGCCGTCGACAGTAAACCGGTATGCGAGGCCATCTATCGAGTGCTGTGTCTCACGACTTTCGACGCTGAATCCGCCGACGCTGACCGTCTCGCTGGCCACAATCTCCCGGACTTGGAGGTCGACCCGGCCGTCGAGATAGTCGTGGACGGAAAGCAGGCCGTCGACTAGTTCCTTCGTGCCGATAGGGCCGACGACTTCGAGATGGTCTTCGCCGGCGAGCCAGCGCGCCTTGAGCAGCGGCATGAGGTCGGCGACGTGGTCGAGGTGGAGATGCGTCAGCAGGACGGTGCTCACACCTTCGTAGCCGGTGTCAGTTGATGCGAGTCGATGGAGGACGCCGCTACCGCAGTCGACCAACAGCCGACTGTCCTCGTGAGTCAACAGGAGTCCGGTCTGCATGCGGTCGCCGGTTGGCATCGCGCTGCCGGTTCCGAGAAACGTGACCTCCATACCCGAAGCCTACGGATCAGCGTGGAAAGCGGTTGTGACACACTGTGGGTCGTCGGGGGATCTTGAAGCCCACAACCGACTTACCGACGCGCGACCAAGCTTTCGCATCAATGGCGCGCTCCGGGCGGGATCGACTACTCGAAACCGACGCCAACTATCCGTTTGATCCCGAAACTATCGACATCGCCGACGAGGACGTGCTCTCCTTGCTCGAACCTACTGTCGCCGACTGGTGGGTCGACCAGTTCGGCGCGTTCGTCGCCGGCAACGGCGGCTTCTTTACGCCGCCACAGCGCGGCGCGATCCCCCACATCCACGACGAGCGCAACGCGCTGATCTGTGCGCCGACCGGCTCCGGCAAAACGCTCGCCTCGTTTGCGGCGATCATCAACGAACTCTTCGCGCGCGAGCAGGCCAGCGAGGACGGCCTTGAGAACTCGGTGTACTGTCTCTACATCTCGCCGCTGAAATCACTCGCCAACGACATTCATCGCAATCTCACTGTCCCGCTTGAGGGCATCGCCGACCGGCTGGCGAGCGACGGCGTCGACACCGACATCCGGCATGCGATCCGCCACGGCGACACCGACAAAAGCGACCGGCAGGCAATGTTGGAGACGACGCCGCACATCCTCAACACGACGCCCGAAACGCTGGCGATCCTGCTCAACAGCCCGAAATTCAAAAAGAAACTCGAAACCGTCGAGTACGTCATCGTCGACGAGATTCACAGCCTCGCGGAGAACAAACGCGGGACGCACCTGTCGGTCTCACTGGAACGGCTCGAAGGTCGAGTACGTCATCGTCGACGAGATTCACAGCCTCGCGGAGAACAAACGCGGGACGCACCTGTCGGTCTCACTGGAACGGCTCGAAGCGATGGCTGAAGGGTCGCCGACGCGCATCGGCTGTTCGGCGACGGTCGAACCGCTGTCGACAGTGGGTGAGTTTCTCGTCGGCCGCGACGAACCGGGCGGCGAATCCCGTGACTACGAACTCGTCGACAGCCGTTTTGTGCGGGAGTTCGACATTCAGTTGGAGTGTCCGACCGACGACCTGATCAACACGCCAAGGGAGATCGTACAGGGCCGTTTTTATGATCGGTTACACGAACTCATCAGCGACAACGAGCAGACGCTTGTTTTCACCAACACTCGGTCGGGAGCTGAACGCGTCCTCCAGACCTTGCGCGAACGGTTTCCCGACACCTACAGCGACGACAACTCCGGCTGTCACCACGGCAGCCTCTCGAAGGAGCGGCGCAAAGCAATCGAATCCGGGCTCAAAGCCGGCAACCTCGATGTGGTGACGACCTCGACGAGTCTCGAACTCGGGATCGACATGCCCAACCTCGATATGGTCGTGCAGGTCGGCTCGCCGAAATCTGTCGCCGCACTGCTCCAGCGAATTGGTCGGGCTGGTCACCAACTCGGCGAGACCGTTGCCGGCCGGGTGATCGCCCTCGACCGCGACGAACTCGTCGAGTGTGCGGTGATGCTCCGAAAAGCCGAGGAGGGATTCGTCGACCGCGTCTTTATTCCTGAGAACGCCGCCGATGTGGCCTCCCAGCACGTCTACGGGATGGCGATCAACAACGTTCGACCCGAGCGCGAGATCAAGTCGATCCTCCGGCGGGCCTACCCCTATCGTAACTTCGACGACACGGAGTGGGAGCGACTCATGCGGTATCTTACCGCCGATTATGCGGGACTGGAATCGAAGGACGTGTACGCGAAAATCTGGCGCGACACCAACGATCCGCCGGACGGCGAGTACCACTATGACGAGTTCCCGGTCGGCGAGCCGCTGATCGGCAAGCGCGGCCGGCTTGCGCGCGTGATCTACATGACCAACATCGGCACGATTCCCGACTCATTCAGTTGCGACGTGCTCACCCGGCAGGGCGACGAGTGGGTCGGCAGCCTCGACGAGAACTATCTTGATACGCTTGAACCGGGTGACGTGTTCGTCCTCGGCGGCTCGAACTACGAGTACAGTTATCGGCGCGGCTCGAAGGTCTACGTCGACCCGACGACCGCGCGACCGACCGTCCCCTCGTGGTTTTCCGAACGGCTGCCGCTATCCTACGATTTGGGCCGCGAGATCGTTTCCTTTCAGGGTGATCTCTGCGAGCGATTTGAATCCGGCGGCGTCGCCGGCTGTCGGGAGTGGCTGCGGGAGTTCCCGATTGACGAAAACGCGGTGCGGGCAATCAGCCGGCTGTTCGACGAACAATTGCAGTACCTCGGGCCCGATGCCGTGAGCACGCCCAACCGGATCGTCGTCGAAGAGGAGTTAGATCGCGCGGAGTACCAGCGGCGGTTTTACGTCCATTCGAACTACGGGCGGCAGTTCAATGATGGCCTCTCGCGGCTGGTCGCCTCTCATTGTGCCCAGCAGGCGACCGCCAATGTCCAGGTCGCCGTCGCCGACAACGGGTTTTCGGTGCAGATGCCGCTCAACCGCAAGGTCGACATCGCCGGCATCATCCGCGATCTCGACCCCGACAGCGTGACGACTGAGTTACGCGACTCACTCGACGGCACCGACCTCCTGCAGCGGTATTTCCGCATCAACGCGACGCGGTCGCTGATGATCCTCAAACGGTACAAGGGCTATGAGAAGTCGGCGGCCCAACAGCAGGTCTCCAGCGAGATGCTGCTGTCATTCGCGCAGGATCTCGATTCATTCGCCGTGATCGAGGAGACCTATCGGGAGATCATGGAGGACAAACTCAACGTCAGCGGGATTCGAGAAGTCCTGGAGTGCGTCGACCGCGGCGAGATCGAGATCGTTGCCCACGAGGTCGACTCGCCGAGTCCCCGCGCGTTCGGCTTGGCGACGCTGATGGCCAGCGATGTGGTACTCGCCGACGATGAGAGCGCGGTGCTCCAAGAGTTTCACGAGCGCGTGTTGGAGTCGATCGACGAGGAACCGCCATCAGTTTCGGAGGCGGTTGAAACTGAGTGAGCCACCGGCGAAGACGTGATGTCGAGAGGTACACCTATGTAACTCGATCATCACAGGATATGTAGTACGAGTAACTGCCGATCATCCAGAACCATTCCACCACAGGATCCGAAATTAACTCGATCATCACAGGATATGTAGTACGAGTAACTGCCGATCATCCAGAACCATTCCACCACAGGATCCGACATGTCCACTACAGCAAGTTATCCACATAAGCGATATCGAGTATGAGCGGGACAGACTCGATCAGTGCTGCGTCGAACCACATTGAGACGATCATTTCGCGAATCCGAAATGCGGTCATCACCGACGAACAGTTCCTCGAAACGGTGCTCTCCGGCTTGTTGGCCAGAGGCCACGTCCTCTTGGAAGATGTTCCGGGAACCGGGAAAACGCTGACCGCTGTCGCCCTCGCCGACGCGCTGAACCTCGAGTTCAACCGAATCCAGTTCACCCCTGATCTGTTGCCGAGTGATATCACCGGCTCGCAGATCTACAACGAGCAGGCCGGCGAGTTTCGCTTCCAGCGCGGCCCGGTTTTTGCGAATATCGTGCTTGCCGATGAGATCAATCGTGCGCCACCGAAAACGCAGTCCGCCCTGCTTGAAGCCATGGACGAAGGCCAGGTGACAGTTGGCGGCACCACCTACGAGCTTCCGGATCCCTTCTTTGTGATTGCGACCCAAAATCCGATCGAGCAGGAAGGGACGTTTCGGCTGCCTGAGGCCCAACGCGACCGATTTGTGGTGAAGACCTCACTCGGCTATCCGGATCGTGACGGCGAGATTGAACTCCTTTCGCGACGTGAAGACCGAACCACAAAGCTACCTACCGTCGACCCCGTCGTCGACGCCGAGCAGGTTTCGACGCTCCGGCAACTGCCCGAGCAAGTGCGGCCCGTCGTCGACGCCGAGCAGGTTTCGACGCTCCGGCAACTGCCCGAGCAAGTGCGGATGGACACAGAGCTGAAAGGCTATCTTGTAGATCTCGTTCGCGAAAGTCGATCGGATTCCCGCGTCGACGTTGGTGTCTCGCCGCGTGGGATCCAGCGATTTTTCGAGGCTGCTCGGGCACGGGCGGTGATTCGGGGCCGCGACTACGTGACACCGGATGATATCAAGACGATCGCGCTCCCTGTGATGACACATCGGCTCGTGTTGACCTCGGAGGCATCGATCCAAGATGTTGATGCGGCGACGATTGTTGAATCGGTGCTTGAGAGCGTTCCCGTTCCAGGCGCGACCGGCGAGGCCTGAGGGTCAGCCCTGAATTGCGGCGAGGATCACAACCACGGCCAAAATGGCGGCCAGCATCGCAAGCACCGTTCCGCCGTCAGCGACGAGCCCGCCGAGCACAGTCGCATACAGCACCCACGCGATGGCAATCCCGACGATCGTGACTACAGCCGCCGACAGGGTATGGATAACTTCGATCTGCAGCGGTGACTCGGATTTGAGCTCTGCCCACGTAGTCGCACCTCTGTCACCGATATCCCAGACGAACACCGAGAGTCCGACGAGAGCAAACACCGTGAGCCCCGAGGCCCCGAAGATGCCGATCGTGATCGCGCCGATCGCAAGCCCGGTCGCTGCCATCGCGCTGCCGGCGGTCTCGACGGGGAAGTAGTTGATTCCGCTCCCGAAGATGACGACACCGAGCACAACTGTCAAAAGCGACATACCGATGACAATGACACCGGCGACCACACCAGCCGGCGTGAGCGCGGTCGTCAGCTGTGCAACGACGGGCCGAAACGCATCCGGAACGCGGGCTTGCAGCATCGATACCGCCGGCGTCCCGACAATAGCCAGCGCGCCCGTGGTGGCACCTGCAAGCAGCCCTGGCACAAACCAGCCGACGGTGCTGGCGATTCGGCCGGTGAGTAGCTGTACCCCACCAAACACGGCTGCGATCAGCATCGCCCCAGCGAAGGCGACAAGCAGGACGCGACGGAGTCCGGGAGACGAAAACAGCGCAAAGAGCGCGGGATAGCGACCGGCGATGGCAGTGATATCGACCGACGATACGGCAACGACGATCCCCACAACAGTCAGCGATACAATCACCCAGAGTGAGCCATTCAGCAGTCGGCTGAGTTGTTTCACACCGGTTTCAACCCGCTTTTGGCTCGTTTGTGGGGTTAGCTGGACAATCGGTACGGCCGCAAGAATGAGCTGTATGCCTGCGATGACGAAACTACACAGGACAAGAAAGGTGATCATCGCCACAGTCGCGTTTCGCGGCGCAAAGAGCACGGACGTGACACCCAGGCTATCGAGTCCAACCGCCGGTACCTGCGTCAGGGCATCGAACCGTCCCACGATGATCCCTGCAAAGAGGACACTGGGCCCAACTGCGGCCTTGTTGTTCACCGTCCACATATGCGAGACACTTCCCTTGCCGACCTTACTGTTGAACAGCCCGAGAACGCCGAATCCAGCCAGCCATGCGGCCCCCACGAGCCCGAATAACCCGATCGCTGTCGGAATCGTTGCGAGAATCGCATCGACTGGCACCGGCACCAACACACGCACTGGCAGGATGATCGCTGCCAACACGCTGACACCAACGATCGGCAGCAACAGTGCGGTGATGGCGAGGCCGGCTGGTGTTTCTGTGTCACGCAGGATCGTTAGCGTGCCGACGCTCAGCCCGGAACAGCCAGCGACGAGTGCCGGTGGTGTCTGCCCGACAACGGTTGTGAGCAGCCAGATCCCCACCGCGACCGCGAGCGCGATGAGTACCGCTGTCGGCCGTGTGCCATTCGGGTCTGGGATCGACAGTCGGCCACGAAGCATCGTTATCGACCCATCCCCGTGAGTCGTGTGAGAGCATCTCGAAGGCTGTCTTCAGACTCCCAATCGATGACGGTCGCCCCCAGTAGTCGCAGAGATCCGAGCCGTACCGCTCGTTGCATCCCGGTGAGACGGCCGCCGATCGTCGCTGGCGTCGTTGCCGGCGAGAGAATCGTCACCGCATGGCCATCGGCGCGGAGGGATTCGACAAGGTCGGTAATCGGCCCGTCTGTCACCGGACTACAGAGAATTACCTGCGCACCGCTCGGCACGAGCGACCGTGTTCGATTCCACGACATCCCGCCGTCGGCGACAGACGCCGCGGAGGGTGTGTTGTCAGCGGTCGAGTCATCGGACGCTGTCGAGTTGGGTGCTGTGCGAGAGTCATCCGTCGGGCCGGTCGCAGCCGCGTTACAGATGGCGGTGGCATGCGGCACGAATGAGCGGCCCTCCTCGGCAGCGGCCCAGGCTGGCGGCTGTCGATCGGTTTCCGGATCTGCGACGCCGAGGGCTCCCAACGAGACCTCATGGCCCTCGTTGATGAGCACCTCAAGGGCGATCGTTGCGGCATACGCGCTCAGTGTCGCCCCTGTTGGTGCGTTGCGATTGGCTGCGGTATGGGCCGTCCGGCGACTGTCGATGAGGACGGTGATGTGTGCGGCATGCTGTTCTCGGAATTCAATGGTCGCTAGCTCGCCGGTTTTGGCGTAGGTGCGCCAGTCAAGTCGGTTGACCGGGTCACCGGGGCGATACTCACGGGTTGCATGAAATTCGACACCTGGCCCGCCGCTGTCTGTCGCCAACTGGCCCGCATAGGCGGTTGTCTGTTGTACCGGGATATCTTCGATCGTTACCCGACACTCGAAGCGATCGACGCCGTCGGCCGTTTTTTCCGTCTCCGCGAGTCGGGTGCCGTTGGTATTCCTGGCTCTGAGCGTGACCGGCTCAAAGCTGTAACTCCCGCGGTCGGCGCTGATCGTGTAGGTTACCGTATACTGGTCGCCGGGGCGGAGCGCGCCACCGGATCGAGGCGAGCCATCAGTGACGCCGATCTCCGTGGGAACCCCGTCGACAACCCGCAGATCCGGGATCGTTGTCGTTCCCGTATTTTCGACAGTCACCGTGACCGCGATCGATTCACCAGGTGATGGCGTTTCGGGTGTCAGTTCTCGGGTGACGTCGACGGCGTTGTCGATCGGTGGTGTGGTGGCCACGGCCGCAGTCAACACGAAGAGTAGTGGAATTCCGGCTGCGAGAATCAGGGTATACGTCCCGGTGAGGATCCCTATGGCAGCTAAGAGCAGTGCATACGCCCGAAATCCGCTAAATCGTCTGATCCGCATTAGCTGTCACCACCGGCGTCCCTCTGTAGTCGACCACGGAGGCTACCGATCCATGACTGCTGGTTGGGGGTAGGTGTAAAGCCAGTTGTCGCCTCGGCACAGTGTGTTTCGACAACCCGCAACGTCCGACGAATACGATAGTCGTAGGCATGGGTTGGATACAGCCACTCGTAGAACCGGTACCACAGCGGGAAGTCCGCGGCATTGGTCGTCGTCAACGTTGCTGCCGCGACAGCGTCGGTTGTCCACTCGCCGCTGTCAACATACCTGATTGCGTCCTGTTTCTGTTTGTCCTGCGTGTACAGTGCGATGAGTGTTTGCCG
>Ga0209965_1000388_pt1 | contig 15795 bp, 26 predicted proteins | sample SalPon2_B_H2O_MG_FD_185707 | JGI IMG/M metagenome (GOLD analysis project Ga0209965, IMG submission 185707) | Salt pond water microbial communities from South San Francisco under conditions of wetland restoration - Salt Pond MetaG R2_B_H2O_MG... | ecosystem: Environmental > Aquatic > Non-marine...
TTGGAGTCGGCGCTCGAGCACGTCGACGACGAGGAGGCGAACTACAAGCTGCGGACGGCGCTGCAGCTGCTCGACTTCCAGCAGAGCCAGATCGAACGCCTCCAGGCCGCCGCCGAGAGCGACGGGGAACTCAAAGAGCGCCTCGAAACCCTCGGGTATCTGGAGTAGGCCGTCCGATCCCACGTTCTTCGACATCCGCCCAGTTTATCGCCCGAAACTCGTTCGGAGGTGCGTCGTCTTCGAGACCTCGCTTCGCTCGGTCTCGCTATGCGCTGGCGGGGATTTTGAACCAGAACCAGACGTGCTCGCTCACTTCGTTCGCTGTGCGCGACTGATAGGGTTCAAATCCGGATCGAATTCCTGAATTCAAGCGACACTCGCGACACGCTGTCGCGGTCGCTCGTGGATTTGAATTCAGAGAGATGCGCTGGCGGGGATTTGAACCCCGGTTGTGACCATGGCAAGGTCACGTGATACCACTACACTACCAGCGCGCCTTCGCAACTTCTCGTACCGGGGAGACGAATAAAAGGCTTGCGGAAGGCCGCGCGGTCGAGGCGTGCGAACGCCCCGCGCGAACTCCCTGTCAACGGGACGCACAACCGCCGCAGACCGCGATACTTTTAAGTATGGGTTCGGTATCACTGGCACAGTCTCGTGAACGGACACGAAAGCGACACGGTATGACACACAGCGTGCTCGTGCCGTCGTCTCTGACCCGGGAAGCCGAGGACAAACGCGAGGCAACTCGCAAACTCGGTTACGTCGCCCGCGCGGCGACGGTCTTTCGGGTCGACCGCCTCGTCGTCTACCCCGACCGGGGTGGCGACGACGGCCGGTTCGGCGACGGGTTCGTCGGCACGGTGCTCGAGTACGCCGCCACGCCCCCATACCTCCGAAAGGAGGCCTGGGGCAAGCGGGACGAACTGGAGTACGCCGGTGTCCTACCGCCGCTTCGTGTCCGTGCACAGACCGGCTCCGGATCGGACGGTTCGGGGTCGTTAAGACAGGGAATCGTGACCGAGGTCGGATCTGACGGGCGCGTCCGGGTCAATTGCGGACTGCAACACCCGATCTCCCTGCCGGTACCGCCGTCGATGGCGGTCTCGGCCGGGGAACGCGTCACCATCAGGGTCTCTTCGCGAGAGCCGGTTCGCGCGAAACTCGTGGCCGAGCCCCCACCGGGGTTCGCCGTCGAGCGTGCGACCATCGACGACTGCCTCGCCCGTCCGGACGCCGGCGTCCGAATCGCCGCGTCCAGACACGGGGAGGTACTGACGGTCGATCGGCTCGGGGAACTCTCCGGGCGGACGACCGAGAACGGACTCACGGTCGCCTTCGGTGCCCCCGAACGGGGGTTGCCGGAGATACTCGACCGTGATCCGGGCGCGGAGGCCATCGGCGACGAACCGAACGCGCGGTTCGACCTTTGGCTCAATACGGTTCCGAACCAGGGTAGCGAGGTTGTCCGAACGGAGGAGGCTCTGTTCGCGACGCTTGCGCCCCTCACACTGGAGTGAGATAAATGCCACAACCAAGCAGACCACGAAAAGGCTCGATGGGCTTCAGCCCCCGCAGCCGTGCGGCCAGCGAGGTGCCGCGGTTCAACTCCTGGCCGGACGACGAGGGACAGCCCGGGTTACAGGGCTTCGCCGGATACAAAGCCGGCATGAGCCACGTCGTGACGATCAACGACGAACCCAACTCCCCCCGAGAGGGCCAAGAGGAGACCGTTCCGGTGACCGTCGTCGAGACGCCACCCATGCGGGCTGTCGCCGTTCGAGCTTACGAAGACACGCCGTACGGAAAGCGGCCGCTGACCGAACTCTGGACCGACGAGGTCCACGAGGACCTCGGTCGGGCCCTTTCCGTACCAGACGAACAGTCCGGCGACGCCGAAAGCCAGATCCGGGAGGCACTCGACGCGGGTGCCCTCGCGGACGTGCGGGTCATCACCCACACGCTGCCGAGCGGGCTTTCGAGCGTCCCGAAGAAGGAACCCGACGTGATGGAGACACGCGTCGGCGGCGGCGCACTCGAGGATCGCCTCGAGTTCGCGTTCGACCTCGTCGACGACGGGGGCGAACACGCCGCGACCGACGTGTTCCGCGCCGGCCAGTACGCCGACGTCGCGGGCATCACGAAGGGCAAGGGTACCCAAGGCCCCGTCAAGCGATGGGGCGTCCAAAAGCGGAAGGGCAAACACGCCCGCCAGGGCTGGCGCCGACGGATCGGCAACCTCGGCCCGTGGAACCCCTCGCGGGTCCGCTCGACGGTCCCCCAGCAGGGCCAGACCGGCTACCACCAGCGAACCGAGTTGAACAAGCGGCTCGTCGATCTGGGTGACGACGACGTCACCCCCGACGGCGGCTTCGTCAACTACGGCGAGGTGGACGGCTCCTACGCCCTCGTGAAGGGCTCCGTTCCGGGCCCCGACAAGCGCCTCGTTCGGTTCCGCCCGGCGGTGCGACCGGGCGACCAGCCGCGCCTCGACCCCGAGGTCCGGTACGTCTCCACCGCTTCCAATCAGGGATAACTCATGCAGGCAACAGTACGCGACCTGGAGGGCGACGACGCGGGCGAGGTCGAGTTGCCGGACGTCTTCGAGACGACGTTCCGGCCCGACCTCATCAAGCGCGCGGTCCTCGCCGCCCAGGCCAACCGACAGCAGGACGCAGGTACCGACGAGTACGCGGGGCTTCGGACCCCGGCGGAATCCCAGGGCAGCGGCCGCGGGATGGCGCACGTTCCGAGACAGAACGGGCGCGCACGCGAGGTGCCGCAGGCCGTCTCCGGCCGCCCCGCCCACCCGCCGAAGGCCGAGAAGGACCGCGGACTCGACATCAACACGAAGGAGCGCAAACTCGCCACGCGGAGCGCGATCGCCGCGACCGCCGACGCCGAGTTGGTCGCCGAGCGCGGCCACGACTTCGACGGCGACCTCGAGCTCCCGCTCGTCGTGAGCGACGAGTTCGAGGAGCTCGTCAAGACGAAGGAGGCCGTCGCGGTCCTCGAGACGCTGGGCGTCTACGCGGACGTCGAGCGCGCCGAGGACGGCAAGACGGTCCGCGCCGGCCGCGGGACGACCCGCGGGCGGAAGTACACGCAGCCGAAGTCGGTCCTCGTCGTGACGAGCGGGGAGCCCTCGCTCGCGGCCCGCAACCTCGCGGGCGCCGACGTGGCAACCGCCGCCGAGGTCAGCACCGAGGATCTCGCCCCCGGCACCGACGCCGGTCGGCTCACGCTGTGGACCGAGAGCGCGCTCGAGGAGGTGGCCGAGCGATGACGATCAAACACCCGCTCGTCACCGAGAAGGCGATGAACGACATGGACTTCGAGAACAAACTACAGTTCGTCTGCTACGCCGAGGCGACCAAGCCCGAGATCGCCGAGGCCGTCGAATCGCAGTTCGACGTGGCGGTCGACTCGGTCAACACGCAGGTTCGAACGCAAGGCGACAAGAAGGCGACCGTCACCCTCTCGGCGGACGACGACGCCCAGGAAGTCGCGTCACGGATCGGGGTGTTCTGAGATGGGACGACGAATTCAGGGTCAACGGCGCGGCCGCGGGACGTCGACGTTCCGCGCGCCCTCGCACCGGTACAAAGCGGACCTCTCGTACCGAAACGTCGAGGACGCCGACATGGTTACCGGCGAGATCGTCGGGATCGAGCACGACCCCGCACGGTCGGCGCCGCTGGCCGACGTGCAGTTCGACGACGGCGACCGTCGCCTCGTGCTCGCCCCCGAAGGCGTGGCGGTCGGCGACGAGATCCAGATCGGCGTCTCCGCGGAGATCGCCCCCGGCAACACGATGCCGCTCGCGGAGATCCCCGAGGGCGTCCCCGTCTGTAACGTCGAGCGACAGCCCGGCGACGGCGGGAAGTTCGCCCGCGCCTCGGGCGTGAGCGCGACGCTTCTCACCCACGACCGCAACGCCGCGGTCGTCCAGTTGCCGAGCGGCGAGATGCGCCGGCTGTCGCCGGAGTGTCGCGCCACGGTCGGCGTGGTCGCCGGCGGCGGCCGGACGGAGAAGCCGTTCGTCAAGGCCGGCAACAAACACCACAAGATGAAATCCCGCGGGACGAAGTACCCGCGCGTCCGCGGTGTCGCGATGAACGCCGTCGACCACCCCTTCGGTGGCGGCGGCCGACAGCACCCCGGCAAACCCAAGAGTATCTCCCGCGACGCGCCGCCGGGCCGGAAGGTCGGCGACATCGCCTCCAAACGGACCGGCCGCGGCGGGAAAGGAGGACGAGAATGAGTTCGGAATACCAGATCGGCCACGAGGGCGAGTTTCGCTACCGTGGTCACACGCTCGACGAGTTGCAGTCGATGGAGCTCGACGAGGTCGCGGAACTGCTGCCCGCACGCCAGCGGCGAACCATCACGCGGGGCCTCTCCGTCGAACAGGAGAAGCTCCTCGACAAAGCCCGAGAGGCGGGCGACGAGGAGACCGCGAACGACCCGATCCGGACGCATCTGCGCGGCATGCCGATCGTCCCGGCGTTCGTCGGGCTCACGTTCGCGGTCCACAACGGCCAGTCGTTCGAACGCGTCGAGGTAGAGCCGGAGATGATCGGCCACTATCTCGGGGAGTTCCAACTGACGCGGAACTCGGTCGAGCACGGACAGGCCGGCATCGGTGCGACCCGCTCCTCGAAGTTCGTACCGCTCAAATAACCATGGGAATCAGCTACAGTGTCGACGCCGACCCGGACGAGACGGCGAAAGCCATGCTTCGGGAGCGTCACATGAGCCACAAGCACAGCAAGGAGATCGCACGGGAGATCAAGGGCAAGACGGCCGGCGAGGCCGTCGCCTACCTCGAGTCGGTCATCGAGGGCGAGGTTTCCGTCCCGTTCAAGTCCCACAACAGCGGTGTCGGCCACCGAAACGACATCGACGGCTGGGACGCGGGCCGGTACCCCGAGAAGGCCTCGAAGGCCTTCCTCGATCTCCTCGAGAACGCCGTCAACAACGCCGACCACCAGGGGTTCGACGGCGAGGAGATGACGATCGAACACGTCGCGGCCCACAAGGTCGGGGAGTCCCCCGGCCAGAAGCCGCGGGCGTTCGGTCGCGCCTCGCAGTGGAACACCCCGCAGGTCGACGTCGAACTCGTGCTCGCACGGGAGGGCGAGGAATAATGGCCGACGAACACCAGTTCATCGAGGACGGGCTTCAGCGGACCCAGATCGACGAGTTCTTCGCCGAAGAGCTCTCCCGCGCCGGCTACGGCGGCATGGACGTCGCCAAGACGCCGATGGGGACCCAGATCGTCCTGAAGGCCGAAAAGCCCGGGATGGTCATCGGTAAGGGCGGCAAGAACATCCGCAAGATCACCACGACGCTCGAGGAGGACTTCGACCTCGACGATCCCCAGATCGACGTTCAGGAGGTCGACGAGCCGGATCTGAACGCACAGATCGTCGCGGATCGGCTGGCGAACGCCTTAGAGCGCGGCTGGTACTTCCGGAAGGCCGGCCACACGACCATCGACCGCATCATGGACTCGGGCGCGCTGGGCGCCGAGATCATCCTGAGTGGGAAGGTCACGGGCGCACGCTCCCGCGTCGAGAAGTTCAACCGCGGCTACATCAAACACAACGGCGAACCCGCCGAAACCATCGTCGACAGCGGCGTCGGCACCGCGGTGATGAAGCTCGGCACGATCGGCGTGCGCGTGAAGATCATCCCGCCGGACGCGGAACTCCCCGACGACTTCGAGGTCTACGAGGACGTCGAAGTGGAGGACTTCATCGAGGAACCCGAGGGCGACGTCGAGGAACTGCTCGAGGAACCCGACGAGGACGACGCCGAATCGGTCGGTGCCGACCCCGAGGAGGTCCTCGAGGAGGAGACCGCCGAGGCGGTCGAGGAAGTCCCCGAAGAGGAGATCGTCGACGAGGACGTCGACGGCGAAACCGGTGATTCGCCGGCGGCGGCCGACGAGGCAGACGCCGACGAGCCCGAGGACCTCGACGAGGACGTCGAGGCCGAGGCCGAGGAGCTCCTCGACGAGATGGAAGGCGAGGACGACGCCGACGAGGAGGCCGAGTGACGATGGCTGTTCTCCACGTCGAGGAAATCCGCGACATGACGCCCGCCGAACGCGAGGCGGAACTCGAACAGCTCGAGACCGAGCTGCTCAACGAGAAGGCCGTGCTGGCCGCCGGTGGGGCCCCGGAGAACCCGGGCCGGATCGGCGAACTGAAGCGCACCATCGCCCGCATGAAGACGATACAGCGGGAGGAGGGCGACTTCGAGGAATGACCCCCGAAACGCTCGCCCGCCACGAACTCGCCGGACTCGACGTGACGGTTACGGACGCGTCGAACCCCGACCTGGTCGGGATCGGCGGCCGCGTTCGCGACGAGACGATGCGGACGCTGCTCGTGGCGGCGAGCGATGGGGTCAAACAGGTGCCGAAGGCGGGGACGACGTTCCGCTTCGTGCTCGAGGAGCGCGAGGCGCGACGCGACTCGAACGACGGAAGCGGGCAGCGCCCGCAGGCCGTGATCGTCGAGGGCGACCGACTGCTCGCCCGACCCGCCCGACGCAGCGAAACACACAGAGGTTCACTATGGCAATAGGACTCGACGTAACACAGCCTCCGGAGCCCGACAACCCGGAGGAGTACGACTACGAGACGTGTCCCTTCTACGGTGAGTTGCCCGTCCGCGGGCAGGTCATCGAGGGGACGGTCGTCTCGACCGACATGGACCGTACCGTCGTCGTCGAGCGGGAGTACGAGGTGAACGTACCCAAGTACGATCGTCAGATGAAGCGACGATCGAAGATTCCGGCGCACGTGCCGGGGGTACTGGAACCGCTCGCCGTTGGCGACGACGTGAAGATCGCGGAGACACGACCGCTCTCGAAGACGAAGAGCCACGTCGTGGTCGAAGTCACGGAGGCCGATGCCTGATGGAGGCACTCAACGCCGACGTGACACAGGGACTGGAGAAGGGCTCGCTCATCACGTGTGCCGACAACACCGGCGCGCGCGAGCTGCGCGTCATCTCCACGGCCGGCTACTCCGGCACCAAGAACCGCCACCCGAAGGCGGGCCTCGGTGACAAGGTGACCGTCTCGGTCACCAAGGGGACGCCGGAGATGCGGCGGCAGGTGCTCGAGGCGGTCGTCATCCGCCAGCGCAAGCCGATCCGACGACCCGACGGTACTCGCGTGAAGTTCGAGGACAACGCGGCGGTCATCGTCGACGAGAACGAGGACCCCCGCGGGACAGAACTCAAAGGACCGATCGCCCGTGAGGTCGCCGAGCGCTTCGGCTCGATCGCCTCGACGGCGACGATGATCGTATAGCTATGACACGACAACCAACCAAACAGCGCAACCGACAGGAGCGCGCCCCGCTGCACGAAAAACAAAAGCAGGTTCGTGCGCCGCTGTCGCCGGAGCTCCGCGAGGAGTACGGCCAGCGGAGCGTCCGCGTCAACGCGGGCGATACGGTCGAGGTCCAACGCGGCGACTTCGCCGGCGAGTCCGGCGAAGTCGTCGAGGTGAACCTCCGCCACGCGGAGATCCGCGTCGAGGACGTGACGCTCGAGACGGCGGACGGCGAGGAGGTTCCCCGTCCGCTCGAAGCGAGCAACGTCCAAGTGACGGATCTCGACCTCGACGACGAGGTTCGCGAGGCGCGTCTCGAAGCCGAGGAGGACGACGAATGACGAAACATCAGAAACGGCTGGCCGTACCGAAATCGTGGCCGGTCGAACGGAAAGAGGAGACGTACACGACGAAGGCCGCGGCGGGTCCGCACGGCGAGGCAGGGGTCCCCCTGCTCATCGTCCTGCGCGACGTGCTCGGCTACGCCGACTCGAAAAAGGAGACGCGCTACGCGCTCGATCAGGACAGCGTCCTGGTCAACGGGAAAGCCGTCTCCGACGAGCGCCAGCCGATCGGGATGTTCGACATCCTGGCCTTCCAGGAGCGCGAGGAGTACTACCGCGTGTTCCCCGACGAGGGCGGCCGGCTCTCGCTGACCCCGATCGACGCCGAGTCGGCGGGATCGAAGCTCGGAAAGATCGTCGGAAAGACGCAGGTGCCGGGCGGCGACACCCAGTTGACGCTTCACGACGGGCAGACGCTGCTCGTCGATGACGCGACGACCTACGACGGCAACGACTCGATCGTCGTCTCCAACGACGCCGAGGAGATCGTGGCCCACTTCACCTACGAGGAGGGCGCGCTCGTGACGGCCGTCAGCGGGGCCCACGCGGGCCGGATCGGGACGGTCGACGAGATCCAGGTCACCCCCGGATCCTCGCCGAACAACGTCCTGATCGAGGCCGCCGAGGGCGAGGGCCGCTTCGAGACGATCGAGGAGTACGTCGTCGTGATCGACGAGAACTTCACCGACGGCGGCGCGGACGACGCCGACGCCGAGGCCGACGCTGAGGCCGACGACGGAGGTGACGACGAATGAGCTCGGAATCCGAGGCGGGCGAGTTCCACGAGATGCGGGAGCCGACCGTCGAGAAGGTCGTCGTCCACATGGGCGTCGGCCGGGGCGGCGAACCGCTCGCACAGGCCGAGGAGATCCTCGGCGAGGTCGCGGGCCAACAGCCGGTCCGAACGACCGCGAAACGGACGATCCAGGACTTCAACGTCCGCGAGGGCGACCCGATCGGCGCGAAGGTCACGCTGCGCGGCGAGGACGCGGCCGCGTTCCTCGAGACGGCGCTGCCGCTTTCGGAGCTGCGCGAGGCGCAGTTCGACGAGACCGGCAACTTCAGCTTCGGCGTCGAGGAGCACACCGACTTCCCGAGCCAGGAGTACGACCCCGAGATCGGGATCTACGGCCTCGACGTGACCGTCAACCTGGTTCGGCCCGGCTACCGGATCAGCAAGCGCGACAAGATGGCCCGGCCGATCCCGGCGAAACACCGGTTGACAGCCGAGGACGCGATCGCGTTCCTCGAATCGAACTTCGACGTCGACGTCACTGCGGAGGAGACAGCATGAGCGAATCAGAATCCGAACAACGAACGGGCGAGCAGGCCGCAAAGCGGACCGGCCAGCTCGAAGCGTGCCAGCGCTGCGAGCGCGAGCAGGGACTCGTCGGCAAGTACGACATCTGGCTGTGCCGACAGTGCTTCCGCGAGATCGCACGCGGTATGGGCTTCAGGAAGTACAGCTAACCATGGCGGACAACGATCCACTGGCCAGCGCGCTGTCGGGACTCGACAACGCCGAGAGCGTCGGCCATCTCGAACAGACGATACAGCCCGCCTCGAACGAAATCGGCTCCGTGCTCGAGGTCTTTTACGACCGCGGGTACGTCGGCGGCTTCCAGTTCGTCGACGACGGCAAGGCCGGGAAATTCGAGGTCGAACTGAACGGCGCCATCAACGAGTGTGGCACGGTCAAGCCCCGCTACGCGGCGGGCGCGGACGAGTTCGAGAAGTGGGAGAAGCGATTCCTCCCCGCCCGGGATTACGGGACACTCATCGTCACGACCAGCCACGGCGTCATGAGCCACTACGAGGCCCGCGAACAGGGCGTCGGTGGACAGGTAATCGCGTACGTGTTCTGAACAATGCGACGAGAAATCCACATTCCGGACGAGATCACGGCGACGATGGACCACCTCGAGTTGACCGTCGAGGGGCCCGAGGGGAGCGTCACGCGCCGCCTCTGGTATCCCGACGTATCGGTGACGGTCGAGGACGTTCCGGCGGAGCCGGACCGGGAAGACGGCGACACCGTCGACGCGGTCGTCATCGTCTCCGAGGCGGAGGACGCAAAGACCAACTCGACGGTCGGGACCTTCGAGAGCCACGTGACGAACATGATCCACGGCGTTCTCGAGGGCTGGGAGTACGACATGGAGGTGTTTTACTCCCACTTCCCGATGCAGGTCTCCGTGCAGGACGGGGAGGTCGTCATCGAGAACTTCCTCGGCGAGAAGGCGCCGCGGCGGACGCCCGTCCGCGGCGACACCGAGGTCTCGATCGACGGCGAGGAGCTGACGATCCGCGGCCCGAACATCGAGGACGTCGGCCAGACGGCGGCCGACATCGAGCAACTGACCCGCGTCCCCGACAAGGACACGCGCGTCTTCCAGGACGGCGTCTACATCACGGGGATGCCGGATCGAGGTGATGTCTAATGAGCGACGAGGAACCAGACGACGAGCACGAGGCACTGACCGACATCAGCGGCGTCGGCGAGGCGAAAGCCGAGAACCTCCGCGAGGCTGGCGTCGAGACGGTCGACGACATCCGCCAACTCAGCCAGGAGGAGCTCTCGGACATCGACGGGATCGGCAACGCGCTCGCCGCCCGGATCAAGGCCGACGTCGGCGACCTCGAGGTCGCTGCCGAGACGGAAGCCGAGGTCGAAGACGAGACGCCCGAGGCGGCCGACGAGGACGTCGAGGACGTCGAGACCGAACTGCGGCCCCGTGGGCTGGCCGACAAGACCCCGGAGCTTTCCGAGGACGAAGAACGGCTGCTCACCCAACGCAACCGCGTCGGGAAACCGCAGTTCAACCGGCAGGACTACCACATGAAAAAGCGGACGCCGGAGTCGTGGCGTCGCCCCCGCGGCGGGCTCTCGAAGCAGCGCCGCGGCGTCAAGGGCAAGGGCCCGAAGGTCGAGGCCGGCTTCCGGACGCCGAAGGCGGTCCGCGGCCGTCACCCGAGCGGCTTCGAGGAGGTCCGGGTGGAGAACACGGACGACCTCGAGGGCGTCGACGGCGACCGGGAGGCCGTCCGGATCGGCTCGACGGTCGGGGCTCGCAAGCGCGAGCGCATCGAAGAGCAGGCCGAGGAGGCGGGCATCCGCGTCCTCAACCCGACCTACGTGGAGCGGGAGGTCGAAGAATGACGGATCTGAAAGCACAAAAGCGGCTCGCCGCGGACATCCTCGACGTCGGGGAGAACCGCGTCCGGTTCGATCCGGACGAGCAGGCCGAGATCGCCGACGCGATCACGCGCGACGACGTTCGCGAGTTGATCGACTCGGGGCTCATCGAGGCCGAAACCGCGACGGGGAACTCCCGCGGTCGGGCCCGAAAGCGACAGGAGAAACGCGCCTACGGACACCAGAAGGGACACGGCTCCCGGAAGGGTCGATCCGGCGGGCGACAGAGCGACAAGGAGGACTGGCAGAGCCGGATCCGCGCCCAGCGCCGCGAGCTGCGCGAGCTGCGCGACGACGGCGAAATCGACAGATCACAGTACCGCGAGCTGTACGACCAAGCCAGCGGCGGCGAGTTCGACAGCGTCGCGGACCTGAACCGATACATAACCGAAACCTACGGAGAACAATAATGGCGACAGGACCACGATACACGGTGCCGATGCGGCGTCGCCGCGAGGCCCGAACGGACTACCATCAGAGGTTGCGCCTGCTGAAATCCGGCAAACCACGCCTGGTCGCTCGCAAGAGCAACAACCACACCAGGGCGCAGCTGATCGTGACGGGCGTCGACGGCGACGAGACGGTTGTCGAGGCCACCTCGGCGGACCTCCCGGCGTTCGGCTGGGAGGCCCCGACGGGGAACCTGCCCGCCGCGTACCTGACCGGCTATCTGGCCGGTCTGCGCGCGGTCGAGGCGGGGCTCGAGGAGGCGGTCCTCGACATCGGGCTCAACACCGCGACGCCCGGCAACAAGGTGTTCGCAGTACAGGAAGGTGCAATCGACGCGGGGCTGGAGATCCCGCACAACGACGACGTCTTCGCCGACTGGCAGCGGACTCGCGGGAGTCACATCGCCGAGTACGCGGAGACGCTCGACGAGGGTCTCTACTCGGGTGACTTCGACGCGACGGAGATTCCCGACCACTTTGACGAGGTGCGAGAGCGCCTGGAGGATGAATTATGAGCAACGGATGGGAGCCGCGAACGCGGCTCGGACGAAAGGTAGCGGACGGCGAGATCACCTCGATGCGCGACGCTCTGCAGTCGGGGCTCCCGCTGAAGGAACCGGAGATCGTCGACCAGCTCCTGCCGGGGCTGGAGGACGAAGTGCTGGACATCAACATGGTCCAGCGGATGACCGACTCGGGTCGGCGCGTGAAGTTCCGGTGTGTCGTCGTCGTGGGCAACCGCGACGGCTACGTCGGCTACGCGCAGGGCCGCGACGACCAGGTCGGCGGCGCGATCCAGAAGGCCATCGAGGTCGCGAAGATGAACATCATCGACGTGCCGCTCGGCTCGGGGTCGTGGGAGGACCGCCCCGGCGGGCGGAACTCGCTGATGCGGCGGACGACCGGCAAGGCCGGCTCCGTCGAGGTCGAACTCGAACCCGCACCGCGCGGGCTCGGGCTCGCCGCGGCGCCGACGGTTCGGCACGTGCTCGAACTCGCCGGCGTCGAGGACGCCTGGACGAACTCCCACGGCAACACCCGGACGACGCTCAACCTGGCGAAGGCGACGTACAACGCACTGCAGAACGCTTCGGAGTCCCGGACGCCCCAACACGCCCGGAAGGTCCAACAGGAGGCGAACGAATGAGAGCGATCGTTCAGCTGCGCGGCGAGGTCAACCAGAGCGAAGCCGTTCGCGACACGCTCGGCATGCTCAACCTCCACCGCGTCAACCACGCGACGCTCGTTCCGGAGACGGACACCTACGAGGGGATGGTGACGAAGGTCAACGACTGGGTCGCCCACGGCGAGCCGTCGGTCGAGACCGTCGAGTTGCTCCTCGGAACCCGCGGCGAACCCGCCGAGGGCGACGCGGACGTCGACGACGCGTGGGTCGCAGAGCACACCGACTACGCCGACCTCGGGGCGCTGGCGGAGGCGCTCGCGGCCGAGGAGACGACGCTGCAGGCCGAGGGGCTCGCCCCGACGCTGCGGCTGCACCCGCCGCGCGGCGGCCACGACGGCATCAAACACCCGACGACGGAGGGCGGGCAACTCGGTCCGCACGCGACCGAGGACATCGACGACCTGCTGGAGGCGATGCGATAATGACTTCCAAGAAACGACGACAGCGCGGCTCCCGGACGCACGGCGGCGGCACGCACAAGAACCGACGCGGCGCCGGCCATCGCGGCGGCCGCGGGAACGCGGGCCGCGACAAACACGAGTTCCACAACCACGAACCGCTGGGCAAATCCGGCTTCAAGCGTCCCCAGAAGACCCGTCGGGACGTCGAGACGGTCAACCTGCGCGAACTCGACGAGGACATCGCGATCCTCGCCGACGACGGCGTCGCCGAGACGTCGGACGACGGCTACGCGGTCGACGCCCGGGACCTCGTCGACGACGGCCACGAGGCCGACGTCGTGAAGGTCCTCGGCGCGGGCCAGGTGTACAACGAACTCGAGGTCGTCGCGGACGCGTTCTCCGAGAGCGCGACCGAGGCGATAGAGGCGGCCGGCGGCGAGGCCGTCCTCTCGGAGCGGGGCGAGGAACTCGCGGCCGAAGCCGAAAAAGACACAACCGACGAGGACAACGAGGAAGCGTAAATGAGCTGGAAGGAGGCCGCCGAACCGGTACTCACGCGGCTGCCCGCCGTCAGACGGCCGGCCAAGCACGTTCCGTTCAAGCGGAAGCTCGGCTGGACCGCGGGCGTGCTCGTGCTGTATTTTTTCCTGACGAACGTCGGGATCTACGGGCTCGGGCAGAACTCCGACATCTTCGGGCAGTTCCGGACGATCCTCGCGGGCGCGCAGGGATCGATACTGCAGGTGGGGATCGGTCCGATCGTCACGGCGTCGATCGTGCTACAGCTGCTCGGCGGGGCGGACCTGCTGGGGCTGGACACGGAGCAGAACCCCCGCGATCAGGCGCTGTATCAGGGTCTCCAGAAGCTGCTCGTCATCGTGATGACGACCCTGACCGCCCTGCCGATGGTGTTCGCCGGCTTCCTGCAACCCAGCACCCAGATCGCCAACTCGCTCGGCGTCTCGACGTCCGTGCTCGGGTGGATCATGTTCGCCCAGATCTTCATGGGCGGGATGTTGATCCTCTACATGGACGAGATCATCTCCAAGTGGGGCGTCGGGAGCGGGATCGGGCTGTTCATCATCGCCGGCGTGAGCCAGCGGCTCATCGGCGGGTTCTTCGCGTGGAGCGGCCTCGGCGCGGGATACGTCGGCTTCTTCCCGCGGTGGTTCGGCATCCTCACCGGCGACGTCGAGATGGGCCCGGTGTTGTCGCGGACCGGCCTGTTCGATCTGTTCTTGGGCCCCGGGGAGTTGCTCGCGTTGATCACGACGCTTCTCATCTTCGGGGTTGTCGTCTACGCCGAGTCCGTCAGAGTCGAGATCCCCCTCAGCCACGCCCGCGTGAAGGGTGCCCGGGGCCGGTTCCCGGTGAAGCTGATCTACGCGAGCGTCCTGCCGATGATCCTCGTTCGAGCCCTGCAGGCGAACATCCAGTTCCTCGGCCGCATTCTCAACGCCCAGTGGGCGGGGATGCCGGCTTTGCTGGGTGATTACGCCGGTACCGAGGGCGGCTTCGCCGAACCGACCGGCGGGCTGTTCTACTATCTCGCTCCCATCTACTCCCCGGGCGATTGGATGTGGTGGCTCGGCGAGACCGCCGCCGCGCCCTGGAAGATCATGCTCCGGGTCGGCGTCGATCTGACATTCATGATCGTCGGCGGCGCGGTCTTCGCCGTCTTCTGGGTCGAAACCACCGACATGGGACCGCGCGCGACCGCGCGGCAGATCCAAAACTCCGGGATGCAGATCCCCGGCTTCCGGCAGTCGCCGGGCGTCACCGAAAAGGTGCTCGAACGGTACATCCCACAGGTCACCGTCATCGGCGGCGCGTTGGTCGGACTGCTCGCCGTCATGGCGAACATGCTCGGCACGATCGGGCAGGTGACCGGAACCGGACTCCTGCTCACCGTCTCTATCACCTACAAGCTCTACGAGGAGATCGCCGAGGAGCAGATGATGGAGATGCACCCGATGATGCGCCAGATGTTCGGCGATTAAGTAGAGCGAGTATAGAACGTAAACGAGCGTTCTGGACGTTCTTTCCCTGGTTTTATTAAAATCGTTCGCTCACTCGCGGAAGGCTGTCGATGAGACGCCGTCTCTTGATTCGACTGATCCACTGTCACTCTGGAACCGCTGTGTGAACTGATCCCATCAGGGTTCAGTACTTACTCTGAAGCCGAACGTGTTGCATCAACAACCCCGGTCAAAAGAATGCTCCAAGTTGTATCGGCATCAAGATGGAACCGAGTCTCCAACCCCGACCCTACCGGTCGAGTGCATTGCGGAGCGATACCGGATTCGAGGACCGACATTATGAGCGAATCATCCCGTCGATCGTATCCGCAATGAGTCCTAGCCCGTCGCGCGTCAACTCGCCAGACGGGAGACTATCCCGAATCGACGAGAGTGGAAGCGTGTAGATCGCCCACGGCATAACGTAACTCGTCTTTCGTAACTCGACGCCGTCAACGTACTCGTGCGGGAGCCGCGTCACATCGCGCGAGTAATCGTTCTTGTAGCGCATAAGCATACTGGTGATCACGGACGACACCGCACCACAGTATCCGGAGTTCTGGCCGAGCAGTGCAAGGTGGCATAGAACGGTTGGACACCCATCTTCTGATGGCTCGGAACACTCATACTGGTGGACGAACGCACATGACACCGATTTGCGAGTGATCCGCCGGTCGCGCCGTCGAACGGCGTGTGCCTCCTGCGTCGTGTGTCCGTTCGGTTGTCCGTCAGTATGAGCGGCAGGTGGAAGTGCTCGAACTCCGAAAGCAAGGGCAGACACAGCAGGAAGTTGCGGACCGACTGGGGACAACCGACTCGAATATCAGTGCTATCGAACGAGCAGCAGA